>Ga0105162_1001009_pt1 | contig 16949 bp, 16 predicted proteins | sample JNZ201metaG_FD_81532 | JGI IMG/M metagenome (GOLD analysis project Ga0105162, IMG submission 81532) | Hot spring microbial communities from Jinze hot spring, China to study Microbial Dark Matter (Phase II) - JNZ 20120812A | ecosystem: Environmental > Aquatic > Thermal springs > Hot (42-90C) >...
GGGGAAGGAGCTTGGAATATTAATATAGATTATTGGAATGGTAGTGATTGGGTTAATTGTGCTGGACCTTTTGAAGAAAATTCAAGTTTAAGTGAGAGTATATGTAATGTTTCCCATCTTTCAAAACAACAAATACTTAACATAAAAGTTAGGTTGAGGGGTGAAGATTTGGATGGCTTTCCCATGGCTTTTGTTTATGTGGATTTAATCAAAATTGAAATCAATCATTCTGCCCCACCAAAGTGGAGAAATCAAACCACAAACACCACAGAAAATTTGATTTACACAAAAAATTCAATTCAATTATCGGCAGAAGTTTTTGATGATGTTGGCTTGAGTTATGCTTGGCTCTCTACCAATGAAACTGGAGAATGGAAAAATTATACAGATGGTACTTATGGTTCGCCAATCTACTTGAACAATTTAGCAAACTCTTGGGTTTTGGTAAACTTTTCTTGGAAAAATGACTCTTTTTTGGCTGGAAGCGTTGCATGGAAAATTTATGTAAACGATACTACCGGGAAAGAAAATGTTACTGAAGAAAATATATTTTACGTTCAATTCAGGAGATTGCCATTAGCATGTCAAGATTCGGATGGAGATTGTGATGTGGCAAGAATAAATGAAAGTGATGGGATTTATGAGATGGTTGATTTGCTTACTTATCCTTTTGGATGGATTAATGTTAGTGAGTGGGATTTGGATATTCCCGAAAATACAGTAATCCAATCGGCTTACATTCATGTTTTGTGGTTTAGTGATGTTGGGGAAGGTGCTTGGAATATTAATATAGATTATTGGAATGGTAGTGATTGGGTTAATTGTGCTGGACCTTTTGAAGAAAATTCAAGTTTAAGTGAGAGTATATGTAATGTTTCTTCTTTAACAAGAAAAAAACTGAACGAGGTAAAAGTTAGGTTGAGGGGTGAAGATTTGGATGGCTTTCCCATGGCTTTTGTTTATGTTGACCAAATTTACATTGTAGCCAATTACAGCGTGGGAATTCCTTACCTTGAAGTTGAATTAATTTTACCTAAGACAGAAGCTTTAACCAACATAATTCAAAACTCAACTTTTATCGTGAATGCAACTGTTTTTTGCAGGATTGCCCCTTGCGGTAATGTATACGGAACTCTAATGTACAACTTATCTTCCCTTTATCCAGACACGCCGATAAACACAAGCTATGGGGATAAACCTTTCTTCTTGAACGAATCGCCTGCTTTTGCTACAAAAGCTTGTCCAAACAACCCTTTGAATGAAAACGATTTTTGCAATTTAACTTGGATTGTCAACGCTTCTGGTGAAGTAAACACTGATTGGAAAATTGGAGTTTATTTCAATTCTTCTTATTCAGAAGTTCAACCTAACACTACGAAAAATGCAACTGTTTCCATAGTTCCTTGCACTATAGATTTTAGATTGAGTTGGTCTTCCATAGATTTTGGTGAGCTTTTACCAAACACTTACAACAATTCAGCCCCAGGAAATTCAAAAAATGAATACAACATTACTGTAAACCCTGGAAGCTGCAATTTAGATTTTTACATAAGGGGAAGTGATTTGACCAATTCAACTTTTTCTTCAACTATAAAAGTTGGTAATTTAAGCTGGAGCAACATGAGCAGCAATATTAATGATGGTTATTTCCAATTAACCGAAACAGATTCTTTGATAAAGCTTAACGTGCCAGAAAATACCAACGTCACAACTTGGTATTGGCTTAATGTTCCTCCAGTTTATGCTGGCTTTTACACCGGAAAAATTTTTATCAGTGGTGTAAAACATGAATAAGCTTGGTTTAATTTCAATTTTACTATTTTTCCTAATTTTGCCAGAAGTGAAAGCAATAAGCTTGGGTAGTGTTTTGAAAAAAGATTTTGTAATTTTAAAAGCTAATGAATCGGCAAGATTTGAAATTTTGTTTTGGAATGTGGAAGAAGAACCTTTCCAAGTTAAAATTGAAGTTAAAGAAGCTCCAAAAGATTGGTCTATCTTAATTCAACCTCAAGAATTTTTGTTAAGCTCTTCAAGTGGAGAAGAATACATAAACTTGCCTAATTTAGAAAATCCCGTTAAAGCCAAGCTTGTTAAAATTTTTGTTAAGCCTGAAAATTCAAAAGCTGGAGAATATGAAGTTGTTTTGAAAGCAAGAGCAGGTGCTCCTTCTCAAGGCATAGCTTTTTTCCAAGAAATAGAGCTCAAGCTAAGAGTGAAGGTTGAAGGTGAAAGTGAAAAAACAAAGAGTGAAACTCCAGCAATATGGCAACCTTTACCATCCACAGGAAAAATAGTAGAAGAAACTTCTTCAATCCTTTCTTACATCTCTGCTATCATCTTCATTTTAGTGGTTTCTTTCCTAATATATAAATATGCGTAAACTCTCTTTGCTCGTAATTTTGATTTTTTTGCTTGCAATCTTTTTTGCTAAAGATTTTTTGGCAAAAATGGGATTAAGCCTTTTGAGCATGCTTGAAGTTTCAGTGAAAGAAAAAACTGATGGGAAATTGCTCTTAGCTTACGAGCCATCTATAGAAATTGGAAACCAGCAAAAAATTTATGCAGAATTCATAAACACGGGCACAAAACAAGTGACAGCAAAGATTGAATTGAAGGTTTATGGTTATGTTAACAACACTCTTAAACCTCTAGCTTATTATTACGATGTTTCTGTACCTCTTGACCCTGGGATGAGAAGAGGCTTTAAAAGTGTTTTTGTTCCACCAAGCGTTGGTTTATATTACATACAAGCAAAAGCTTATTACGATACAAAAGTTGTAGAAACTTGGGGAGCTTTTTCGGTTAATCTTCCACGCGGTGAAATTATTCCAATTTACAAACCAGTTTATGCCCCACCTCCAGCTTTACCTCAACTTCCAGGAGTTCCTGATTTACAACTCGAATATCCTTCTTCTCTCAAATTCTACTTAGGAGAAAAAAAGTTGATTGGCATAAATGTTAAAAATATAGGAAATGCCCCAGTTCACAACTTAAAACTTTACATTTCTACTTCATCTTCAATCAACTTTTCAATCTTTCCAAAACAAGTTTCGATTTTGGCTCCAAACCAAAGCGTTGTTTTAGTGATTTCGGTTGAAATTCCTTTAGAGATGGAAGAGGGAATTTACCCATTCGAGTTCGAAACGATGAATGATGAAGGTGTGAAGAAAAGAGGGGAAATTTCCATTCAAGTGCTTTCAATTCCACCTCCAGAAGAAGAAGAAATTTACGGAAAAATCCTCAATTATGAATTTTTGATTTCTGAAATTCAACATGAAATAAACCAAGCTTTCTTGGAAGGTTATGATGTAAAAGTTGCGAATGAAACTTTGAAAGTTGCAAGAGAAACGCTTGAAAGTGCTAAGAGCTATTTTAACTTGAAAAAATTTGGAGATGCAAAGAAAGAATTGGGAAAAGTTGAAAGGTTTGTTGAAGAAGCTGCACTCCAGCTTGCAAGCTCAACTCTCTACATTTATAAACCGCCTGCAATTCTATGGTGGATAATACTCTTGATGATTTTATTCACAGCTATTATCGTTTTAATCTTCTTGTACTTAAGAAAGAAGGAAAAGAAAAGGCCAAAACTTTTGGAAGGAAAAGAAGAAGCTGAATGATTGAAAAACAAAAATAATAATCGTGCTAAAATAATTTTATGGGAATTTTCGGACCTTTTGTTTACAAATCAAAGAAGAATGGTCAAAAATTTTGGCTCCACATGAAAGTTAAAGGGAATGCTAAAATTTACTATTTTTCAAAAGACCCAACAGGAGCTCTTTTTGATCTGCCTCGTGGCTATGAAGTTGTTGAAAACCCAAAAACCGGAATGCCTTTTTTGAGGAAAAAAACATCTTTTGGATTTTTCTCCCTATTTAAACCGAAAAAAGAAGAAAAAGCTGAAGCTGAAGAAATAAGTAAATAGTTGAGTAATTAATTAATAGCATGGTAAGGATAATTGGAATAGTTTCTGGGAAAGGTGGAGTTGGAAAAACAACTTTAACAATTAACTTAGGTGCTGCTCTCTCTTACTATTTCAAGAAAAGAGTAACAGTTGTTGATTGCAACATCACAACTTCTCATCTAGGCTTATATCTTGGAATGTATTATTGCCCAATAACTCTGAACAACGTTTTAAGGGGGGATTCTGGAATAGAAGAAGCAATATATGAACATTACACTGGGATGAAAGTTATCCCTTCTTCTCTTTCTGTCAGTGAGTTGGAAGGGGTTGACATAACTTTGCTAAGAGAAAGCATAAAGCCTTTAGAAGAAAAGAATGACATAATTTTGTTGGACAGCAGTCCTGGCTTAGGAAGGGAAGCTATGGGTTGCTTAAAGGCTTGTGATGAAGTTTTATATGTTACTGCACCTTATGTCCCTTCAGTTATAGATATTGTTAAATATCAAGAAGTTGTTTCAACTCTCAACTTAAAACCTGTGGGAATTGTTTTGAATGCTGTTGATAAAGCAAGGTATGAAATGAATGCGAAAGAAGTTGAAGAGTTAACTCGTCTTCCAGTTTTAGCTTCAATACCTTACGACAAAAATGTTAAAAAAGCACTTTCGCTTAAAATGCCTGTAGTGATGCTGAACAAAAATTCTCCTGCAAGCAAGGAAATGATAAAATTCGCTGCAAGGCTTGTTGGTGAAGAATACAAAGTAGAGAGCTCTTTTTCGAGGATAATGGAAAGGTTGAAAAATTTCATCAAGTTTAGAGCTTCTCTAAGCCCTGTTTAAAGAGATAAGTTTAAATATATTAGTGTTTAAATAATCTAAAATGATGGGAAGGAAAAAAGCTGTGTTAGTTGCTTTCAGCGTAAAATCTGAAAAGTTTGGAAGCTCTTATGAGAGAAATAAATTCTTCAGAGAACTTTATGGTTGGAAACAAATGATCAGAAAAGAAATTTTAGTTGAAGGTAATGGAAAACCGAAAGAAAAAGTTTATGTTTATCGAAGAGAAGGTTTGTTGAATGAAATTCCACACAAAAGAGTTGACCAAAGCAGCTTCATAATACCTGAAGAAGAATTTGAAAAGATAGAAAAATTCATGGAAGAGTGGAAAGAAAAGGTTATGTGGAAAGTTTTCAAAATATTATTAGAAGAAGATATTTTTGAAGAAGGTGGATGAAATGAGTGAAAAAGAAGAAGAAAAAGAAGTGAGGCTTAAAGTTGGTGAATTAACAGCAAGAGAAGAAGCTGGAAGGGGAATCGTTAGGATTGATTCTTCAACCATGCATAAACTTGGGATAAAAGAAGGCGATGTTGTTGAAATTGAAGGTTCGAGAAAAACTGCTGCAATAGCAGTGAGAGCTTATCCTGCTGATGTTGGTCTTAACATCATAAGGATGGATGGTATAACAAGAAGGAATGCGGGGTCAGGAGTTGGAGAGTATGTGAAAGTTAGAAAAGCTGAAGTGAAAGAAGCCAAAAGGGTAACAATTGCTCCGGCTGAAAAAGGGTTTGTGGTACACGCTTCTCCAGATTTGGTTAAACAAAACCTCTACATGAGACCTGTTGTAAAAGGCGACATAATTATTCCTTCACCAGTCGTTAGAAAGAGGTCTAAAAGTGGCTCATTTTTCGAAGAATTTTTTGGCAGCGACTTTTTTGAAGAATTCTTCTTCACACCTTTCCCAGGAGAAACAAGGTTTATCGTTACAAACACAGACCCTTCTGGAATTGTTAGAATTGGTGATATAACAGAGCTTGAAATTTTGCCGGAGCTTCCAGAAAGCTTGAAGCTCGAAGAAAAAGCTATACCTGCTGTAACTTATGAAGACATTGGTGGTATAAAAGATGTGATTGAAAAAGTTAGAGAAATGATTGAATTGCCTTTAAGGCATCCAGAAATTTTTGAAAGGCTTGGAATCGAACCACCAAAAGGAGTTTTGCTTTATGGTCCGCCAGGAACTGGAAAAACTTTGCTTGCAAAAGCTGTTGCTAATGAAAGTGGAGCAAACTTCTTCTCGATTTCTGGTCCAGAAATAATGTCCAAATTTTACGGGGAATCTGAACAAAACCTTAGAAAAATTTTTGAAGAAGCAGAAAAAAATGCGCCTTCGATAATTTTCATCGACGAAATAGATGCAATTGCTCCAAAGAGGGAAGAGACTACAGGAGAAGTTGAAAGAAGAGTTACGAGCCAACTCTTATGTTTGCATCCATCAACATTAGTTTATGCTGATGAGCCTTGTTCAATTAAGGAGTTGTTTGAGAAAACTAAAGGTAAAATTATAGAAGATGAATTTGGTGTTGTCCACAAAATTCCTAAAAATGGTGTGTATGTTTTAAGTTTTAGTGAAAATGGGAAAATTTCAAAAGCAAAAATAATCGCTCTATCAAAAACTAAAGTGAAAAAGCAATATGAAATTCAATTATCTACAGGGGAAAAAGTTGTTTGTTCATCCATCACAAAGTTTTTGAGAATAGGCAATGATGGTGTAAAGTGGGTAAGTGCAGAAGAATTGAAGGAAGGAGATTATGTTTTAGCTCCAAAAAAGATTCCATTAGAAAACAGCATTCAAAAACTTGATCTAAAAAAATTAAAAGAACGAGAAAAATGGATTTTAAAAGTTGAAAAAAGTTCTTTGCCGGCTGCAATCTTTGGAAGAAGATTCATCAAACTTTCTGAATTGGTAAAATGGGAAAACAATGAAATCTTTGTGAATGAGTTAAAGAAACCTTATCAAAAAATAGCACTTATTTTGAGCAAAATAAAAGAAATTAGAAAAGAAGAACTGGAAAAGAAGTTAAATGTTACTAGAAAAGCTTTGAACAATTCACTTAGAAAGTTAAAGAAAATGGGAATTTTAAGTATTAAAGAAGGTGTTGTGAGATTAGAGTGTGCAAAATCCTTTAACATCCTTGGAATAGCTTACAAGTCAGATGGCAAAATTTATCCTATCAAAGAAAAATTCTTCATTAAACTGCCCGAATTCCTTGACGAAAAATTAGCAAGACTTTTAGGTTACATCATCTCAGAAGGTCATCTTTATAATCATGCTTTGAACGTGAGTGGAGAAGTTGCTGAAGAATGCGAAAATTTGATTGAAGAATGCTTTAAAGTAAAATGTAAGATGAAGCAAACTCATGTAAAGATGCTTTATACTTATTCGAAACCAATCGTTAAGTTCTTGTCAGAATATTTTGGCATTCCAATAGGCAAAAAGTCACATGAAGTAGAAGTACCGAAAGAGATTTTCAACTCACCTGAGAATGTAAGAGCAGCATTTTTGGCAGGATTGCTAGAAGGTGAAGGATATGTGAGTAATTCGCAAATAAGCTTCTATACATCAAGTGAAAAATTAGCAATGGGTATAGCAAGCTTACTTTATTCCCTAGAAATCCCTGCTAGAATAAAAATTTATAATCTCTATGCCATCCAACCTTTTGGAGGTTATGAAGTATTCAAAACTTTCGTTGAAAAAATAGGGAGATATGTTGAAATACCACAAAAGAGACTTAAGCTTAAAAATCTGTTAGAAAGAAAGAAGTTAGTATCTTCAATAGTTTGGCCGATAAAAGAAAAACTGTTTGAAATAAGAAAAGGCTATGGTAACAAATACAGTTATTTATCACCTAATGTAGATCTTCACATAAATTCCAATGTTTTAGGCTATTTCATCAAAGCTCTTGAAGGAATAGAAAATGAATTCATAAGTGAGCTAAAGAAAATATCTGTAAGTGAAGCTATTCCTGTTAAGGTAGAAAGGATTGGGAGAGTTGATGAAGAAATAGAAATGTATGATTTAACAACAGAAACTTCGAATTTCATAGTAGGTCACGCACCTGTAATAGTTCACAACACTCTTATGGATGGGCTTAAGAAAAGAGGGAAAGTTGTAGTAATAGCTGCAACTAATAGACCAAATGCTATAGACCCTGCTTTGAGAAGAGGCGGAAGGTTTGACAGAGAAATAGAAATTCCAGTGCCAGATAGAGAAGGTAGGCTTGAAATTTTCAAAATCCATACCAGAAACATGCCTTTGGATAAAGATGTTGATTTGAATTGGCTTGCTGACATAACTTATGGCTATGTGGGTGCTGACATAATGGCTTTGTGCAAGGAAGCTGCCATGTCTGCTTTGAGAAGAGTTTTACCAGAAATAAAATGGAAAGAAGAAACTGAACTTCCAAAAGAAGTTATAGAAAAACTTGTTGTCAAAAAAGAAGATTTTGAGAATGCTTTGAAAGTTGTTGAGCCTAGTGCGATGAGGGAAGTTTTGGTTGAAGTACCGAAAGTTAAATGGGAAGATGTTGGTGATTTAGAAGAAGTCAAGCAGCAACTCAAAGAAATGGTTGAATGGCCTCTCAAGCATCCTGAGAGTTTTGAAAGGATGGGAATTACTCCACCGAAAGGAATTTTGCTTTATGGGCCTCCTGGTTGTGGAAAGACTTTGCTTGCAAAAGCTGTTGCTAATGAAAGTGGAGCAAACTTTATAGCTATTAAAGGGCCTGAAGTTTTGACGATGTGGGTTGGTGAAAGCTTACCTTATGACGAAAAAATCCTCATAATTAACGATGGGAAGGTCAAACGTATAAACATAAGTGACTATCCTGAAAATAAAAAGATTTTTGTGCCAACAATTACAAACGATTTTAAATCAAAAAATTCAAAAGCAGTTGGGTTGATCAAACACCCTGCACCACCTTTTGTTTATAAAATTAAAACAGAAACTGGAAGAGAAGTTAGAGTTACAGGAGGGCATAGCTTATTCATAAAAGATGATGAAGGGTTGAGAGAAGTACAAGCAGAATATATCGAACCTGGAAAAACTAGAATAGCAATACCAGCAAAGATTATTCCACCAGAAACGATTAAAGAAATAAATCTCATAGAACATTTAAGAGGAAAAAAATTACATGTTTTTGTAAAAGGATCACAAAAATATGTAAAGAAAGCTATTAAAAAATTGGGCTTGAAAAAAGTTTCCTCTCTCTTAGGAATCGAGGCTAAGAATGTATACGCCTACTTAAATCGTGCTAATCTTAGGCTGGATAAGTTTGTAAAATTGATGAAAAGTGCAAAAATAAAATATAATCCGAAAAATCTCACACTTATTTCAAGAAAAAGCGAATTGCCAGCTATTGTAAAATTCAACGAAGAGTTAGGGCTTTTGCTTGGTCTTTGGGTAGCTAAAGGTAGCTATTTTAGTCATGGTATACGTATAAGTTTGAACAAAAAAGAAGCCCTAAAAATTAGTGAATTATGTAAAAAGTTTGGTGATACATGTTTCTATAAAAAAGGTAATGGTGTTGACATTTACATTGACTCTACTCTGCTTTTGTTTTTATTCAAAGATGTTTTTGGTTTGAAAACTGGTGCAAATAAACATGTTCCAGAGCTCATGTTTTCTGCACCTATGAAAACTATAGCTAGTTTTCTTAGAGGGTACTTTAGTGGTGATGGTTACTTCAGCGGTAAGTACATAGAAGTAACCACAGTTAGCAAGGAATTAGCAAACGATATTCTAACCCTTCTCCTTTATTATGGAATAGTTGCAAGAGTTAAAGAGAAATCAGAAAAAAATGGAAGCGTTAGTTATAGAATTAGATTTTGCTGGCAAAGATGGTTAAATACTTTCATAAATAAAATTGGCTTCCTAGATGAGGAGAAAAATGAAAAAGTAAGAAACTATTTGAGAAGCTTATGGCAAAAGGTAGATAAGCGTTCACCAGAACATAAGATGAATAAAGATGTATATTGGGACCTTGTTGTTGAGAAGAAAATCGAGCCTTATAATTATCCTTATGTCTTTGATATAAGTGTAAACCCAACAGAACGTTTCATAGCAGGCTTTGGCTGTGTATTAGTTCATAATTCAGAACGCAAGATAAGAGAGCTCTTCAGAAGGGCAAGACAAGTTGCTCCAGCCATAATATTCTTTGACGAGATTGATGCTTTAGCGCCAAGGAGAGGATTGTATAGGGGAAGTGCTGTTACTGAAACTGTTGTCTCTCAACTCTTGACAGAGCTTTCAGGAATAGAAGAAACTAAAGGTGTTGTCGTTATAGCAGCTACAAACAGGCCTGACATGATAGACCCTGCTTTGTTAAGACCTGGAAGGATAGATAGGTTTGTGCTTATTCCACCTCCAGACCAAAAGGCAAGGCTTGAGATCTTGAAGATTCACACGAGAAACATGCCTTTGGATAAAGATGTTGATTTAAAGGAATTGGCTGAAAGAACAGAAGGTTTTTCAGGAGCAGATTTAGAAGCTTTGTGCAGAGAAGCTGCCATGAATGCTTTGAGGGAAGATATAAAAGCTAAGAGTGTGAAGAAGAAACATTTTGAAGAAGCTTTGAAGAAAATAACTCCAAGCTTGACTAAAGATGTGATAAGTTATTATGAAAAATTTGTTGAGAGGCAAAAAAAGATTAGAAAGCCTGAAGAAGAAGAAAAATTCAGTTATATAGGGTAAAGAGTAAATATTATAAAGGGAAGGAAAATGTTGCTTAAAGATATAATGAACACCAATGTGGTAACTGTTAAGCCTGGTGTAAGCTTGAGAGAAGCAGCAAAGACTATGTGTGAAAAGCACATAGGCAGCTTAATAGTTATGGAAGAAGAAGAGATAGTCGGTATAATAACACAAACAGATATTCTTAAAGCTGTAGCTGAAGAAATGGATTTGGATTCCACACGCGTTGAAGATGTGATGAACAAAAAAGTTTACACAATAGATTATGAAAAAACTGTGGAAGATGCTGTTAATCTCATGATGGAGAAAAGGATAAAAAGGCTTCCTGTAACTAAGGAAGGAAAGCTTGTTGGTATAGTAACTGCAAGCGACATAATAACCGTTGAGCCAAAGCTTATAACAGGGATTGCAAGTCTTTTGTCAATGAAGATCCCTGGCTACAAGGGTGGGTGAGAGTTATTCAAGCAAGATGTTTTTGCCCTACTCATGGCAAGCTAAGTCTGAAAGAAATAATAATAAAAAACGGTGTGCCTGTTTGCTCTAAATGTCTTTCTGAGCTTCAGTTCGGTAACATTAGGGTAAGGTTCAATTCTAAGGGTAGATGAATTGTTGGAATGTCCAAGATGCAAATCAATTAACGTGAAATTTCTTCCTTGGCTTGGAATGATTTATGAATGTAAAGAGTGTGGCTATAGAGGACCAATAGCACTCAAGAAGACCAAATCCCAATCTTCTTCTCCCTAGCCTCTTTTTCTGCTTGCTCGAAACATTCATACTTCGTTTTTGCTATACTCTTTGCAAACCCTTTTTTCAATAGCTCACAATTAACAAGCTTTCCTTCCACAAAAACATACCTCAAAAATCTCCCATACTTATCTTTGTTTTGAGATTCTCTCTCCATCTTTACCCTTTTTCCTTCAACCATTTCTTTTAAAAAATCTCTTGCCTCTTCATATAAGAATTCGCCTTGCTCAGGAGCATCAATCCCTATCAACCTTACCCTTTCCCCACTTTTTAATTCAAAAGTGTCTCCATCAATAACTTTCGAAACAACACCTTCTTCGATTTCCGAAAAGTTGTGTTGAAGAAAAGAGAAAGCTAGCAAAAGAAATGTGGGGAGGAAGTAAAAGAGTTTCTTCATATCCAACCTTTGAAATTTTACTGAATTAAAATCTTTTCTCCATACCCTTAAGAGGGAAAAAATCATTACTTTTGAGTGAGCACAGGGATAGGTTTTTAAATATGTTTTAATAAACTAATGGTAAGGGATAAATATGGCTTTACCACAACTTAAAACTTGGCAATGGGCCGTTGTAGCTGTAGTAATAGTCCTTCTCCTCGTGGTCTTGACCCAATACCTTGGCTTAGTCCAACTCTTCTAGACGCCTTTGCCTTTTCTTTTTCTTTTAACCACCCATGCTTTTTTCAAATCTTATCCCTTCCTTGAAAGGCTTTTCATCTTCATGTCCAAATTGCTCGATAGCATCAGAAGCTTGCATTTCTCCAAACCTTTTTGCACAATCTTCACAAATAGTTAGAACTTTTTTTGTATCTTCATCCCCTATGCTGAACACTTTACCCTCTTTCCCACAAATGTTGCACTTACCTTCAAAGGTTGCAGAAATTTTTATCTTCACAAAGATATTTGGCTTTCTTCCTATTTAAATCAAAATTTGTCCAAGAGGAGGTGCAAAGCATAAGCTGAAAAAACTGACAAGAAAAAGGGGAAGAAGCTGGAAAAATCAAGACCCAAAACAAATGAAAAGAAAAGGGAAATTGCAAAGGAAAATATAAAAGAGAAAGGAAAGGTATGGGTTATTCCTCTGTGTTTTGTTGGTAAAAGCTTTATTAAAAAGTAGAGAAGAATGGAAAAAGCAATTCCATAATACCAAGTTTTTGTAAAAATTAGGAGGTAGAGGAAGAGGAAGATTGAAGATAGAAAAAGTCCCAAAATTTTCCTTGATTTTGAGTTTTTCATATCAACATCGGGAAAGATGCTTATGAAGGGTATGATAAAGGTCATCACCAAATTCTTCTGCAAGTCAAGTTTTAAAAAAGGGAAGATTTGGTTCAAGCTCAAGAAAAGGGAAAGGAAAAGGAAGCTGAAGACCAAGTGAACTTTCCAATCAGGCATTTCATCACAATAGCCCCGGCCAGATTCGAACTGGCGTGTTCAGGTTTCTTTCTTCATCTTTTTTCAGAGCTTTAGACCGAAGTCCAAAGCCTGACATCCTTGACCGCTAGATGACGGGGCTCTAAAAAATAAACTATTCTTCCTTAATATAAAATTTATTTCATTCCTTCTTTTATCCCTTTTTTCGTCACAACATAGCTCATTGAGCCTAAGGGGGAAATTTTGGCTATGTAGCCCTTTTCTTCCAAAGATTTCAAAGCAGTTTCAAGCTTTGATAGCTCAGCTTTCCCTTCCACGAACTTCAAAAGCTCTTCTTTGCTCATAACAAGCCTTTTAGCAATCTCTCCAAGAATCTCTTTCTCTATCCCATTTTCTTCCACTCAAACCACCAACTGCTTCTTAATTTCTGAAACTTTTTCTTTCCCAAGGAGCTTTTCAACTATAGCTAAAGCAAATAAAAGAGCTGTACCTGGAGCTTGAGAAGTTATTACATTCTCGTCAACAACCACTTTTTCATCCCTTGGATAAGGAATTTCCTTTTCCATCCCAGGGTAAATTGTTGCTCTTCTCTTATCTAAGATATGGTATTTTGCTAAAACCAAAGGGGCTGCACAAATGGCAGCTATAAGCTTGTTTTTTTCATTTGCCTTTTCCAAGAACTCTTTAACTTTGCTTGACTTCAAGAGGTTTTCCACACCTTTAGAACCGCCTGGCAAAACAATTCCGTCATATTTCTCAATGTCAACTTCAGAAATCTTTTTATCGGCCATGACTTTTATGTTGTGACTTCCTGTAACCCATCCTCCAGTTAAACCAACGCTATCAACTTCTATTCCTGCCCTTCTCAAAACATCAATAACAGTAATTGCTTCTATCTCTTCAAAGCCGTCTGCAAGCAAAACAAGGATTTTCATAAATTAATTTTCGCTTTAACTTTATTTATTTATGGGGCTTAAGCAAGTTATTCTTGTGAGAAGTGATTTGAAGATGGGAAAGGGGAAAATTGCAACTCAAGCAGCACATGCTGCTGTTGGTGTTTTAAAGTTTGTGGAAAAAGAAAAAATTGAAAAGTGGGAAAAAGAAGGGAGCAAAAAAGTTGTTTTGAAAGTTAAAGATGAAAAAGAGCTTTTATGTTTTTACAGAAAAATAAAGAAAGAGAGAATTCCTTGCTTCCTTGTAAAAGATGCTGGCTTAACTCAGCTTAAGCCTGGAACTATAACTGCTCTTGGAATCGGGCCTGTTGAAGAAGAAAAAGTTGATGAAATAACTGGAAAGCTTAAGTTGCTTTAGCGAATTCAAATCAATTTCAACTTATCTATAGAATATTAATTTAGGTGTTGATGTGCAATTAATAGATTTTGTTTATTTATTCACATATTCGATAATGATTTACTGTTCAGTGTTGTGGTTTACCGTTTTCTTCAAAAACAGAAAAAAAATGTTTTCCAACCCTAAACCGAAGAGGCTTCCTTCAATAACTTTTTTGGTTCCTGCGTACAACGAAGAAAAAAACATAGGAAAGTGCTTACAATCAATTCTGAATTTGGATTACCCAAAAAATAAGTTAAAAGTTATAGTGATAGATGATGGCTCTACAGACAACACACCAAGAATAGTTAAAAAGTTTAAAAAAGTTAAGCTAATTAGACAAAAAAATTCTGGAAAAGCTGCAGCTTTGAACAATGGTCTCAAGTATGTGAAAACCGAGCTTGTTGCTTGTATGGATGCTGACTCTTATCCAGAAAAGAATTACCTTTTGGAGATGATTGGTTATTTAGAAAAGAAAAATGTGGTTGCAGTTACGCCAGCGATGAAAGTTTTAAACACACAAACCATTATCCAAAAAATTCAGTGGGTTGAATACTTATGGCAAATTTTCTTGAGAAAAATTTTTAACTTCTTTGATTGTCAATATGTTATCCCTGGTCCTGGGAGTGTTTACAAAACTTTTGTGCTCAAGAAAGTAGGGGGATTTGAAGTGGGAAATATAGCTGAAGATACTGAAATAGCTTTCAGGATTATAGATAAGGGATACAGGATTGAAAATAGCATTAACGCTTATGTTTACACTGAAGCTCCTTCAAACTTCAAAGGCCTTTATAAACAAAGAATTAGATGGTACAGGGGGTACATACAGAATGTTGTGAAGTATTCAAAGATGGTCTTCAACCCAAAATACGGAAATCTCGGTTTTTTCCTTTTGCCCATGAATTTTGTTTGGATGTTCATCTTAAGCTTTTTATTCTTCTCTCAAATTTTCACTCTTCTCTGGAATTTTGCTCAGTATTTCATAAGCTGGTATCATATAAAATTTGCTGTGATTCTGCCAGAAATGAGAGTTGATATTTTCTTGATAGACTTCTACACTTATTTCTTCTTCTTATTCTTGCTGTTGACTCTTTTTACTTTGTGGCTTAGCATTGTTTTTTCTGGAGAAAAAGTCGATTTGAAGAAAAAATTGAGTTTTTACTTAAGCTATATTCTTATATACCCATTTCTCATATCTATTTTTTGGATCCTTTCCATAATATACGAATTGGCTGGAGTGAAGAAAAAATGGTGAAAAGAAAAATTGCATGGGAATTCTACATTTTTTCTGCGGTAATCACTCTTTTCATACTTTTCATGGGAATTTATGCTGGAATTCTTTTAAGCAAGGGAAAAATAGAAGAGTTGAAAGAAGAGTTGGTAAACCTTAAGCTCAAGCAAGAAGACCTTCTTTTCGAGCTCACTATTTTAACTTTAGATAAAAATGTTTCCTGCGAGCTTTTAGGGCAAGCTTTGGAGAAAGTGGTAGAAGATGCGGCTAAACTTGGCGAGAGGGTTTCTCTTTACGAGACAACTGAAAAGATTAAAGATGCTAGCTTTTACAACTTGAAAAAAGATTACACTTTAACTCTTATTAGATATTGGCTTTATATGGAAGAAATAAAGAAGAGTTGCAATAGAAGTGATTTGGTTTCAATTCTCTACTTTTATTCAAACAAGAATTGCAATTCTTGTTTACCTCAAGGAGCAATTTTAACATACATGAAACAAAAATATCCTCAAAACCTCATGGTTTTTGCGCTAGATTATGATATTGAGTTGAACATTTTAAACATTCTGAAAAAGCTTTATGGTATAGGAAGAGTTCCCAGCTTGGTGATAAATGGCAAAACATATGAAGGTTTTGTAGATATTGAAAAACTGAGTAACATTCTTTGCTCTGAGTATAAATTATGCTAAACTTTTATGTTCAAGGCAATCATTATGAATTTTATCGCAACTGAATCGAAATTCTTCAACTGCTTTTCCAAAGTTTCAGCATTTTCTGCTTGAATGTAAATCACGTGCTTTTCCAACCTTATTGAAGTTTCGTTTGAGTAGATTGGATGAATTAAAGCTATTATTGGGTTTTCAGCCGTACCTTCCAAATTTTCATAGCTTGTGACATTCAAAACTTTGACTTTAGGTATATAGCCAAACTTAAGTCTGTAAGCCACAGCAAGCTTATTAACTATTTCAAAAACTTCAACAGCGTAATGGGCGTTTATCGTTTCATTTCCTGGTTTGTAAACTATGGTTATGTTTTCTACAAAAGGGCTCATTATCTCTTCTCTCACAGCTTTTTCACTTGGAAAAACTTTTATGCCATCTACACTTCTTAAATCTGCTCTAAACTTGAGCTTAACGCCATGATAATCTAAAGTGTAAATTGGGGGTTTGATTTGAGAAATAGCAATGGCTGTTAAAAAAATTAGAGCCAAGCCTATTAACAAAAATTTTTTATCAAGCTTAAATCTCATAAAGAATTAGATTGTTTTTCAAAAATAAAAAAGATAAAAAGCCGTCAAAGCTTTTCAAGCTGGTCTCAACCTTACATTGGTGAGATACCAGCTGTTGTGGCTGCAGTGACCTTTATAGCTTTGACGTTCTGGTCTTTTAGTAAAGTAGCGTATTGTTGAATTACAGCACAAGCTGTTCTCGTGTTTGCTGCTTCCCATCCTGCCACAACTAGAGTAACTTTACCTGTGGCAGGATAGTCTTCAACTATTTTAATCATGGCAGCATTCTCTGGGATTGTTGAAGCTGCTCCACAAGCTGGGTAAGGTAGACCCAAAGCTGCAGCAGCTTCCTGGTTTACACATGGCCCACCTACAACAACAAGGTTCTTTGTTTTGTCTGCAGCAGAGAGCTCTGTGTCGAGCTTTGCTACTGGTGCTGTGACTGGTGTGTACTTAAGGTAAGTTTGTCCTTCTACTGCTGCTCCAAGCTTACCAACATACACAATGGCTTTCTGTTGGTCGGCTGGGAGCTTCATAACTACTTTGTCTACAGCTGTGTAGACTTTAATTCCTAATATTTCTGTTCCATAGTCAAGAGTTTCTTTCCATTCTTGTGTTCCTAGATTTACA
>Ga0105162_1001011_pt1 | contig 16928 bp, 16 predicted proteins | sample JNZ201metaG_FD_81532 | JGI IMG/M metagenome (GOLD analysis project Ga0105162, IMG submission 81532) | Hot spring microbial communities from Jinze hot spring, China to study Microbial Dark Matter (Phase II) - JNZ 20120812A | ecosystem: Environmental > Aquatic > Thermal springs > Hot (42-90C) >...
CCCAGGAAAGTGAAAAAGCGAGAACATTAAAGAAGTCGCCCCTATATATAATGGGGCGCTCTTCTTTTATTCCTTGTTAGTTTGATGAAAACTTAACTTTTGCAATCCATCTTTGATATATTTGTTTCTCATTGTGATGTCCCAAAGTAGACCTGTCTTGTAATTTTCTATCATTAGCAGTTCTATACCTTTGTCTATACCAATGTAAATTCTTGACACCCAATCTCTGTCTAAATTGAAAGCATCCTTAAAACCGTAGTAACCCCATAATTGGGGCACGTCTTCGAAATAATATCTCACAGTTTCTTCAACTATGTCTGGTGTAAAGACCACGGACCCAATAGCACCACAAGGTGGTACTGTGCCATACCGATTATTCTTTGTTTTCACAAGATGATTTTGCGGTCTATGTGAATAACCTCAAGGAAATGTTACATAAGAAAGGAATCGATGTGACATTTATCGTGAACATTCATGGAACTTCGGCTGGAAGAGCACATACTTTCCCGATAGGTATTTCACAACTCAGGAAGATGTTTGATTTAGAAGGTATAATTCCTGCAACAGATATTTATTTAGGAGACTTCACGATAAGAAATATCATCGACATATGGAATATAAATGAGATACTTAGAGCTACAACGAAGAAACCTTTTGGAGTAATGGAGTTCGAGTGTGGAAATGGAGACTATGGAAACAATTTGGATGAAAGAATAGACCCGAACGCCACAGTTCACAAGGCAGTCATTTCCTACATTCAGGGCAATAGGTTCCTCAATTACTACCTATTTTCCGGAGGAGTAAACCCAAAGTTAAGAAAAGAAGTTAAAGATGGAAATGGTCGAATAGCTTTTACTGGTGAAGAGCATGGATTTGCAGCACCAATAAAACCGAATGGTGAACTCGATTATACATATGAATATGTAAAATTCGCTAACGAGTTCTTAACAAGCCTCGGAAGGCAGCTGGGAAAGGATTTTTCATTGGTCTATGACAATGTACTAATCGGATATTTAGACGAGTATTATCGCACAGAGTATGCTTACGGAATTGGTAATAGAAAGCGCTCTGATATTGAAATTCACAGGGGATACAATTTTTGGGATAGTTTCTTGAAAACGCTATTTGTTATGGGATTTAGATATAAATTCGTCGACCTTGAATTTTCAAAACCTAATGTCGACCAGCTTTTAATCCTTCCTACAGCAAAATACGTGTCAAAGAGCGTGCAAGAAAATATCGTAAGATTCATTGAAAAAGGTGGAAAAGTTATTTTTTATGGTGATCTTCCCGTTTTTGATGAATTTGGTTCTAAATGCACCATTTTGATTGATTATCTGAATATAAAACCTGGCAGAGAATTCCTACCTTCACCTCACTTTTATCTTTCGGTAAGTTCACCAGATAATCTGTTCCGCGAGTTTAGAACCGACTGGGCACGTGAGATAATCACTAAAGACAACGAGAAGTGCAGTTCTTCTATCTTAGCCTACGTTACTCAGGAGAATGCAGCTTGTTCGGTATTCCTACATCAGATGAACACACTATTTATTGCTGCACATTTTAATACCAATTTCATTTTCTTCAACCGCATATTCGAAATAATGGGCTTGAAACCGCATATTAGAGTTTTGGCAGAAGACAAAGACAAAATTGGAACGCTCTTATTCGCATTGGAGAATATGAAAACTCGAGAAAAATTTTTACTTGCTGTTAATATAGACAACTTCCCCAAAAAAGTTAGAATAATGATTGACGATGTCGAAATTGGAATCAGAAACGTATCTCCGAAGGAGATTATTTTCGAGAAAATTTCTGATTAATACGGAGGAGTCAATATATGGAAAGCAAAAAACGAATATCTTATGTGGTCTTACTTCTTTTAACAATACTCATAATTGCTTTTATCACTTGGGCATACAGTCCTTTAAGACCTGCTGAAGAAGTGAAAGAATATTTGCAATCATCAAATTACGTAGAAGTAATACGGGAAAAAAACATATATTTCATACCAAGAAATTTTAAAAAGAACTATTTTGAAAACGTTGGCATTATTTTTTATCCTGGGGGGCATGTTGACTACACTGCTTATGCACCTCTTGCTTATCGCCTTGCCGAAAAGGGAATAACAACAGTTATATTAAACGTTCCATTAAGTTTTGCGATTTTCGATGTGGACTCAGCGAGAACAATAATAAATGATACGAGGTTTTCAGATAAGGAATGGTTCCTGGCAGGGCACTCTCTTGGTGGTGTGGCGGCTTCTGAGTTCTTAGTTAAACATCCAGAGTTAGTTGGAATCAAGGTCAAAGGGATAATTTTCCTGGCTTCATACCCAGCAAGAGATATTTCATACTTGCCTATAAAATCACTGTGCATCTACGGTTCCGAAGATGGTATTTTATCTCCTAAAACAATTAAGGAAAAGAAAGCTCTTTTCCCATCATCAACGGAATACGTTGAAATACTTGGAGGTAATCACTCACAATTCGGGAGCTATGGTCTTCAGAAAGGTGATAAGGAAGCTAAAATCAGCGCGCACGAGCAAATAAGCATTGTGGTTAAAGCCATCAAAGAGTTCTTAGAGAAATACACGTCTCAAAGATAGGATCGAAGTAAAGTGAAATTAAATTTTGAAAGACGCATAACATCTGTTATAATTTCCTCAGAAACTCAAGATGTTTTTGGAAAGGAGTGGCGAGATGGCGAACATTTTTCAAAAACTGATACCTTACCGTTCCCCTCTTGAATTACTGAGTGAACACTCAAAACTCTGCGTAAAGGCAGCAAATTTGATGTATACAGCTGTTGAGAAATATCTGAACAACACCTCAGTAGATGACCTATCCAAAGAAGTAGACGCATTGGAACACGCCGCTGATCAACTTAAACTCCAACTTAGGAATATATATAGCAAACTCAAATGGACATATTTTAATAAGGCAGATTTTCTTGACATACTCCATAACGTGGATTCTATTATCGATTTGACAGACGATGTGGTTAAGGTCTTAACAATAAACCAGATAGACCTTGTACCGGAAGATATTAAAGCTCCCGTTCAGGAACTTACAGATACTGTTAGGAAGAGTGTGGAGCATATGGATGCAATAATTCAGGAACTTAAGACCGTTGTGGAATCTGGTTTTGCACCAAAGGAAATTGAGAAGGAAGACCAAGGTGTAGAAACTGTTGAAGCAGAGGAACGCTCATCGGACAAACTTGGTTTGGAACTTGGTAAAAAATTGTTCGCAAAGAAAAATGAGATGAACCCCGTCGATATAATGTTCTTAAACAATGTCGTAATTCTTCTTATGAGAATTGAAGACAGAGCAAGAAATGTTGTTGAGCGAATCAGAATGATAACGCATAGTTAAAAAGCTTGAGAAGTTTCGAAATTGAGAACTATTGTTTATGTATGTGCACATTAAAGAGGAGGGAAAAAGCGTGATTACACTCTTCACCATACTTGTCGGAATGTTTATGGCATTTACTATAGGTGCAAACGACGTGGCAAATGGTATGGCAACAGCCGTTGGTGCAAAGGCAATAACGCCAAAACAAGCAGCCTTCCTTGCTTCTTTTCTTGAATTTCTTGGTGCGGTTATGTTCGGCGCCACTGTTACAAAAACAATTGCAAATGGGATAGTTTCGATAGAACATATAACGAATCCAAATCACATTATATACGGTGCATTATCAGCACTTTTAGCTGCTGCTACTTGGGTCTTGATAGCAACTGTTTTTGCAATGCCTGTGTCTACAACACACTCAATAATTGGCGGAATGATAGGATTCGGACTCGTAAGTGGTGGGGTTAGGGTAGTTTATTGGTCGAATCTGGGAAAGATTGTGCTTTCTTGGATAATTTCTCTGGTAGTTGGTGGACTGCTTTCTTTTGTAGTTTTTAAAGTTATAGTTCTAACAATCTTGCACCGCCCAAGTCCGTTGAAAGCAGCTAAGAAAGTCGCCCCTGTTTTGATTGGTTTCACTTTCTTCCTCATTTCTTTCCTCTTCTCTCTTAAGACTCTCAAAAAGCCTTACAATGTTTCTCTCTTGGCTGGCTTGGTATTTTTTGTTGTTGCTTTTGTACTATCTTACTTGCTTCTAAGAAGAGTGATTAATAATAAAAGCAATGAATACGATGCCGTTGAAGATATATTTAGGCACGTCCAAGTCATGACATCTGCTTATGTTTGTTTTTCACATGGTGCTAACGATGTTGCAAATGCAGTTGGACCGGTAGCATTGATACTTATGATAAGACAAGCAGGGACAGCAAATCTAGGTGCTATAGAAATTCCAAAGTACATCCTATTCATTGGTGGACTCGGAATTGCCCTCGGAGTTTTACTATACGGTTACAAGGTCATGGAAACTATAGGGTATAACATTACAGAACTCAATAACACGAGAGGCTTCTCTGTCGATTTTGGAACAGCAACAACGGTACTATTATCATCGATATTTGGTTTTCCTATCAGCACGACTCACACCGTCGTTGGTGCGGTTACTGGAGTAGGACTCGCGCGTGGAATCGAAGTTATAAACATAGGTATACTTAGGGATATACTTATCTCATGGTTTATAACAATCCCATTCTCAGCAGGTGCTAGTGCCATACTTTACTTAATTTTAACAAGGTTATTCTGATCTTAGACACGCTATTTCCTTCTCTATACAGTCCGTTATTTGGTCCCACATTGGGACCTTTTTATTTATTTGTCATATACCACGTGATATAATTAAATGGAATAGTGGAATAGAGCAGAATAGGTTATCGAGGGGAGGTATGTGCGTGAAAGTACTCTTTCTTACTAAAATGATAGACTATTTTCTGCAACGCATTGAGGACCTAAAAAAGGAATTACACAGTGATTTCTTCATTGTCCCAAAAAATAGAGAAGAAGCGCAGAAACACATTGAAGATGCGGATGTAATAGTGAGTGGAAGTTTGACAAAAGAACAAGTTTTAAACGCAAAGAAACTGAAATTCGTTTTAGTTCCTTGGGCAGGGGTTAATGGACTACCTTTAGACTTATTAGATGAAAGGAATATTATCATTGCAAATAACCACGGTAATGGAAAAATTGTCGCGGAGAGAGCTTTGGGATTAGCATTAGCACTTTTGGGTAGGATTGTAGAATACCACAACGACCTTGCAAAAGGTGTTTGGCACGGTTACGAAGCAGGGGCAAAACCTGAAGATTTCTGGTATTCGCTTCAAGGAAAGCGCGTAACAATTCTTGGACTTGGCACTATTGGAAAACACTTAGCTAAGTTGTTGTGCGGTTTTGAGTGTGAAATAATGGGATTTAAGAGGAATGTTGAACCTGTCAAAGGGGTGAACTATGTAACCAACAATCTTGAAGAAGCAATAAAATTTGGGAAAGTTATTTTCGTAGCTTTGCCACTCACAAAGGAAACATATCATCTTATAAATAAAGAAATCATATCACAAATGCAAGGAAAGTTTTTGGTGAACGTCGGTCGAGGAGAGATTATTGAAGAAGAGGCGTTGTACTATGCCCTGAAAAATGGAATTCTTGCAGGTGCTGCAATTGACACATGGTATTTGTATCCTGATTCCGACCACACGGTTCAACTCCCATCTAGATATCCAATCCATACTTTAAAAAACGTGGTTATTTCACCACATGTTGGAGGTTTTACGATAGAAGGACAAGTGGGACGAATAGATGAAACTATTGAAAATCTTAGAAGAATTCTTTCTGGTGGAATGCCAAAGAACATTGTTGACTTGAAAAGTGAGTACTGATAAGAAATAAAGCATTGGAAAGGAGCATCTAAATGCCGTTCGATGGTTTTGTAATGAAAACCGTTGTTGAAGGAATTAGGAACCTTATTCTTGGACAGCATGTTAGGAACATATACCTTTACGATAAAGTGATATACTTCTCATTTGACAAAGGCGATTTGAAAATATCCTTGAATCCGAATTATTCGCACGTCTCATTTACGGACCATATAGTTAGGGAACCTGAAAAACATCCATTTGTGGAGTTATTGCGCAGTAGAATCCGTGGCGGAAGGGTTACAGAACTTACAACGAACGGCTATGAAAGAACGATGATTATGAAACTGCGCAAATTTGACGAAATTGGAGAAAGACATGAATATGAAATCTACTTCGATATCATGGGGAAGCATTCAAACGCTGTTTTGGTCGAAAATGGATTGATAGTCGATGCTTACAAAAGGATAGAAACACGCATCAGAAAGATATCCCCAGGTGAACCATTCGTGTTGTTTACATCTGAAAAACTTTCAATAGATGAAGTAACATTAGAAAAACTAACAAATGCTCTTTATAGGTTCCAAAACAAGCAACGGATGATTTCAGAGTTTATTTATTCCACCATCCAGGGATTCTCAAAAATAACTGCCGAAGAAATTCTTTTTCGTTCAGAAGTAGAAGATAAACCACTATCTTTCGTCAGTGAAAGTGATTTGGGGAACATAGCCAAAAGTCTCTCAAGTGTATTAGAAGAAATTAGGCAGAAAGTCCTCTACATATACTACGAAAACGAACAGCCCAGTGATATCTCAGCATTTAGACTCCACAAATATAAGGACCTAAAAAGATGTGATAATGCTATCAGTTGTATTAATGAGTATTTTGATTTTGTCGAGAATAAGGATAAACTAGTTCAAAAACGCTCCCAACTGCTAAGTATTGTTAACAGTCGAATTTATTCTTTGGAAGATATCCTAACACAGATTGAAAAAGAAAGAGAGGAGTGCTTAGAATCCGATAGATACAGGAAATACGGGGAGCTGATAAAAGCTTACAGTTACCAAATACCACACGGAGTACATAGCGTGGAACTCTTTGATTGGGAAACGAATCAGAATGTAGCGGTACCACTGGAACCACACCTATCCCCTATAGAGAACAGTGTGAAGTATTTCAAGCTCTATAATAAATTAAAGAAAAAGTTAGAGGGATTAAGCAAACGCGAAATTGTGATTAAAAGAGAATTAGAATACTTGAAACAGTTACAAGATACAATAGAAAACGCAGAAACACTGGAAGAATTAGAAGAGATTGAAGAAGAAATGCTCGAGAACGACTTAATAAAGAAAACGCACAAGAAGAAGAGTAATAAATCGAAAAGTGAACAAGCAAGGTCTGAACCGAGAAAGTACATGTATAACGGTTTTACAATTCTCGTAGGACGAAATAACAAGCAAAACGACGAACTGGTTAGAAAATCCAGTGAGCACGATATATGGCTCCACGTACAGGGTATGCCTGGTGCACATGTCGTAATAAAAACGAATGGTCAACCTGTCGATGAAGATGTTCTTTTATATGCTGCAAAACTTGCTGCACAATTCAGTAAAGGGAAGTATTCTACAAAAGTACCGGTGGATTACACATACATAAAGTACGTAAAAAAACCCAAAGGTTTTAAGCCTGGGCTAGTTCTTTACTCAAATTTTAAGACACTTTTTGTAACCCCTGATGAGAAGTTTCAATGACAAGAACTATCAAAACAATTGCACTCATGAAAAGGTGGATTACACAAAAGTTTGCTAAGATGCGAAGGTGAGATTATGCTTTACGAGCTTGTCAGTGATTACGAGCCCGCAGGTGATCAACCTCAAGCTATTGAAAAGTTGGTGGAAGGCTTAAGAAAAGGCTATCGATTTCAAACGCTTATAGGTGTTACTGGTAGCGGGAAAACATTCACGATGGCAAATGTTATAAAGGAGATAGAAAAACCCGTTTTAGTGATTTCTCCAAACAAAACGCTGGCTGCACAACTATACACAGAGTTCAAATCTTTCTTTCCGAAAAATAAAGTAGAATTCTTTATAAGCTACTACGACTACTATCAGCCTGAAGCCTACGTACCTACTAAGGACCTATACATAGAGAAGAGCGCTGATATAAACGAAGTAATAGCAAGAATGAGGATGAGCGCTATAAAATCGCTAATGACTAGAAGGGATGTTATCGTCGTAGCAAGTGTTTCAGCAATATACGCTTGCGGCGACCCTCGTGATTTCGATACCCTCAACATAAAACTCGCTGTTGGGGAGCGTATCAAACTCAATGACTTACTCAAACACTTAGTACGAATAGGGTACGAAAGAAAAGAAGATATAGGATTAACTGGAAGCTTCCGCTTACGTGGTGACACTCTTGAAATCTTTCCGACTTACCAAGACGAAGGTATCCATATAGAGTTCTTTGGTGATGAAATTGACAGAATCTACACATTCGATAGATTAAACAGAGATGTTATTGAGCGTCTGGACAGGATAACGATATATCCAGCCAAAGAATACGTTACAACCGAAGAAAAAATTGCAATGGCTGTAAAAAGCATACGCCAAGAACTTGAAGAAAGGCTCGCAGAACTTAGAAGGCAAGGCAAGGAGCTTGAAGCTCAAAGGCTGTATCAAAGAACGATGAATGACATTGAACTGTTGAGCACGTTGGGTTACTGCACAGGTATTGAGAACTACTCGCGTCATTTCGATGGGAGAAAACCAGGAGAACCGCCTTATTCACTACTTGATTACTACGACGAAGATTACATCGTATTCATAGACGAATCACACATCACAATCCCACAACTCAGGGCGATGTATCACGGCGAGATGTCTAGAAAGAGAAGCCTTGTTGAATACGGATTTAGGCTGCCTTGTGCTTATGATAACAGACCACTTAAGTTTGAAGAATTCCTGTCGAAAGTAAATCAAGTGATATTTGTCTCCGCTACCCCTGGTCCTTTTGAATTGGAAGTTTCTGAACAAGTTATTGAACAAATAATAAGACCAACCGGATTAATTGACCCCCTTGTAGAAGTTAGACCCACGAGATATCAAATCGATGACTTAGTAAAAGAAATCGTTGAAGTAAAAAAGCGAGGCGAACGCGCCCTTGTCACAGTCCTAACAAAGAAAACCGCAGAGATGTTAGCAGAATATCTGGTTGAATTCAACATTAGAGCTTTGTATCTTCACTCCGAACTCGATGCTATCAAACGATTTGAAGTGTTAAAAAAACTCCGCTCAGGTGAAATCGATGTTGTCGTTGGTGTGAACTTGTTAAGGGAAGGGTTGGACCTGCCGGAAGTTTCGCTTGTCGCTATACTCGATGCCGATACAGAAGGCTTCTTACGCAGCGAGACTACACTGATTCAGATTATAGGACGAACAGCACGAAATGAAAACGGAAAGGTGATAATGTATGCAGATAAAATCACTCCGGCAATGCAAAGAGCGATTGAGGAGACAAAGAGGAGAAGAAAAATCCAAATGGAGTACAATGAAAAACATGGAATCAAGCCTCAAACAATCGTTAAACCTATGATGGAAGATATCTTCGCACCGTTCAAAGAGGAAGAAGAAGAGCTATACAAAGTCTACGAGGATAGCATCTTTGCCTTGAAAGAATCTCTTCCATTGGAAGATTACGCTGCTCTTCTTGAAGAAGAGATGTACAAAGCTGCTTCTGAACTGAGATATGAAGACGCAGCAAGAATTAGAGATGAGTTATTCAGGGTTAAGGAAGAGTTGAAAAACAATAAATGAAAGAAATTAAAAGAAGGGGCACCAGCCCCTTCTTCTCCTCACAATTCTACAACTAACAAATTACAGATGTATTGGCAAACCTGTTATCCCTTCCAGCGCACCAAGAACGCTTTCGCTTAGAGTTGGATGTGGATGTATGGATTCCTCAAGTTCGTGTGCCTTTAATTTATTCCTAACAGCGATAACGCCCTCCATAATAAGTTCGGTTGCAACTGGGGAAACAATTGACATACCTAAGACTGTCTCTGTTTCTTTATCGGCAATTATCTTTACGAATCCTATGTTTTCAAGCATAGTTCTTGCCCTTCCATTCGCCGAGAGCGGGAATTTCGAAATCTTAACTTTATCCTTATCGACATCTTTTTCTCTAAGTCCTGTTGAAGCAATCTCTGGAGTTGTGAATATAATCGATGGAACTGCTGAATAGTCCATCTCAGTCTCTATGCCTGCAATATTTTTCGCTGCAACGATGCCTTCATACATAGCAACGTGAGCAAGCATTATTTGCCCTCTCACATCACCAATGGCATAAACACCTTCAATATTGGTCCTCATTCTCCTATCAGTCTTAATTCCTCGCTCAATTTCTACTCCGAGATTTTTTACATCGTCAGGAATATTTGGTCTTCTTCCAATTGCGACAAGTACTTTATCAACTACAACGCTCTCACTTTTCCCTTCTGAATCAATTAGTACGACTTCATATCCATCTGTCACTTTCTTGACACCTTCAACTTTCGTTTTTTCCTTTATTTCGACACCTTTTCTGGCAAATGATTTCTTAATCTCTTCAACCACGTCATCATCTTCATATGGAAGGATATGGTCGGCAAGTTCAACAATCTTCACTTTTACGCCAAGCGAACTAAAGAACGTCGCAAACTCAACTCCTATTACTCCTCCACCAACAATCAACAAAGATGATGGAAGTTCTTTCATAAGGAAAATATCGTTACTTGTCCATATGCCTTCCACTTGATTGAAAGGTGGGAATATTGTTGGCACAGAACCATGTGCTAGGACTAAGTTTGAACTTTCGAGTTTTTCGCCCGTTTCCTTTATTATTACTTTGTTCTTATTAATAACTTCTGCAGTTCCCTTAATAACCGTTACGTTGTTCTTTTTCATCAAATACTCGATACCTTTTCTTGACATCATTATGCTCTTGTTCGCATGAGCCATGATTTTTGAAAGGTCAAAGCCTTCAACAGAAAGCTTGATACCAAGCTTATCAGCCTTTTCCTTTGCCTCGTCGAGTAAGTGCGTTGCGGTTAAAAGTGCTTTTGTTGGGATACAACCCCAGTTTGTACACGTGCCACCAAGGTTTTCTTTTTCAACAAGAGCTACCTTCTTTCCATAATGTGCAAGCTTAATTGCACAAACGTATCCACCTGGACCGCCACCGATAATAATTGCATCGTAGGACATACTTTCAGCTCCTTCCAAAAAAAATAATTCTTTAACACTTTAAAATTATATTATTTCGTGGACTTAGTATCAAGTTCTAAAATTAATCGTAAATGCGATATAATTATTTTAAACGCACTCAAAATCAACAAGGGGGGATGCATTGTGAGTTCATCACAGTTTTCATTTCGAAAGCTCTTACTTCTCGGTTTTGGGTTCTTCGGGATAAGCTTAGTGTGGCCACTGTATAACTCCTACGTTCCGATATTTTTGAAAGACTTCGAGCTGTCATCAACTCTCATAGGTTTTGTGATGACCATTGATAACATCTTTGCTATTATCATGCTTCCGCTTATAGGAGTTCTAAGTGACCAAACGAGAACAAAACTCGGTCGTAGGATGCCTTACATACTTGTTGGTGCACCGCTTGCTGCTATCACATTTTCGCTGATACCTATAACAAAGGCTTGGCACGTATTATGGTTAATGATGCTCAACATTATCTTCATGAATTTCTTCATGGCTCTCTTCAGGTCTCCTGTTATTGCACTCATGCCTGACATAACACCATCTGAGTACAGAAGTCAAGCAAATGGTGTAATCAATTTCATGGGTGGCGTAGGCGCACTTCTTGCGTTTTTCGCAGGAAAACCGCTGTATGACAAAAATCCCGGTCTGCCATTCTACGTCGGAGCTATAATAATGCTTATTGCCCAGTTGCTCGTTGTTTTGTTCATCAGAGAAGACGAGAAATACAAAGTAAAAACTGGAGAGAAAGTAAGATTTGAGAATGTCTACAAGAAAACAATAGATGAATTAAAAGAGAACATGAAAGATGTCTTTACTTCCAAAGAAAAGAGCCTTTTGATGATGCTTCTTTCCATACTCTTGTGGTTCATCGGTTACAACGCACTCGAAACTTTCTTCACAAGTTACGCAAAATTCCAAATGGGGATTAAAGAAAGCACCGGTGCACTTGTACTTGGCTTTTTCTCATTAACGTTTATGCTCTTTGCAATTCCTGCAGGGTTTATAGGCTCAAAAATAGGCAGGAAGAAGACAATGACGATAGGGCTGTCAATAGTTATCGCTATACTCATCGGCACGATACTATCAACAAGGATAATAACAGATGTAGGACTACTAACAAAAGTGTTCTTTGAGTTATTTGCAATTGGAGGCTTTGGTTGGGCGATGGTTAACGTTAATTCTCTACCAACAATAGTTGATATGACTGTAGAGGAAAAAGTTGGAGGCTATACGGGGTTGTATTACTTCTTTTCAATGGCAGCAAACATTATTGCACCACCACTCGCTGGGTTCTTTATCGATAAAATAGGCTACAGCACTTTAATAATACTAACTTTAGTTTTCTTCGTATTAGCTGTTCTAACACTTCAGTTTGTCAAAAAAGGAGACGTAAAAGTAGTACGTTAAGCAAAAAAGTATTATAATTATCCAAAAAATAATCCCCCGTAGCATAGAACCGACGGGGGATTTTTTGATTTCAATGATTGCACCTATCTGCTACTCTTTTTTCTTTAGTCTCACAGCTGTTCCGTAAGCTAATAACTCTGCAGCACCTTGCATCACCGATGCTGAACCAAATCGCACACCTACAACTGCGTCAGCCCCAAGCCTTTCAGCCTCGCTAATCATCCTCTTTAGTGCTATGTTTCTACTCTCTACAAGTAGTTCTGTATAGCTTTTTATCTCTCCGCCAGCGAGTGTTTTGAATGCAGCTGCGATATCCTTTCCTAAGTGCTTTGAGTTAACGATACTTCCTGTCACAATTCCGAGTGTCTCGACTATTTCATATCCTGGCACAAAATCTGTCGTTACAACTATCATACTCACACCCCCATTTTGACAGCACTTTTTTGTTAAACTTCCTTCCTTTCAAAAACTAAGTAACCAATCCAGGTAATCACTACGCACACGACTATTATTCCCAGCGTATACCAAAAATCAACACTGCCCTTCTCAAAAATACTTACTCCAAGCTGATATGGAAAAGTATTCAAAAATTTTATCGCCTTTATCAAACCCGCTGTTGTGGTTAAAGCAAGTAAACCCAAGCTGGCAAGAAGAGGCTTGACTTGGTCGTTGAAAAGCACTGAGAAAAACACCCCAACACAATACCATAAAAGTGCTCCGAAAATTGAGTGTATCATAAACTTAGGTACGACTGAGTAGTTATACTCCTTTCCAGCAACCGCTGAATATATAGCCGGAAGTATCGAACCTACTAACATAACAATCAATGTTGCGACAGCTCCAGTGAAGAGTTTATTAAAGTATATCCATTTCCTTGGTTTTCTAACAAGTAAAAACACTATTGTCTCATTCTCAAATTCTCTGCAAAAAGGGGAAATGCCATTATTATTCCTATAAAACCCACCATTTGTCCGAAGTTTTTACCATACCACTGAGAATTTATGTAGAAATTCCACTCTTTTAACTTATTTAGCATCGCGCCCGGTAGAAACTTTTCGACCTGGGGATTCCCCGAGTAACCTTCGAGCATGGAGATTGTAAACTTTTGGAATGGTGCCACAATGAAAAACAGTGTTATTGTAACTATTAGAACACCAATAAACCTGACTTTCATATCATAAAACTCTTTCCTCATATTCAGCACCACCTTTTAAGATTTATTGCATGTTTATTGAATCGTTGTTCCCCATTACAAGTGCTTCAAATATCACTTCAAAAGGAACAGGAGTGTATTCCAAATTATTCGAAATAGCATAATCTCTTGTTACAACATAGACATCTTCATTTTTCGTACTCTTGTACTTGTAACCATCAATTTCTGAACCCATTGGTACGGTAACAGCACAGTATTTTTCCTTAATCTCATCAAGATAACCCATATCAAGTATCTTTCCTTTGTTCATAATTGCAACTTTATCGGCTACTTTCTCAACTTCGCTTAAGATATGGCTTGTATAGAGTACGCTCCTATCACCTAATGGTAAATCTCTTATCATCTCAAGCACCTGGCTTCTTACTATCGGATCGAGTCCCCATGTTGGTTCGTCAAAGATGTAAAGCTCGGCATCTTGAGAAAACGCAATTGATAAGTAAAGCTGTGTTGTTTGACCGCTGGACAAACTGGAAACTTTTTCATTTAATGGTATTTGGAATCTCTCAACATACTCAAAGCACTTCTTTTCATCAAACCTCTCGGTTAGTTCTTTAGCAACTTTTACCATTTTTTCCACAGTGTACGAACCATACAATTCCTTTCCATCAGGCACAAATGAAATACTTCCTTTTAAGACAATCTCTCCGGCATCCTTTCTTCTCAAACCAAGGATACACTTGATTGTAGTGGTCTTACCCGCCCCGTTTGGACCAAGAAGTGCGAAGATTTCACCTTTTAAGACTTCAAATGAGATACCATCAACAGCATGGATGTTGCCGTAGTACTTTTTCAAGTTTTTAATGCTCAAAACCAACATGCTTTCATTTACCATCATCTTCACCTTCCTTGTGTTGATAACTTGATTGATTCGATTGTTGATATATTCTCTCAACAAGGCTAAAAACAGTAGACTTTTCTATTTTGAGTTCTTTGCAACGTCGCAATACACTTTCGAGCTCCGTGAGTATCTGACGTTTTACTTTCTCGTGGACAGTATTTTCAAGTCCAACAACGGTATACCCTTCACCACGTTCTGCACGTATAACCCCTTCGAGTTCAAGTTCTCTGTAAGCACGTGCCACCGTGTTCACATTTACTCCTAAGTCTTTAGCCAACGTTCTGATAGAAGGCAACAAATCACCTGGTTTTAGCTTACCGCTAAGAATAAGTGCCTTCACTTTTTCTTTTATTTGTGCATAAATCGGTACCGGAGAATGATAGTCCACAGCAAACCACACACGTAACACCTCTATTGATATGTGCTCATATCGTATACCACTGTAATATTGTACTATTACAGTGGTTGATTTGTCAAGAGGGCTTTTGTTTCGCACAACCGAAACCCAAAGGTCTTTTCTTAGAGAATTAGTTAGTAGCTTTTCAGAGAGTTTTCACATAACTTATAGAAACTTTTATTTTCGTACCTTGACACTATCAAACCCTTTATGGTAAAATTCCTTGCGAAAAGTTTGGAGGTGTAAATATGGTTAATTTGGTCCAGCGAGGCCAAAACCAGAGAAAGAGAAGCGTGGCAAACAACGTCAATAACTTTGTAAATTTTGTACCGGCTCTTTTGAAGAGTATAATCTTAGGTTTTTGTAGAAACCTTTTCGAAAAGTTATCAATATTTGGTTTTGTTAGAAAAGGGACCTCTTTTGAGGTCCCTTTTTTATTACCCTTATGTGTATGTCATCAACACCAAAGGGGGCTTCTGCATGAGAGTATTTGATATATCAACTGGGAGAATTAAAAGTGAACAAATTCCGATTGACTTCCCAGAGAAAATAGACCAAGACGTTGATTCGTTAATACTTACACCACCATTTGTAGACTTACACACACATGTTAGGTTAAATGACCAAGAGGATTACGACACACTCTCTCATGCAGCTTTAGCTGGTGGGTTTGGAGTATGCGTAATTCAACCTAACACAAGACCACCCATAGAAAATTTAGACGTTCTAAAGAATCACTTTGAACTTTCAAAAGACAAAGATGTTCACTTTCTTCATACTATCAGCTTATTTGGAGAGATAAACGATTTAAATAAGCTTGGGAACTATACAAACAACATCGCTGGTTACTCAACAGACGGAATTCGGTACACAAATCCAGATTTAGTAAAAGCTTTCTCGGAGAAAAAGAGTGCTTTGGTATTTGACCATTCACAATTGCACGAAGTTCCAGGAGATTTCTACATAGGTTCGAAAGTACCTAACGCAGTGCGTACATACTCAAACGAGGCAATTGCGATATTCAGAACAGTGTTAACAGGGCTTGAGTTCGGCTTTAATAGATTTCACATTCAGCATGTCTCGACCTCACAATCTTTGGAGACTATAGAGTATCTAAGAAAAAAGGTGAAGATTACCTGTGAAGTAACCCCTCATCACGTGTTCTTCCTCCCAGAGGAGATAAACAATCCAAACCAAAAGATTAACCCCCCGATTTCAAAAGATAGACACATCCTCGTAGATGCCGTGAGAAAGGGTATAATAACATGCTTTGCAACAGACCATGCACCGCATCCTGAAAAGCCAGCAGATTTTGAAAAAGCTCCATATGGAAGTTCACATATAGAAGTAGCGTTTTCTGTGTATCTGAAAGTGTTCGAGGATATCGAACTCGTTTTGAAAAATCTTACAATAAATCCGCTTAGTGTGTTAGGAAAAAGTTATGAAGAACTTGGTTTTAGATTCCCCAACGACGCTGTGTTGATTGATGAAAGGGCCGAGTATATTGTTGAAAGCAACAAATTCTTTAGTAAAGGCAAAAACTGTGCATTTAATGGTTATAAATTGAAAGGAAAGGTCCTTGGAATAAGAAAAAATGGAAGGTGGGTGTTCTGGAATGGCGAATTTCTCCGTTGAAGTGAAAAAGCAAACAAAGTACAAAGCCTTTCTACTGACTAAAAGGAGTGTTGAAGAGATAACCCAAAATACTTACTTAATCACCTTTGAAGAAGATTTCGATTTTCTACCAGGACAGTTTTGCATGGTAAGTGTAGATGGTGCAGGACTAACAAGGAAACCTTATACGCTTGGAAGGTTAAACAAAATGGAGCTTGCTATCTCAGTAAAAATCGCAGGTAAGGGAAGCGAATACATAGTTAAGACCAACGAAAAACTCAATGTCCTTGCACCGCTTGGTAATCCGTTTGTCCCTGAAAGCGGAAACGGTGCAGTTATTGTGGCGCCGTCTTGTCTTGCCGAGGGAATCCATCTTTCCGAACATTTCGATATACCATTAATTGTGGCCTCAAGAACTGAACTGAACGACAAAATTGTGAAGAAATTAAAGA
>Ga0105162_1001012_pt1 | contig 16918 bp, 19 predicted proteins | sample JNZ201metaG_FD_81532 | JGI IMG/M metagenome (GOLD analysis project Ga0105162, IMG submission 81532) | Hot spring microbial communities from Jinze hot spring, China to study Microbial Dark Matter (Phase II) - JNZ 20120812A | ecosystem: Environmental > Aquatic > Thermal springs > Hot (42-90C) >...
CCACAAGCCTTTATCTGGGATGCGGGCTAAGTTTTGCAGCTTTAATAGGCCTTTTAATTTGCGCCGTGTTTTCTTCCATAGGTCCGGTGTTATTTTTCAAAAAGGGAAGTGCATATGAGCAACCCTGGTCCATTGGTAATTTTCAATGCTGACGATTTCGGAGATTGCCCTGAAATAAACGAAGCCATTATGCATGCCCACCGGGAAGGTGTCCTCACAAGCGCAAGCTTAATGGTGGGGGGGAAAAGTTCTGATGAAGCTGTAAAGCTTGCCCTGAAAACTCCGACACTGGCTGTTGGTTTGCATGTGACCCTGGCCGAAGGATGGCCCCTACTAACGCCTCACCAGCTCCCAGGCTTAACTAACGAGGAAGGGGTACTGAAAAGCGGGCCAGCAGTTGGCTTTCTTATACTGTTTCGCAAAGACGCTCGTGAGGCTCTGATTAAGGAGATGGAAAAGCAATTCCAGAAATTCCTTTCCACCGGTCTTCCCCTCTCTCATGTGGATGGCCACCTTCATTTCCATCTTCACCCTTTAATTTTCCCAAGGCTCCTTCGCCTGGCTGAAGATTCAGGAGCCAGCGGTATCCGTATTCCAAGGGATGAATGGAAGCTTTCCCTGAGATTTCCACCAAGGCGATTTCTTCTCAGCTCTTTGTGGGCTATAATTTATATTCCTTTGACCTCCTGGGCCTTAAAACTGGTAAAGAACAGTTCTTTAATCGTGGCTGATAAGGTTTATGGGCTATTTAAAACCGGGAGCATGACCGAAAAATACGTGGCTGGCGTGCTTGAAAACCTTCGGGAAGGCTCTGCTGAGTTGTATTTCCATCCCACTGTGGGAAAGCGCCTTGCCTCCTTGGGTCCTAACCCTGGCGATTTGGCTACTCTGATAAGCCCCCGTATCCGGCAAATAATTGAAGAAAGGGGGATTCGCCTTAGCACCTATCCTTCATTGAGGAGGGAAAGCCATGCACATTGAAACCCTCTTAAGCCTTCTAATATTCCTAAGCTGGGTTTACTGGATTGTTGCTCTTATTTCTACCTGGGCCTTTTCCCGCGAGAGGGAGGAAATAGACCCTGAATTCACCCCGCCTGTTTCCGTGCTGAAGCCCATAAAGGGGCTTGATTACGAAGCCTACTTAAATCTTAAAAGTTTCTTCACCCAGGATTATCCTTCTTATGAGATCGTCTTCGGGGCTGAGAGCTATGATGAGCCAACTTTACCGGTTATAAAGCGGCTTACGGAGGAGTTCCCCCATGTGCCTGTTAAGATCGTAATAGCTGAACCACAAGGTGCTAACCGCAAGGCTGGTATGCTGGAGATATTGAGTTCACACGCTTCTCATCCCATAATCGTAATCTCTGATAGCGATTTCCGTGTGCCTCCAGATTACCTGAGGAGAGTTGTAAATCCTCTCAGAAAGCCTGAAGTAGGGCTTGTCACAACTTTCTACCGGGGTAAAGAGGCCCTAACTACGGCTGCCAAGGTAGAAGCGATTTACATAAGTACTAACCTTCTGCCTTCTGCCTCCATTGGATTAAGGTGGATTAAAATGGGTTATGCTTTCGGTTCCACTATAGTTCTAAGGAGTGAGACCCTCAAAGAAATCGGTGGGTTTGAATCCTTTGCCGATTATTTGGCCGACGACCACGAAGCAGGAGCAAGGGTGAGGGCTACCGGAAAGTTAGTCTACCTTTCCCGTTGCATTGTTGATACAATCCTTGGACCAGTTAGTTGGCGAGAATTGTGGTCAAGGCAGCTCCGCTGGATGCGATGCGTTTGGGTCAGCCGTCCTCTTTTCTATCCTGAAATAATCCTGACGTTTTCTATCCCTCTTTCTCTGCTTATGTGCTTCTTCACGGGCTTTTCCCTGTTTTCCCGTGCCATTTTGCTTCTGTCTCTGGGGCTAAGGCTTTCAATGGGCTGGTTAATGCTGGGCTTTATGGATTACAGGGAAATGCGCATGAATATCTTGCTTTTGCCCTTAGCGGATCTTTTCCAGTTTGCCCTTTGGATCTGGGCACCCTTTGGTAGGAAGATAATCTGGCGGGGGGAGGAGTACAGGCTAAAATGGGATGGACGCCTGGAAAGAGTAGAAAAAAGAAAAAGACAGAGGCTTCCTTTCCCTATCCCGCGGTGGCGTCGCCGTTAGTTAATGGCTGCCCAGCATTGGCACAAATAGCACCCCCATCATGCTGTATGTGCGCACTTCTCCTCCAACTTTCTCCACAAGCCATAAGGTTTGTAAACCACCCGGAGGGCCTACCGGTATCACCATTCTGCCGCCATCTTTAAGCTGCTGAACGAGCGGTTGAGGAATGTGATCGGGGGCGCAAGTTACAATTATAGCATCGTAGGGAGCATGCTCTTCCCACCCATAGTAACCGTCAGCATTCAGGACCTTTATCTTATCGTAGCCCAGGCGTCTGAGTCTTTCTTCGGCTGAACGGGCGAGCTCCGGAATTATCTCCACCGTATAAACTTCGTCGGTTATCTCCGCCAGTATTGCCGCCTGGTAACCCGAACCAGTGCCGATTTCCAGGACTTTGTCCCCAGGTTTCAGGTTTAAAAGTTCAGTCATGTAGGCCACAATGTAAGGCTGAGATATGGTCTGACCATAACCTATAGGTAACGGATGGTCATCGTAAGCCTCATCCAGATACTCCTGAGGAACAAAGAGGTGGCGGGGAACTTTTTCCATAGCTCTTAAAACCTTTTCATCTTTAACCCCACGCGCTTTAATCTGGGTTTCAACCATCTTGTGGCGCTTCTCAGCAAAAGGATCCACTGGTGTGGGGGAAGGCAAAGGTGCTGGTGCATGACAGGATAACGTGAGCAGGAATATAAAACCAGTTAAAAGGGCCTTCAAACGCATTTAGCCTCCTTCCAGGAAAATGATCTTTCCTCCCGAAGCCCTGAGGAGACGGTTATGGACAGCCAGAGCTATTCCCTCTTGTCCAAAATCCCGGGCATATATTTCTTCCACCCCGATGGCATCCAGAACTCGCATAGAGGCGAAAAGCCTGCGAGCGACTGTGGCGGGATCTTTAAGTGAGCCGAGGATTTGAACGGCTACAGGTAAATCCCCTAAAGAAGCCCTATCTTCTTCGGCGATGAGAAATCCCCTCTTTATCCCCAAAGCGAGAGCTTCCAGACCCCTTTCCCGGAGGAAATCCCGTACTGCCCCATTTTCCCCCATCACAAGGTATAAAGTGGCTTTAGGGGCATAGTGCTTTTCCATAAGCCCCGGAGATGGTTTTGGACCATCTACAGGCCCTGCTTTCAATTCAACTTTCCCCAGCACTTTTTCAAGCTCCTCCCTGGAAAGACCTCCAGGCCGCAGTATTGTAGGGGTAGGACCTGTGATGTCTAAAACAGTGGATTCAACCCCAATTAGGGTTGGGCCGGCATCTAAGAGGACTTCAATTCTACCACCAAGGTCTTCCATAACGTGGGAAGGATGTGTCGGGCTTGGCCGCCCGAAAAGATTAGCACTGGGGGCAGCGATGGGGCATTCAGAAGCTTTTATCAGAGCTAAAGCCACAGGATGGGCCGGCATCCTTACCCCTACTGTGGGAAGGCCTGCTGTAACCAGATCGGGAACGGAGGGGGTTTTGGGAAGGACAAGGGTTAAAGGTCCGGGCCAGAAAGTTTCAGCCAGTTTCAGGGCAACAGGAGGGACATCCGCTACCACCTGATAAAGGCTTTCAAGAGAAGCAATGTGCACTATTATGGGGTCATCAGCCGGACGCTCCTTAGCGGCAAATATGCGGGCAACTGCCCTTTCATCTAAAGCGTTAGCTCCCAGCCCGTAAACGGTTTCCGTTGGGAAGGCTACAAGCCCGCCTGCTTTTATAACTTCTGCAGCGCGAGCAATTATCTCTGGCTCCGGTTCCGTCGGATTTACCCTGAGGATTTCCGTACCCATGGGCTATTTCCCCCTGGAGTTATTATAAAAGAGTTGCGTGAGGTTCGGCAATTTCGGAGAGGCGGGTGATCGAAACAGGCTTTATAAGTTTTTGACATATGCCCGCATTTGCCTTATAATATATCAAAAGGGCGAGTAGCTCAGCGGTAGAGCGCGCGGCTCACATCCGCGAGGTCGGGGGTTCGAAACCCTCCTCGCCCACCTTAAAAGCAGGCCTCATGTCGGGCTCTGTTTTTAAGGCTTCCCTGAAAGCTGAAAGGGGGAAGCAAAAATGGTGGAAGGCTCAGTTCTGGTGCTTAATTCTACATATGAACCGCTCAGCATAGTCTCGGTGAGAAGAGCAATAGTGCTGGTTCTCAAAGAAAAAGCCGAGATTATAGAGGCTACTGATGCTTATTTGCGTTCTGAAAAGTTATGCCTCCCAGTCCCTTTAGTTATAAGGCTTGTGGCTTATGTGAAAGTCCCGAGGTTTGTAAGTATACCCCTTACCCGTAAAACCGTTTTTGCCCGTGACCATTACACATGTCAGTATTGTGGGAAGCAATTGCCCAGGAGCGAGCTTACCTTAGATCACGTAATCCCTCGCCGCAGAGGTGGGAAGACCGAGTGGGAAAATGTGGTTACTGCCTGTAAAGCTTGCAACCACCGCAAAGGAGATCGGACCCCGGAAGAAGCTGGTATGCGCCTCATTAATAAGCCTGCTCGCCCTCGCTATATGGTATTTGTCCTTTTAGGGGAAGCCCGCTGCCACGAAACCTGGAAAAAGTACCTCTACGTTTAGACCGCATTTTTAGCTCCATATCCCAAATTTATCCCAAATATCCCAAATGCTCCCCCATGATGGCCAAACTTTTGAAGTCGCTTTATAATAAACGAGGTGGTTTTCGCAATAAGGCTGGGGAAAAATGGCTTTTTTATTTAAAAAGCGCAAAGCCTTCATAATGGGTATCGCTTTTGCAATTATAACGCTCGCACCTTACGTGACAGCCTGTGCTTCTCAGGGAAGTAAATGGCGCTTTTCCGGTTTCCTTTTCAATTTGGAGGATGGGAACTCATACACTGCCAAGCTTATGCTGGGATCTGAATCGGCTTGGCTTTTTCATTCTCCGTATACTACATTGCCTCACCCGGGCTCACCTGTTTACCTGCCCTATCTTTTCCTGGGAAAACTGGCTGGGGCCTTCAATTCCCATGATTGTTTGATTCTGCTTTTCCACACTTCCCGGGCTGTTTCTATAGTCTTACTGGCTTTGGCTTATTATGATTTCCTCGCCTTTTTCGTTAACTCTGAAAGCCTCTGCACCTGGGGAGCTGTCCTGAGCCTTGGAGGGGGAGGATTGGGATGGGTTCTCCCCATTTTGGGGAAAAATGAATGGCTTGGTTCTTTACCCCTGGATTTCATTTCCCCCGAAAGCTTCGGTTTCTTAGCTCTACTCCTCCTCCCCCATCTTACTTTAGCCAGAGCCCTTTTACTTTGGACCATTATCGGTTACCTTAAAGGTGGGGGATGGAGATGGGGGGTTGTGGCTTTAGTGATGAGCCTTTTTAACCCCCTGGAGGCCATAACCCTCTGGGTTGTGGTGATAGCTTATGGCCTGGTAGAAATCATCAGACGAAGACCCGTGAATAACCCCATGCCTCTTTTCCTCTTCCCTGCCCCCGTGATCTTTTACCTGACCTTTTTAGCTTTGACTCATCCTTTTTACAGGGTTTGGAACGCCCAAATTAATGTACGAGCTCCTCATCCCGGGCACTATCTGTTAGCTTACGGATGGATCATCCCGCTGGCTGTAATAGGGGCTTTAAAGATGGCAAAGAGGCCTTCAGGAAGCCTTCCGGTAATCTGGGCAGCTTTGACCCCTCTTCTGGTTTATTTACCCACTACCTCACAACGTCGTTTGGCTGAGGGGGTGTGGGTTGCTTTGATAGCTCTTGCTCTCCAGGCCTTCAAAAGCCGAGAACGCTGGGCAGTCTTATGGTCCGGACCCCTTCTTATAACTCCGGCTTTAATACTTGCCTGGAGTTTCAAAGTGGCTTTAAATCCTTCCCCACCTGTTTTTTTACCAGTGGAAAAAGTTGAAGCTTTTGAAGCCCTCAGAAACCTGGCTAAGCCTGGGGATGGGGTCATTGCTTCTTATCCTACGGGCAATGCCTTGCCCGCTTGGGTTCCTGTTAAAGTTCCCCTGGGACATGGTGCAGAGAGCTACCTGTATAGCCTGTGGGAAGAAAGGGTTAAAACTTTCTTCTCTACGGAAACAAGCCCTGATTTCAGGCTTGAGATGATGAGGACTGCCCGCATCCGCTGGGTTTTCTGGGGGCCGGAAGAAAGAGCCACGGGCGGGTGGTTTCCCGGGTCCATGTCCGGGTTGTGTGAACGCTTTTCCAGTGCTAATTATTCAATATGGGAACTTTGCCATTGAAAGGAGGGCACCATGAGGGAAATAATAAGCACTGAAAAGGCTCCGCCTGCTATCGGGCCTTATTCCCAGGCTGTAAAGGCCGGGAATTTGCTTTTTGTAGCAGGGCAAATAGGCATTAACCCTGCCACCGGTCAGCTTGAGGAAGGGATAGAAGCTCAAACCCGGCAAGCTCTCCTCAACCTGAAAGCCATTTTAGAAGCAGCCGGGGCTTCCCTGGATAACGTCGTAAGAGTTGGGGTTTTCCTGCAGGACCTTAAAGACTTCCAGGCTATGAACACCGTCTATGCCGAATTCTTCCCTCACTCCCCTCCCGCCAGGACAACTGTTCAGGTAACGGCTCTCCCGCGCAACGCTCTTGTAGAAATTGATGCAATAGCGGTATTGGCTTAAAGGTAGGCCGGAGCTTTAAGGTTTTTGGAGGCACATCCTCATCCTTTGCTTACCCGGGCCTTTTGTGTTAAACTATAAATGCTATTTTGGGGCAAGCGAGGAAAAGGTTGCTTCGTTTAAGTGTCAACGGTCTTGTTTTCTATAGCTTCCCTTCTTTCCACGAAGTTACCTGTGCTTTCTTCACTCGCCTGGGAGGAGTGAGCAAACCCCCATTTGATTCCCTGAATGTTGGCCACACCGTGGGAGATAACCTTAATGCGGTGGAAGAAAACCACAGGCGCATCTTTGAAGCCCTTGGCATTTCCAGAAGTCAAATAGTAACCGCCCGCCAGGTCCACGGCCTTGAGGTAGCCGTGGTGGATGAAAGGCATCGTGGCAAGGTTATTCCCGAAACCGATGGCCTTCTCACTTCTTCCCCAGGCCTTTTCCTAATGCTCCGCTTTGCCGATTGCGTGCCTATAGCTCTATACGACCCGAAAAGGAAAGCCATTGGACTGCTGCATGCAGGGTGGAAAGGGAGCATAATGGGAATAGCTTTCAGGGCTATCAAGCTTATGCAAGAGGCTTTCGGCTCCAGGCCTGACGAAATCATGGCTGGAATAGGTCCTTCAATAGGCCCCTGCTGTTATGAAATCGGAGAGGACGTGGCCGAGCTTGCGCGGGAGTTCTGGCCTGAACCACCGATATTTTTTACCCCTCAGGGGAAAATGCACCTGGATCTGTGGGAACTTAACAGGCAATGGCTCCTTAAGGCAGGGGTAAAAAAGATTGAAACAGCGGAGTTATGCACTTCCTGCCGGAAAGATGAATTCTTCTCGCACAGGGCTTCAAAGGGCTTAACAGGCCGATTTGCGGGCATAGTGGGTCTAAATGGAAGAGCTTGAGCTGAGGATAAAAAGGGTCAGGGAGAGGATAGCCGAAGCTGCCCTTAGAAAGGGCAGGAATCCGGAAGAGATAATTTTAGTGGCTGTAACCAAAACCGTGGAGCCGGAACGCATTATGGCCGCCGCCGAGTTAGGAATTGAACACTTCGGCGAAAACAGGGTCCAGGAAGCCCTGGAAAAAATTCCCAGGATAAATTTCCTCCTGAAAAGGCCTGTGACCTGGCACATGGTGGGCCACCTGCAGACTAACAAGGTGCCTAAGGCGATAAGGCTTTTTGATTTCATCCATTCGGTTGATAGCGTGCGGCTGGCATTGGAGCTCAGCAAGAGAGCTTCAGCGCAGGGAAAAACCATTCCCATCCTTCTGGAAGTTAACGTCTCCGGAGAAGCGACCAAGTTCGGTTTTCCGCCTGAGGAAGTGGAAAAAGCTGTCCCCGAAATCCTGGTGCTCCCGGGCCTCTCCCTGCAAGGCTTGATGACCATAGCTCCAATTGTAAAGGACCCGGAAGAGGCAAGGCCCTACTTCACAAGGCTTAGAGAACTGCGGGACAAATTAGCGGAGAAGTTCCCCCGGGCTTCCTGGAAACACCTCTCCATGGGCATGACCGATGACTTTGAGGTGGCGGTGGAAGAGGGGGCCACTATGGTTAGAATAGGCAGGGCTATCTTCGGCGAAAGGAGGTAACTTTTGTCACCGAAGTGGGTGGTTTACAACACCATTGACCTTTTCTTCAATCTTTGGAGTCTTGCTATCCTTGCAAGGGTTTTCCTCTCCTGGTTTGGGGTAAGCTATTATCACCCTGCAGCCTATTTCCTGTTCCGCATTACTGAGCCTGTGCTGGCTCCGTTGCGCAGGGCAATCCCCCCTATAGGAGCCATAGATATAACCCCAGCAGTGGCAATAGTGGTCCTCCAGATAGTTAAAGGGGTGCTTCTGGAAGTGTTAGGGAGGATATGGTGAAGGATATAAAGTTCCGCATTACTAAGGCTGAAAAAGGGGCGGCTTTTGCCGTAATCGTGGTGCCAAAAGCCCGGAAAAACGAAATTGTAGGCCTGCATGGCGATGCCATAAAGATAAGGATTGCAGCGCCGGCGGAGAAAGGCAAAGCCAACGAGGAACTTCTATCCTTCCTGGCCGAGAAACTCGGAGTAAAAAAGGAACAGCTGGAAATTGTGGCCGGCGCCAATTCCCGCAACAAGTTAATTTCCGTAACTGGGATAGAGCCAGCTGAGGTGGAAAAGCTTATACTTCCACCGCGAGGAGCGAGTGGAAAATAAAAATCCATCGCAGGAGGCAAGCCATGGAAATCAAGAAAGTAGGCGTTGTGGGATGTGGAACAATGGGTTCAGGCATAGTAGAAGTGTGCGCCCGGGCTGGATATGAGGTGGTGGTCCGGGAGGTTAACGATGAACTCCTCCAGAAGGGCCTGACCCGCGTAAGGGAATCCATGAGCAAAGCAGTCTCCAGGGGAAAACTTACCCAAGAGGAAATGAATGCCGCCTGGGCCAGGATAAAAGGCACCACCTCTATGGAAGACTTCGCCGATTGCGACATAGTTATTGAAGCGGTGATAGAGAACCTGGAGCTTAAAAAACAGGTCTTTGCCGAGCTGGACCGCATAACCCCACCTCACGCTATCCTTGCCTCCAATACCTCTTCCCTGTGCATAACTGCTATGGCTGCCGTTACAAAGCGACCGGATAAAGTGTTGGGCCTCCATTTCTTCAACCCTGTTCCGGTCATGCCCCTCCTGGAAATGGTAAAAACTATCCTCACCTCCGAAGAAACCCTGGAGATCGCCCGCAAGTTCGGGGAATCGCTGGGCAAGACCATAGTGGTAGCCAAGGATTCACCAGGCTTTATCGTTAACACCCTCCTCATCCCCTTCCTTCTGGATGCCGTCAGGATGCTGGAATCAGGTTACGCCACTAAGGAAGACATTGATACGGCTATAAAGCTTGGACTCAACCATCCAATGGGCCCCCTTGCTCTCCTGGACCTGGTAGGACTTGATACCACCCTTTACATTGCTGATGCCATGTATGAAGAACTGAAAGACCCCAGGTTTGTAGCTCCCCCTCTTCTAAGGAGGATGGTTCTCGCCGGGAAACTCGGCCGCAAGAGCGGTGAAGGTTTCTACAAATATTCCTGATGCACAGGGGTGGTTCTTATGGACCTGAACCTCACTGAAGAGCACAGGCTCATACAGAAAACAGCTAAAGAATTTGCCTGTAAAGAGCTGGAACCCATAGCTTCAAAGCTGGATGAGCTGGGCAAGCCCCCCTTGGAACAGTTCCGGAAGCTTGGGGAGCTGGGCTTTCTGGGCCTCATGGTCCCGCCAGAATATGGTGGAAACAAAACCGATACCGTTAGCTATGTCCTGGTAGTGGAAGAACTTTCAAGAGTTTGCGCTTCCACCGGGATAATGGTAGCGATCCAGAACTCCCTGGTTTGCCAGCCCATAGCCATTTTCGGGACGGAGGAACAGAAGAAGCGTTATCTTCCGGATCTGGCCTCGGGGAAAGCTATAGGGGCCTTTGCCCTTACTGAACCTGAAGCTGGCAGTGATGCCGCCTCTATCCGGACAAGAGCTTTAAGAGATGGCGATTATTATGTGCTTTCGGGCGTTAAGCATTTCATAACGAACGGAGCCATAGCCGATGTAGTGATTGTTTTTGCCACCGTGGACCCTTCACTTCGCCACAAGGGCATAACGGCTTTCATCGTAGAAAAGGGCACCCCGGGTTTCAAAGTCGGCCGCGATGAGAACAAAATGGGGATAAGGGCTACCAATACTTCGGAACTGATCTTTGAGGAATGCCGGGTGCCCGCTTCCAACAGGTTGGGACAGGAAGGAGAGGGTTTTAAGATCGCTCTTATGATGCTGGATTCAGGGCGGATAGGGGTGGCCGCGCAGGCGGTGGGAATAGCCCGCAGAGCTTACGAAGAGGCTTTAAAATACGCCAAGGCCCGCCAGCAGTTCGGCCAACCTATCGCCCAGTTCCAGGCGATCCAGTGGATGCTGGCTGATATGGCCACCCGGATAGAGGCGGCAAGGCTCCTTACTATAAAGGCGGCCTTAAAGAAAGATGCCGGGGAGCGCTATACCAAAGAGGCAGCCATGGCCAAGCTCTTCGCCTCCGAAACTGCTGTATGGGTTACCAATAGGGCTGTCCAGATCCACGGAGGCTATGGCTATATGAAAGAATACGTGGTGGAGCGCCTTTACCGCGATGCCAAAATAACGGAGATCTACGAAGGAACCAACGAAATCCAGCGCCTGGTCATTGCCAACCAGATACTGCAGGAGAGTATACCTTAGCGCTTCTCCGGCGCAGGTATAGGGGACAAAATGCTTTCTGTGGTTACAAGCTGTGCCATCATAGGCCTGGACGGAGCTATAGTCCAGGTAGAGGTGGATGTATCAGCTGGCTCCCCGGGCTTCATAATCGTTGGCTTGCCCGATGCCGCCGTCCAGGAATCACGGGAGAGGGTTCGTTCTGCCCTTAAGAATGCAGGGTTCCACTTCCCTGGAGGGAGGATAACTGTAAACCTGGCTCCGGCTGACTTGCATAAGGAAGGATCGGCTTACGACCTCCCCATTGCCCTGGGGATCCTGTGCGCTTCTGGCCAGGTTTCCGTTGAGCTTTCAGGCTCAGCTTTTGTGGGAGAGCTCTCCCTGGAAGGGGCAGTTCGCCATGTCCGGGGCATTCTGCCTATGGCTGGCTTCTTGAAAGACAAAGGCTTCAAAACCTTTTTCGTCCCTCATGTGGATGCACCAGAAGCCGCTTTAGTCCCCGGCCTTGAAGTTATCCCCGTACCCGACCTTGTGAGCCTGGTCCGGCACTTAAACGGTAGGGAAGAGCTCAAACCTTACAAACCAGATCCTTCCCTGGCGAATGAAGGAGAGCCTCGCTACGAGGTGGATATGGCTGATATAAAGGGGCAGGAGCATGTAAAGAGGGCTCTGGAGGTAGCAGCAGCGGGTGGGCACAACATTCTTATGGTTGGTCCTCCGGGAGCAGGGAAAACGCTCCTGGCAAGAGCTCTCCCCTCTATTCTTCCCTCCCTCACCATGGAGGAAGCTCTGGAGATAACCCGTATCTACAGCGTGGCCAACCTGCTTCCCCCCGGCACTCCCCTGATACGTCAGAGGCCTTTCCGGGCCCCTCATCACACCATAAGCCATGCTGGTCTGGTAGGAGGAGGAAGATTGCCACGGCCCGGGGAAGTAAGCCTGGCACACCGGGGAGTCCTATTCCTGGATGAACTTCCGGAATTTGGCCAGAGAACCCTTGAGGTCCTGCGCCAGCCCCTGGAAGACCGTGTGGTGACCATAAGCAGGGCTCAGGGCACCTTAACTTTCCCTGCTAACTTCATGCTGGTGGCCGCCATGAACCCCTGCCCCTGTGGTTACTACGGAGATCCAACTCACCCATGCACTTGCTCCCCGGCAACGGTAAGCCGATATCAAAAGAGAATTTCTGGCCCCCTCCTGGACAGGATTGACATTTACGTGGAAGTCCCCAGGGTTGATTATGAGAAATTGGTTTCCGACCAACCTGCTGAGCCTTCGGCCAGGATAAGGGAGAGGGTGGAAAGGGCCAGGGCTATCCAGCTTAAGCGCTTTGAGGGGACAAAGCTCTTATGCAATGCTGACATGGGGCCAGCAGAAATCCGGGAGTTCTGCCAGGTAAGTGAGGCCGGGAAAAGCCTATTGCGGGCAGCTATGACTCAACTGGGAATGACCGCCAGGGGTTATCACCGCGTCCTAAAACTTGCCCGCACTATAGCTGATCTGGAAGGATCGCATGAAATCCTTCCCCATCATTTAGCCGAAGCCCTCCAGTATAGACCAAGGAGAGTGGCTTAACCACTTACCCGTAATTTCTCGCAAACAAATTGTGTGCTATAATGGAGATAGCGGGGCTTAAAATGGTGATAGAAGTGCGAAACATCGTCAAAAAATATGGTGAATTCGTGGCCGTAAAAGGTCTCTCTTTTGAAGTGAACAAAGGCGAAATATTTGGCCTGCTGGGGCCAAATGGGGCTGGAAAAACCACCACCATCCGCATTCTTATAGACCTCTTCAAGCCTGATGAAGGGGAAGTTAAAATACTTGGTCAAAAGCCATCTGAAGTCAAGGAGAAGGTGGGTTATCTTCCTGAGGAAAGAGGGCTTTACCAGGGGCTTCGGGTTCTGGAAACCCTTATCTACTTTGCTCAATTGAAGGGGGTCCCGGGCCCCAGGGCAAAAGAGAGAGCCATCAAACTGCTGGAAAAAGTTGACCTTCTGGACAGGGCACGCAACAAGGTCAAAGAGTTGAGCAAAGGAATGCAACAAAAACTTCAGTTCATAGCCTCAATAGTCCATGACCCTGAGCTGGTTTTTCTGGATGAACCTTTCCAGGGGTTAGACCCGGTTAACGTTGACATCATAAAAGGGCTTATCCGGGAGCTCCGAGAAGAAGGTAAAACCGTTGTCTTGAGCTCCCACCAGATGAACCTTGTGGAAGCTTTGTGCGACCGTATACTCCTTATAAACCGGGGGGAGAGGGTCCTTTACGGCCCTTTGCGGGATATAAAGAAGCAATTTGCCCCTAACAGCGTGCTGGTCAAAAGCCCTAACTTGCCTCCTTCCATACCTGGAGTAGCGACTGTAGAAAGGAAAAATGATGCGTTTCTTCTAACTTTGACTGGAGAGCTTCCTCCCGGGAATGTGCTTAAGGCCCTTATAGAGGCAGGAGTTGAAATTGAAGCTTTTGAGGTGGCACCTGTGCCCCTGGAGGAAATTTTTGTAAAAGTAGTGAGGGAGGGGAAAGGTGCGTCTTTCTAAAGTTTGGACTATAATGCGCCACGAATATCTGACCACAGTTAGAAGGCCGGGTTTCATTATTATGACCGCCATTGTTCCAGGGTTAGCTTTAATTGCTTTGCTTGTGGGAGCTTTCGGGGGTGGCTTTTTCAAAGGGATGGCTCAGTCGCTGGAAGACCTTTTTGAAGGGACATCCAAAAGGGTTGGAGTTGTAGATAATACGGGCCTTTTTACACCCCTTTTGCCCGAGTATGAGGGGAATTTCACACTGTTTAAAGGGGAAGAGGAAGCTCGGAAGGCCCTTGAAGCCGATGAGTTGAACCTGGTGCTCATTATCCCTTCCGATTACATTGAGAGCGGGATAGTAAGGGTTATAACTAAAGGTAGTGGATTTGATGCTGCGGCCATTGAGGATTCCGATAGGTTCAAAGCCTTCTTTATTTCCCACCTTCTCCGAGGTAAAGTGGAACAGGAAATCAGCCGGCGGGCTTCAGATCCTGTAAGAGCTCAACCGGAAATCTTAAGTGGCGGGGGCAAACTCCAGGGAGGTGGCCCCTGGGGCATTTTTTTCACCTTCGTGCTTCCTTTCTTGCTGTGCGCCCTGTTAATGATGAGCATTTTTGTCTCTTCAGGCTATCTGCTTCAGGGTATTGCCGAGGAAAAGGAAAACAGGGTAATGGAGATAATTGTGTCCTCAGTTTCCCCTATAGAGCTGCTTGTGGGGAAAGTCCTGGGCCTTGGGGCTGTTGGCCTTACCCAGGTTCTGATTTGGATTTTATCCGTGTTGGGGTTTACAGGAGGATCAGTTTTACTTCTGGCAGTCTCAGCTTACTTCATCCCACCCACCACCCTTCTGCTTTTTGCTCTTTATTTTGTCTTGGGCTTTGGCCTCTATGCCTTCCTCATGGCTGGAGTTGGTTCCCTGGGCACCACCATGCGCGAAAGCAATCAGCTGGCAGGGATTTTTTCCTTGTTTGCGGCAGTCCCCTATATGTTCAGCGGTTTCTTGATAGTCAATCCTAACCTTACTATAGCCAGAGTCTTAAGTTTCTTCCCCCTGACCGCTCCTACCATGATGATTTTCCGCCTTTCTCTTGCCCAAATCCCCCAAGTGGATATAATTGGGAGCCTGATAATCCTGGTGGTTTCTCTGGCAGTAGCCATATGGTTTGGAGAGAAGCTTTTCAGGGTAGGAATTTTGATGTATGGCAAAAGCCCTTCATGGAAAGAAATAGGGCTAATCCTCCGCAGCCACTGAGGAGTAGGCGATGACCAATTACTTTTTGATATTTGCCAGTGCTTTGGTCATAGCTTTTGTAGGGACTCCCATTGCCCGCAAGATTGCGCCGAAGCTTGGCTTTATGGATTACCCATCTCCCAGGAAAGTTCATGAGCGTCCAATGCCCAAGCTTGGGGGAGTGGCCATCTACGTCGCTTTTATCCTTGCCCTCATCTTTGCTGGAAATCGCTTCTATGTATCCCAGCTTTTAAGCATACTCCTTGGCGCAACCATTGTCTCTTTCATGGGGATATGGGATGACCGGTGGGGGCTCAGGCCTGTGGCCAAGCTGGCAATCCAGGTACTCGCTGCTTTACTCCTTTACCTCACAGGAGTGCGAATTCAGCTTTTCCCTCACCATTACCTAAACCTACCCATTCATTTACTGTGGGTTGTGGGTATAACCAATGCCCTGAACCTTCTGGACAACATGGATGGCCTTTCAAGCGGCGTAGCGGTAGTAGCCTCGGCTTTTTTCCTCTTCCTGGCTGCCATGAATGGGCAATTCCTCGTTGGAGCCCTGGCAGCTGCTCTTCTGGGTGGCTGTCTCGGCTTCCTTTTTTATAATTTCAACCCGGCTACCATCTTTATGGGAGATTCTGGAAGCCTCTTTATCGGGTTTATACTTTCGGCTGTAGGGATAAAACTGCGCTTCCCTTACAACATCCCAACTGTTACCTGGATGGTCCCGGTTATAGTGCTCTGGGTGCCCATCTTTGATACTACCCTCGTGGTGCTCTCACGCCTCCGCCGCGGGCTCAATCCTCTAACAAACCCGGGTAAGGATCACTTATCCCACAGGCTTGTGGCCATGGGTATGAGCAAGAGGGAAACAGTTATGGCCATTTACCTCATGAGCGGTGGGCTTGGACTGCTGGCTCTTTTCATTACCCAGGCCTCTATACCCGAAGCCTGGGCTATCATGGGAATTCTGCTTGTTATTTCTGCCTGGGGCCTCTGGAAACTGGAAAAAGGATGGAAAGGAGGCAGCTATGGAGATGGATATAAAGATAAACGCCAGGAACATTGAGGTTACAGAAAGGCTCAGGGAATACCTGGAGAAAAAGCTCAGGAAAATGCCCCGTTATCTCCCTAATCTCCTGGAGGCCAAAGTAGAATTATCGCGTCACGATACAAAAAACGCTAAAGACAGCCATCGGGTTGAGATAACTTTGCGCAGCTCCAGGGCCTTCATAAGGGCTGAGGAGACTTCTGCCGATATCTTCGCAGCCATTGATGAAGTTGTAGACAAACTTTACCGGCGGATTGAACGCTACAAGGGCAAGCTTTACGAAAAGGGACGGGGGCGCGCTCAGGAAGAGTTAATAGAAGAGGCGGTTGAAGAAACCCCGAGAATTGTTAAAGTCAAAACCTTCCCGGTCTCCCCGATGTCCGAAGAAGAAGCCATTGAGCAGATGGAGCTTCTGGGCCACGATTTCTTCATTTTCCTTAACGTTGAGGACGGTCAGATAAACGTCCTTTACCGCCGTAAGGATGGAAACTATGGGCTCATAAAGCCGGAAATAGCCTAAGCGGGAGCTTTTTCCAGCCTCTGGGGCTGATGGGTTTTCTTCCACTCCTCAAATAGCCTATCAAAGTGGGCTTTGTGCTCAACGTAGAAGCGGTCAAAGGAGTCAAAGGCGTTCTGCACAAGCTGCTCAAACCTTTCCCTGGTTATTACACTCTTCACCAAGGTGAGATCAAAATTTCCGATTCTATCGGGCAGCATGGCATAGATGGAATCAGCTATTATTTTCTTATCGGCTCCGCGGAGGCGTTCGTATCCTTCATCTACGGCTCTTTCCCCGAGGCGGTAAGCTGCGCATATCCCATAGAAAATTATGGGCAGGAGGGCTGCTTCAATTTGAGCCTCAAAGGGATAGCCCTGCCTTTTGCTCTGAAGCCAGTTATAAAGTAACACAAGGATTATGAAAAGGGAGAAAGCTCCAACAATGGTCCCCAGAATGATGAAAGCCAGATTAATCATGGCTTCCCTCCGCCTGATAGAGTTCCACCAGGACTCCGTGCATGCTTTTGGGATGCACAAAAGCCATCCTGCGGCCATGGGCTCCAATCCGTGGTCGCTCATCTATGAGTTTAACCCCTTTATTGGCTAAATCCTGCAGGGTCTTTTCCAGGTCCTCAACCTCAAAACAAATATGGTGTATCCCTTCCCCCCTCTTTTCCAGAAAACTGGAA
>Ga0105162_1001013_pt1 | contig 16916 bp, 24 predicted proteins | sample JNZ201metaG_FD_81532 | JGI IMG/M metagenome (GOLD analysis project Ga0105162, IMG submission 81532) | Hot spring microbial communities from Jinze hot spring, China to study Microbial Dark Matter (Phase II) - JNZ 20120812A | ecosystem: Environmental > Aquatic > Thermal springs > Hot (42-90C) >...
CATCATCTGTCTCCTAAGCAACAAGTACGCTTCAAGAGCGGGGCCCTCAAGACGATTCAAATGAACCATATCCACCACTAAAATAATAAAAGATGAAAGCCCTTTAATAAGCTAACGTTTTAATAAAATAGAAAAAGGGGTAATGACTGTAGGTTACTCTTTCGGTTCGCTTATCAATCCAAGCCATGTAAGTCTTACTTCTGCGGCTGTGGCTGCCCATAGGTCTATTGTTAGTTTTTTTGCTTCTGTTATGATTATTGGGTCTAGGAAGAATAGGCGTTTTTCTCCTGTGTCGTATACGTTTTGAACTGGCCATACTCTGGCTTCTCTTCCGCCTATGTTTACGTCTATTTGGACGAGGGCTGATGTGGCGAAGGCCTCTGTGGTTGCCATTGGTTTGCTTAGGACTGAGATGCCGAAGATGCCTATTACTCTTCCGTTCGGGATGGTTGTTTCAATTTGGTTCGTGTTCTCTCCGGCTGCTAGTGAATACTTGTACCCGTACTCTGTTGTGGAGTTGCACGGTATTCCTAGATCTTCAGGCTCCAAATCCGTGATTTTTAAGACGGCGTCTGGGCTTGGCAGGAGGTTCTCAAATGTAACGGCCTCTGGCGGCGGTATTGTTATCCCCCAGGCTTGGGCGTCTGAAAGGTTGTTGATTCTGGCTGCTTCCTTCATTATTTGTCTCCGCATTAGAAGGTAAGCCTTTAAGGCTGGCCCTTCAAGGGTTGTCATATGCGGCATTTTCAAATCCCCAAGGATATATTTAATGGAAGCATTTAAAAGCTATACGTTGTTTTTTCAGAAAATGGAGAAAATGTTTAGGAAAGTATCCATACCAGTTGTCCTTTCAAGACGAGAATCCGGCACAGCCTACAGGATCTGGATTTTCCTCTACTTAAACCAGGACTTGTGGTTTTCACCTAAAGAAATCTCAAAGCATCTTGGAATTCCACTAACCACTGTTCATGTAACGCTAAGGAGGCTGAGGGAGTATCCGGAGATAATAGCGGAGAAGGAGAAGCCTTGGCGTGGGAGACCTAAGACAAAATACAAATTCGGGAAAATAGAGTACGATTTTAAAGTCTAGATTATGAAACTGAGGGAATTATTGAAGAACTTTAACTGCTAGTAGGTGAAGTCGTATCTTTCGCCGGGTGCGCCGACTTTCCTTGCTTTGTATGAGAAGTCGTATTTTTCTCCTGGAACAAGGATTTTCTGCGTCATGTCGTACCTTTCCTCTGGAACGCCAACTTTTGGAGCTACGGAAACCTGAGCTGGAGCGGTTCTAACTGGAGCCGTTACTCTTCTTTGCACCGTCCTAGTTGCTGTGGGTGTTCTAAAGGTTGGAATAAGCTCTCCAGCTTTAGGGATTAAGCCGCCGGCTCCAAGCTTTCCAAGCCACTGTGTGCGGATGGCTTCTATTCTCGTTCTCCAGTAGGCAAGAATCTGCTGCACTTGGGATGATACGCCTGCTAATCCACCTGCCACCGACATTACTTCCACCTTCTGGTTATTTCACACTGTTTTCTGAGGAACTCTAAGGTTCCTTCCCCAACTTTCTTTGTAGCTTCAAGAATCCCTTGGACTGGTTTGGTTTCCTTCGCCTTGCTTATGAAGGTTTCAACCATTGTCACGGCGTTGTTTGGTATCTCCATAAAGGCGTTAACCCTGTCCCTCAGGTTTGTTTTAATCCGAGTGGCATATTCTCTTTCAGCCAACATGTTCACCAATAAGAGATAAAGTGAATTGGTTAATAAAAGTTTTCATGTTCCCTTCACAATTTGGCGGAGCAGCGGGAACCTTGCTAGGATAAGGTCGAACAGGGTTATGGGCTGTCCAAAAGTAGCTTGACTTCTTATCTTCTGTGTAACCTCTGAAAGTATTAAGGGGGTGTTTTGTTCAGCGAAAAAATGGGGGTATTCTTCGCCTCTCTCTACGGCTCTCCACTCGAGGAGTTCGTGGATGAGGGTTTCAAGGCCCTGTTGTGGTCGGCTGTGCCATACATCAGCATCTATCCTTATTAACACTGGAGTCCCGTCGGCGGTTCTTACGAACTCTGTTTCTCCAAGAGCTCCATATGTCTTGTACAGCCCTGGCTGAATAATAACCCTTGGAGTGTACTCGTATTTTCCAAAATGGGATTCAATAGACTGTATTATCGGCTGGTAATAGCTTACGCTAAGATACTGGGGCTGAAGAACCTCCATTAAATACGCCTCTTAATTATGCTGGCGGAGCCCCACGGAAGCTGACATATCCCACGGATGGGGTCATGTCAGCCGTTACGGCTGGAAACGTTGGAGAAGTCCCTATAATGGCAGCGTCGAATAGGACATCCATAGCGTCCCAAGACAGCCTTGAAAGGTTGAAGACGTACTCCCCTGTTGTGGGGTCCTTGTGGACCGTCATTATGGCTTTCACATCTGAGTCTTTCTTGAAAACCCATAATTCAGCGTATTGCCCTGCAACCGTCGTGGTTCCAACATATTCTCTGGTGAGTGATGCTCCGCCTATCTGGACGTCAACCCTCTCCGCCTGTGACGCGTATATTGGTTCAGGTATGGCGGCCCTAATTCTGAACACTTTCGCTCGGAACCGTGGGAGTATGCCGAGAGGCGTTACAGTTGGAATTTGAGCAGCCATCTTTTCACCTACAATATATATGCATTAGGCTATTTTTAAATATTCAGATAGGAAATAAACTCGAAGTATAAATGTTTCCGACTTATTAGGCTACTGTAACCATTATGTGATTGGATTCTCCTATTTTAATCCCTAGAAATCTTGTTAACCCTTCAGCGTAAAGGTCGAAGCTTCCAGTTGTGCCCGGTTTCCACTCTCCTTCAAAAGCTCCTGTTATGCTGGTTCTTAAAGTTGCAATCTCTGTTTTGTCCACTTTAACCCTAACTGTCTGGAATGGTAATGGAATAGTTCTCATTACACTTGTGAAGCCTAAATTACCCCAGAACCTTATAGTTTCACCTAGAGTTATGGATTTCTTGTCGACGTCCAAGCGCATCACAACCCTTCTAGGTCTAACCTTCTCCACCGGTGGGAATATGGTTACCGTTATTGGCGTGGATGAGGATGGCCCATAGGGGGCTGCCCCTTCAAAAACTGTCCGGAAAGTGTATACTCCCCGTGTGGTAAACCTGTAAATTATTGAGTAGAAGCCCCTTTCATCAGTTTTTGCCAATGCAACTTTAATCCACTGCTCCTCCCTTAGTTCTTGAAGTATGATGTCTGCGTTTGCTACGGGCTCAAGGGCTTCTGTCCGTAAATAGCCTGAAAAGACTATGCTTTCCCCTTCCCGGGCTGTGAGGCTGCTTGCCTGAAATGTTAAAACTGTTGGTATTTCAGGCATTACGGCTGTTATATCGATGGGCGTGGTGTCTGAAGGCTCATATTTGTCGGAGCCTGAAAAGTATGCCTTAAACCTGAAGGTCCCCTCAGCATCAAAGGGGACGTAGAATGTGTATGTTCCATCGGAAGCCGTTCTCCTCGTCATAACTGTTGTCCAAGCAGCGTCTTGAAGCTTCTGAAGTTCAATAACTTGGTCTGGAACCCCCTCGCCCGTGTCTCCCCTTATTAGGCTTCCGAGGAACTGAACCTCACCTCCCACGTAGACGTTGGTTATGTTGGCTGTGAAAGTTAAAACGGTGGGAATTTTAATAACTGAAACTGTGAGAACGTCAGAAACTGAACCTTCATACATGCTTGTTCCATCATAAGCTAGGCGGAAGGAGAAGTCTCCAACAGCTCCCATGGCTCTTGAAAAGGTTACAGTTCCATCTGAAGCAGTTGAGCCTGTAAGTATGGTTGTCCATGTTCCACCTATAAGCTGTTGCAGTTTAATGGTTTGTCCGCCTACTCCAGCTCCGGTGTCGAGGTTTGTGAGTTTACCTGTGAAGTTTATTATTCCATCCACAACTGTTTTAAGCTTATCAGCCATCAAAGAGAGGCTTGTAGGTATTTTTGTAACAGTTATTACGGTTGATGGGGAATTTGAAGGCTGATACACGGCGGAACCGAAGTAGCTAACCCTATAACTGAAGACGCCGGCTTCGCTGAAGGTTTCGGAGAAAGTGTAGCTTCCATCGGATAGGGTTGTGGTGGAACGTATATTTGTCCACACGGTTTCTATAAGTTTTTGAAGCCAAACAGTTTCCCCTCCTATCCCCGCCAGCGTGTCGCTTCTATATAATGTGCCGCTAAATGTTACCGTTTCTCCGACTCTAGCGGCTGTCTTGCTTGGTGTCAAAGTAAGCGCTGTTGGAACCTTATCCACAGTTATATCTAATGTGGATGAAGTTGCAGGAGCCGATGTTTCGTCTCCTTCAAATGTTGAACGGAAACTGAATGAGCCGCTTTCATTTAAAGGATACAGGATTATATAGAAGCCGTCCGTTTCAGTTTGTCCTGAACCTACGTTGGTCCACGTGGTTCCCACAAGCTTCTGAAGAAGAATTGTTTTTCCTGGGAGACCTTCATTAGTGTCCGCCCTTTTAAGGAAGCCTGAAAACTTGGCAGTCTCTCCAACTAGGTATCCTACTTTATCGGATTCTATGCTTAAAGATGTTGGAATCTTTGTAACTGTTACCGTAACCTGTGGGGATGTTGAGCCTGCATAGCTTAATGAGCCAGCGTATACGGCTCTGAAAGTGTAGGAGCCGATGGGATAGCCGGATAATGTAAAGGAGAAGGCTCCAAGAGGGTTAGTTGTTGTTGTGGCCTTGTCAACCCACTGTCCGTTTACGTATTCCTGGAGGGTTACCGTTTCCCCGCCTATCCCCTCGCCTGTGTTAGTGTTTGTTAGAGATCCTTTAAGGATTATGTCGGAGCCTACTGGAACAGATGTTTTCTCCGCTGAAAGTGTAAGTGTTGTGGGGATCGGCGTATAATCTATTAATAGGTAGCCGTGAGGCCACAACTGGTTCTCTTTTGAAGTGAAGCTTACGCTTCCATATGTTCCAGTGTACGCCGTACAGATCAGTATAAGACCGTAGTTGGGTGAACCTTCAAAAATCCACTTCTTCACCAGATTAGTTATATCCCAAACCCAGTATCCGAAATCTCCCGCAGTTTTCGTGAGGGAAGCTTCAACGGTTGGATCGTGGGGGGGCTGGTTGTTCCATGTGACAGTGGACTCGCTCCATGGACTCAATAGTCGATGTACAGCTATGGTCAGGGTGCCTGGATCGTAACTGTATAGGTAATGGTATTCATAAAGCTTCGCAGAGTTTATGACTACTCCGGGTTTAAAGGCTGGGAGGTCAAACTGGATTAGGGTTCTCTCCCTGCGATTGATTGTGTCTCCTCCAACGTCCAAGTTTGGTGCAGAACCCATGTTAGTATCTGGGTAGAAGTCTATAACCCATGAGTCTTGCTTGTGGTATACTTTCAGTGTTGGCGTAGAATCCACCTATGTTACGGAGTTGATGATGGTTTGCGTGTTATCCTGTGGGATTATTTGAAGTACATGATGGGTTGCCCTTGGCAAACCGAAAACCCTGTACGTTATTTCTGTTTCCCCTTCCTCTATTGGTTGGCTGAACTCGAAAGTTTTCAACGTGTAATCGTACGGGGCTAACCCTACAAATGTTAATGTTTGGGGTTTATCGCTTGTCACCGACACCGTTGTAATATTGCGGACCAGCCCTCCTGGACAGTCGAAGAACATTGGGGAGACAAACCCGTTTACGTTGGCGCATCTAACCCTTTGGGTTACGGGTTTGCTGGCTAGCTCCTGCCAGTGGCATAGAACCCCAAGCCATTGGGCTAATCCAAAGTCCGTTGCCACAGCCCAGCCTAAAAAGTTGGATCCGATAACTGTTTGGCTACTGTTAACAGGCATGTTCACGGCTCCAGTTGGGGTTACAAGAACCACGTATCCACGGGATAAGGCCTCAGAGGCCTTAACACTTTGGAAGCAGAAGTCGTTGCTTATGGATACTCCGGGAATGTAGGCGTCGTTTGAAGTGACTATTAAGGATTGAGGGCTTAGTCGCGGCCTAATCCTGTTATAGTCCTCCATCATTCCATATAATACTGCGTTGGCAGCGGCGCTGCCCTGCATCCATGAAACGATTTCGGAACCATCTATTGGGGCGGCTGCTCTAATTTCGTTAAGGGCATCTAAGCTTGAAACGTATGGTCTTGAAAGCCAAGCTAAAGCCTTGGGATATTCAATGTTGGATACTAAGTCAACCAGAGGTGAAATCTTCCTTACGGAGACTTCAGGCTTTAGGAATGCATATCTTCCAATAACGCTCAACAGCTTCACCATAATATAGTAAGTTAATTCAAAATTAAAAGGGTTAACTGGACTCTGTCTTCCCTCTCTCCTTCAGCCTTCTGAGGGGTCTAATGTTTTCTAGCCTTCTCTCCACTAAGGCTCTAAAAGGTTTGGGGCGGGCTGACCTCACAAGGGAGTGGGCGGACTCAAGGGTTTCATGAACATCAGTTGTTAGCTCTTCGACACGTTTCCTGATCCTTTCAAAGGCTTCTTTAAGCGAGGACATCAGCAAATTATATTTACAAGGTTTAATTAAATATTTTTGGTTTTAGAGTTGGCGACAAAAGAGGAGCTTAGCCGGAAACTAAATGAGATCTTGGGGCTTACCGATAACCCTATAGCCTTTGAGAACCTTTCAAAATCGGATTTAGAGAGGCTTCTAACCATTTTTACAAATTTAGCTCAAATAGCCCAAGTTGGAGTTAGAAGTTTAAGGTCAAAGGTTGAGGAGGGAGGGCTACTTCTAAAGCCTGTCCGGGAAGTAGCCAATATGCGGGTGATAGACCTATTAACAAGCATACGGCGGGAAGGCGGAATCCTAGGAATGCTTGATACAATCCTCCAGGAGCGACGGAAACCTGCCACCTCTAAAGAGTGAAGCCGGCTTAGAGAAGGGTTATCCCAGAATTAGGAGAAGGTTTGGCAAGATAGCATCTTACATCCAACTCTTAAGGCCCTTCACAGGTCTTGCCCCTCTACTTTCAGGCCTTTTTGGCGTGCTTGCCCCAGTGGGGACGATAACCTTTGAGCATGTTAAAACGGCTGTTTTTGTGGGGGTTACCCTTATGTTGTGCCAGTTCTGTGGGCAGGTGCTTAATCAATGGAGCGACTACGAAATTGACATGCTGACGCGGAAGTATAGACCTATCCCACAGGGGACAATTTCACGGGATGAAGCCCTTGGAATCGCTTGGCTTCTAGCCATATTCGCTGTTGGCAGGGCCTTCACAGTTTCAGTTACATTTGGCCTCTACACTTTAACTATTTTATTCTTCAGCGTCTTCTATTCCCTAGCTCCACTCTCGCCTCGAAGGGTTCACCCTATACTTAACACATTATGGTTGGCTTTTTCAAGGGGCTTAATACCGTTCCTTGCAACTGTAACCGTTTACGGCACACTAGATCTTGCCGCACCATGGGCTGTATTTGGATTCCTCTGGGTTTTAGCATACCAGCCATCCAAAGACGTGCATGACATGGAAGCTGACAGAAAATTTGGAGTTCAAACAATCCCCAACACTTACGGTTTGAAAGGATACAGGACATACATGATTATTGTATCGCTTGCTCTATGGGTTTACGCTGCCCTCCAGTTACACGTAGCTCTTCTGCTTCTCCCCATATCAATAATTGCCATAACCGGATTAGGTAAGAAAGTAGATGGCCTTGAAAACGATCTAAGCTGGATTATGTTTTACATAGGTCTTGGACTAGCCTACATTATAATGTTCGCTTCAACACGCTTAGGCTAGATGCTCAGCTGCATACCGCTTAAACATGCTCCATGTTAAAATTCCCCATCCTGAATCGTTATTTTTCGGCTCGCCGTAGGTTTCACATATTGTCTTAACAAGGTCAACGGTTAGGTTTACGCCTAAACTTTCATAGTACTGCTTGGCACAGGCAAGAAGCCCGGCTACGTGTGGGGTAGCCATTGAAGTCCCGCTTAGCACGCTGAAGTGGTTGTAGAGGCCGTCTCCAACAGGGTCTAAAACGCCCAAACAACCTGAGTATATGTTTACTCCGGGTGCAACCACATCTGGTTTAATGGTTCCCCAAGGGGTTGGTCCTCTACTGGAAAAGTCTGCCACTAAGCCTGTGAATGGGTCGTATGCTCCCACGGTTAACGCTGAGTCTGCGCATCCGGGGGAGTTTATTGAACCGGGTGATGGACCTGAGTTGCCTGCAGCTATAACGGGTATTATGCCGTTTTCAACCATGGTGTCCACCGCCTTTATTTGAGGATCTTCAGATGGATCTGCTGGGACTTCTTCGCTTCCCAAGCTCATACTGACAATGTGTGCTCCCCTTTCTATTGCCAGTTGTATAGCCTCTAACACATCGCTGTCGAAGCCAAATCCAACTATAAAGCCTAAACATTTAATCCCTATCAAGTGACATTTAGGAGCTACACCTTCAACCTTCACCATCAGCGTCCTGTCAAACCATTCCCGTCCTCCAATAGTGGAGACGCACCACTCTCCATGGCCGTTAGTGTCCTTAATTTGACCTTTCTCCCGCATTGTGCTATAATATTCCATCTGCCGTGTCATTTCGTGTGATGGTGAGCCGCCTGTATCGGGTACTGCTACTATTATACCTTCACCGTTGTACCCTTCTTTATTAGCTATGTCGGCCTCCAGTAGCTTCTTGGTGTGGGTTACTGTGGTGAATTTTTGTCCTGTTGGGCTCGTGTACTGAGCTTCAGGCGGAACCGTTGGATATTGAAGTATACTCATTATTCTGTCTGGGTATATTTTGGCTACTTCAGGCCACGCTGCTATTTCTTCTATGTCCCTTGGAAATAGGGGCATGGCAACCATTTTGAAGTGTTCAAGCACTTTGAAGGAGGCTAGCGGGTTCTGGAACCTAGATATAATCCTGTCTCTGGCTGAAAGTATTTCTTTTAGGGTTGCAGGGGGATGCAGCGGGGTTAGTTGGTTTACGTCTATGTACTGTTTTAGGTCCGGTATAGCTGACTTCATAGCTTCCAGGGAGGTGAACTCGATGATTACAGGCTGGAGAAGCTTTGAGTATAGCCTTCTCAGCAGCGTGGAGGCTATCGCCATAGTTACACCGTCACAAGGTTGAAGTACAGTAGGCTTGTGAAGCTTGCTAGGGGACCTGTGCCGTAGGCTGTCCCTTCGGCAATGGGGATGAAGATTAGGGTAGTTATGAATCCTAAATCTGGAACAGTATACCTGTAAGTTAGGGTTCCCATAGCGTCTGTTGTAACTTCAACGGCTTCAAGAATTGTTTCACCCCTAATAAAGTATAGGGTGTAGACGGTTTCAGGTTTTAACGCCTTCACAGTAATGGCGGCTACATCTCCAGGTCTAACAACAAACTTCTCTACAGCTGGAACGCTTAAGGGAAACTTGCGGAACAGCCCGTAGGGGAAGCCTATGAAGGGTACTCCACGAGGGAATATTCTCGGCCTCTCTTCTGGAACTTCCATTCCCATTTTATCCCTAACTATTTAATGGCTAAGAATAGATTTAAACCTTCATAAGCCTCCTTAGGACTTTATGTCTTGTTAGAAACCTTGGGTTTCTGAAAGCTAATTCTACGAGTAGATGGATTAAAGCCATCCCTATGCTTTCGCTTACCGGCTTGAAATCCTTTAAAACGTCTACGAGCACTTGAAAATCGCCGTCTGAAAGTTCGCATAGTATTTGCTTTAATCCGTAGCGTTGCTTGTTCCGCCTGTAAAGTTCCGCTCTCCAAAGTTTGTCGTAGAGTTTTAGGCTTCCACGGCTTAATGCTTCAGCTAGGCATTTCGCACCTATGATAGCTGGAGCTATGCCTCCACCAGTAGATGGGTCAGTCATAAGTCCAGCATCTCCCACAAGGGCTATTTTTCCACAGGTAAGCTGTTTGTCAGGATATGCTGTTGGGATAAGCTTCGACTTCGGCTTCTCAACAGGCTCAGCTTCGACGCTTGAAAGAAGCCTCCTATAATAGTCCAGCAGTTGGTTCGCATGGGTTAGTGGGACTCCTAAACCGACTCTGAAGAGGCCTCCACCGATTGGGAAGCTCCAAGCGTATCCAAGAGGAGCAGTTTGGCTTCCGAAGAACATTGAAATCGCCTCCTCGTCAAGCCACTTTGATTTCGCCACTGTTTGTATGGCGATGTGTACGTCATGTTTTTCAGGCATCTTCTGGCCAATAATTCTCCGTGAAACCCCTAGGAGACCGTCCGCTCCCACAATCACGTCTGCGTCTTTAAAATCTATATTTGACGTTTTTGAGCCTAAGTGGATTTTACAGCCCAACTGCCTAATTTGCTCACCCATCCACTCCTCCCATTTATCCCTCCATAGGATTAAGCCGTATTCCCTTTCAAGTTTCAACTCTGCGTGGTTGAAGCTTGGGCCGTAAAATTTTATCTTCTGAATTTTCATAGCTATGAATTCATTTGGAATTTCAAGCTTCAGCTTCTTAACCATGTAGGATGCAATTCCGCCCGCGCATACGATGTTCTCGCCGAAGGCTTTCTTCCTCTCGTAGAGTTCAACATCTACGTCAAAGTTTGAGGCTAAGATGTATTTGGCTACGTGGAGCCCGGCTACCGAGCCTCCTAAAACGTACACCTTCAAGTTAATCCCAAAGCTTTATTTACTTAAGGCGATTAATCTTTTTTGGTATCCTACATGAGTGGTGAAGAGGAGATTTCAAAAGCAACTCAGCTTGAAGAGGAGAAAGCTTTTCCAGAAGAGGTAGCCCCTTCCCCTCTATCTTTAACCGGATATGTTAGTTGTCCAGTATGTAATGCCACACTTAAAGCTCAGGGCAAGTATGGCCACTTTAGAAGCCTTCATCCGGAGCTAAACTATGATGAGTATAAGGATAAGTTTAAGCCGGCGGTTGCTCCAGCTCCCAAGAGTAAGGGGGCTCCCCTCAAGCCTATAGAGGTTGAAACTATTGAATCAGCCCTCCAATATATTAAGGATCGCCTTCAAAGAGTTCACGGAATAGGGGCAAACGATGACCTGATAATTTCAGCCCTACAGGATGATCCTACACCTTTAAGGGATCCCAACCTGCTTCATGCCTTCATTAAGAGTATGGCTCCAAAAGCCTATGACTCTCATATAACTACGTGTGTGATTAAGCCGTTATATATTAACTTCCCAAACCTTGCACAGATGGTGGATAGGTATTTAGCCAACATTCAGGGTGCCCCTTCACAGTATACTCCATATGTTTTTCCGCCGCAAACAGTTTATCAGCCTCCACAGTACATAGTTCCTCCAGTTCAGCAGCAGACAAGCACAGCTTATCCATACCCAACATATCCTCCACCATCATTTCAGACTCAACCCTACAGTCAATATCAGGGTTGGACGCCTCCAAGCATCCCAGCGCCACAGTATCCTCAACCCATCCCTTCTGAGCGTTACATAGATGAAAAGTTCAGAACATTAGAGGATAGGCTTATAAGGCTGATAGAGGAGCGGGTGAAGCCTAAGGAGGAGAAGGAGGAACTGGTTGACATTGAGGAGGAGATTCCTGAACGCGACAGGGAAGGAAACATCATTTTAGATGAGAGCGGTAAGGCAATCGTAAAACGTGTTAAGCGTAGGGTTCCGGCAAGCCAAGCCTTCATGTTCGCCCCAAAGGTGGAAGACGTAGAAGGGAAGGTTCTGGAGAAGCTTAAACTCTACAGGGATCTCTTCGGCGAGAAAAGGGAAGAAAAACCCTCAATTACAAAGGAGGATGTCGAGTTAATTGTTAAGAAGGCTCTCGAGGAGAAGGAGGGCAAAGTTACTCCTGAACAAGTTGTTGAAATAGTTACGGAGAAAATTGAAGAGAAGCTGAGGAAACCTGAGGAGTCTGAAGAGGTTAAAGCATTAAAGATGGAGCTTGCAGAGAACAGGAGAAAGCTTGAGGAGTTGAAGGAAACCTTAACCTTAAAGGAAAGGGAGGCCCTTGAAAACAGGATAAGAAGCTTGGAGTCTGAAATCAGGAGAATTGAAAGTTTAAGGGCTACTGAAGGCCAATGGACAACTGAAAGGATTATCGGTCAAGGAATAGACAGGCTGGCAGGAGTGGCTGAAAGGAAGGAGCCGTTAAGGATTATTGTTGAGAAGCTTCCGGAGATAAGCTCAATGGTCACAGGGGCTGTCCCGCAGGTGGCAGCTCCACAGGAAAAGCGAGCTGGATTAATTCAGGTTCTCCGTGAAAGGGGTTTAACCGTTCCATCTTAAGGTGAGACTATGCCCCCAAAGGTTGTCATAGTTTGTAGTGGAAAGGGTGGAGTGGGTAAAAGCCTAATAACAGCTAACATTGCATATCGACTTCGAGATATGGGCTTCAAGGCTGGAATCGTGGACTGCGACCCTACAAATCCTTCCCTACCAAACTTGATTGGAATTTCAGGCATGCATGAAACAACCCTTGAAAGGTTGAAGCCTGTTGAATTTAAAGGGTTAAAAGTTGTGAGTATGGGACTACTTGCCGGCGGAAAACCCTTATGTTTAGACGGGCTTCAAATAACAAGCTTCCTAAACGATTTAGCCGACTATGTAGATTGGGATGTAGACTACCTTGTCGCGGACTTAAGCGCTGGAATCAGCGACGAATATAAGGCTATGGTTAAAACCTTCGCCGACGGCCTTTTAGGCTCAGTTATTGTTATGCAGCCAGCCCACAAGGTTGAGGCTGAACGCGTCATTAGGCTTCACTTGGACAACGGTATACCCATTATTGGCTTAATTGAAAACATGAGTTACCTGAAGGTTGGAAAGGGCCAATGGAAAATTTTCGGAGAAAGCAGCGTAGACGAACTTGCAGCTAAATATAACGTTGAAGTTTTAGGTAAAATCCCGTTGAGTATGGATGTCCGTAAAGCCGTCGAGCTTAACAGCGGGTACCTTGAGGGCGAATATGCTGAGCCAATTATTAAGGCCGTTAACAAGATTTTAACGCTTAAACCTCAGAAGCCGGGGTTCTTAGCAAGGGTTAAGGCTAAAGCAAGAGAGTTCGTTGAGGCTCTGCTTGTTGAAATGATCACCTCGATAAATAAGGAGATAGACATTAAAGGTTTACAGAGCCAGTTTGGGTATCCAGGCGGGAGAGTCATAAGGCTTAACGTTATGAGCGACGACATGGAGCGGGTGGTTGTCCAAGCAGACTTCAAAATTCAGGACGGCAAGCTTTTAGTTGTTGAAAACCCAAGCAGAGTTGACACGGTAATAGAGATTTCAACCAAAGCCTTCGCCTGGGCGGTTTTAGGCGACAGGGTTCTCGCGGACGGAAGCATATACGACCTTGAAACAGCATGGTATCTCGGCGAGGCAAGAGTTTTCGGAACAGGAGACAGTATAAGGGCTGTACACTTCTTTAAGAATGTATGGACGCAGCTGAGGAATAACCAAAAGGCTATTGAAAAGCTGCGTCCACTCCTTGAGAGGTTGGCTTAATGGCTGGAATTTTAGAGAAGCTTGCCGCTGGACCAATAAGGGAAGAGATGAAGCGTAGGGTTGACGAGATTATAAGGGCTGGGGCTGAATGGAGCAAAACAGCAAAGGAGCTTGAAGCAACGTTAAACCGGCTTATAGAAGCCATCCAGAAGGGAAACCCTATAGATTTGAAGCCTGTTAACGCGGGGCTGTTAAAGCTTGCAAAGCAGACAAGTAGGCTTTCAAAGGCCTTCGACGACCACAGGAAGACATTAACCGAAGTGCTAGCAAAGCTCGGCTAAACCTTTGGGAAAGGCGCACTCCATATCCAACGGTTTACTCCGAAAAAGTAGACTACGCCTATGATTTCCAGAACTATAACAGTTAACGGGTCAAGCATAAGCCATGGAACCAAGTAAATGCTCAATATCTCCATAATGGACATTAATAGAAGCTCCCTATTTCGGAGGTAGCGTCTAGGTTTGGTGAGCTGGTGAAGGAAGGAGATGATGAGTGTAGAGAATATTACCGTTATTACCAGCCTCACTAAGGTGTAGTTTCGCCACAGTAAAAGGTAGGCAAATAGAAGGTTTAAGCCCTTGACAAGCCACGCGAAAAGCCAAGCTTTTCCTGGAGAGAAGTAGGCTGCCCCGTTTTTCTCCTTAATTTCGGCTCCTAGCCTAATCAGAAAGTTGCTGCGCTCCCTTAAGCTTAGATCTTTAAGGTGGCCACTCCATCCAATCTGGAAGAGTATCACACAGAAAGAGTACGCTAAGTACAGTATGCCAATGTAGTCTAGGCTGTTATGTGAAAGAAACCAGCCGAAAGAGCCTGCAGCTGTGAAACACACGGATATTGGAACAAAGCCTAGGATACACTCTTTACTAAGACCTGAATTGTAGGCTAGACCGAAGACAAACCATATAAATATTGAAATTAAAGCGTTAAGCGGATTTGGGGAAAAATGCAGGCAAATCAGTATAGCTGCTAAAGCTAAGGCTGAAAGGCTCCAATGAATGACGTTGTGGGCTGCCTGTAAAGTTATTCTGCCTGCAACAAGTGGATGATGCCTTTTTGATGGATCCTTAAGGTCGTATCCCATGGCTGTGTCAAGGAGTGAGTTGTGTCCAAAGCTTATCCAGTGGACGAGTAGGGCGAAGAGGGATACGCATAAGGTTTTGAAGGAGTAAAGGCTGGCAGCTGTCAGGTAAGGTGTCAATATTAATAGAATTGTAGCAGGTGCTGTTTGAGCTCGAAAGAGGCGAAGCCAGTCCTTAACTTTCTCCACTTTTCTCCTCTTCTCTTGGAGGTTTAGCCTTCTTTATTTTTATTTCTACATAGTCGCCTTCGTTTATTCCCATTACGATCCGCAAAGGATCCGGGATTTGTATGCGATATTCCTTTTGAACTCGAGCTACGAAGCTTTTTTCTTCACCTTCCTGGGACATTAAACTCCCTATAGTGTAGTTTGACGTCGCCTTTTTCTTAAACCTTTTTAAAGGCTTCTACAATTTTTCATTTGGGGTTGGGTATGAACTGGGACTGGGTTGTTCCAGTGGTAGGCCTTATACTTTCAGGGATTCTGTTCGGTGCAGGGCTAAGCTTCGCTTGGCACCTTGTGAAGTCTAGGTTCGAGAAGTAAAAGCGGTAAGCCTTCTATTCCCCTATTTTTTTAGTGTAACAAATATTTGATAGTAGGCTAAAAGGAAGCTTACGATGGCTAATATAAATCCTATGTAGAAACCATGTAGGCTTAATATTTCACTGTATCCGCCGTACAGCCAGCATTCATGGCAGAAGTCATGCAACATAACTCCCATTGAGAGGAAGAATAGTGCCAATGATAATGGGAACATTCTGGTTAGTTTCCACCCTATTCTGGGTCCAAAAAGCTTTATGCTGATCCGCCGTATGAGGCAGTCGCTTGTAGGCGGATGTTCCTCATCATAGAGGACTAAGATTTCAGCGTTTCTGTGTAGGCAGGCTGCGGCGAAAGCTTTACCTTTATCTAGGAGCTCCTTTACAAGTTCCTCTGCAAGCTTTTTAGTCTTCTTCAAGGCTTCACTCCATTCTTCTCCATCTATCCTTAGTTTAATGCCGTAGTTGTTGAATTTCTTAAAGTACTCCTTCTCATCTATAGTGAATACGTAGACGTCTGTGTATCCCCAATATGTCGCCTTAAGCTTCCATGCTTCAACACCGAGTTTTTTGGCGCTACTGCAGTTTTGAGCGTAACATTCCCTGTTTGCCAGTACTTCAACGTTGTTTATGTTTACGCATTTACGGCTGTCGCTTCCCCACCAAGCGTCCTCGGCGCCATGGTTATAGTGGCAGACGAGGACTTTTGGGTGCTCCTTTAGCGTTTGCTCAACCTTTTCTCTAACAGCGTCATCCTTAGCTATGTCTATGACTTTCCATCCCTTACTTTGGGCGTAGTCAACAACTTCCTGAGCTTCATCGTAGCATATTTGGGTGACTTCATCATCCTTAATTACTGGTCTTATGACTATGATTTCGTTCAGCCTATTCACCCTTCCTGGTTAGAATATCAACGCTTAACGATACTACCATTTGCACTATTGTTTTACGGAACTCCTTATCCTTGCTGAGCTTTTTGAGGAAGGATTTCTTGTCTAGGATTTCCCTTCCCATCACGAATTTCCAGTTATTTCCTTGACGGTTTATATGGTCTATTATTGCTTTAACTATATCTTTCTCTGACATCAGCCTTCCCCATTAAGGATTTAACTGCTTTTTCTGCAGCTTGAACAGCTTCGCGGCGGGCCTCATAATCAATTAGGAAAGCCCAAACTACGATTAGGGCTATTCCTACAATTAGGCATACAAGCCCAGAATTGAAGTCTGACTGGATGATCTGTGAACCTGTAGTGATAAGCCCAATTGCCACAGCGAAAAGGGTTCCCTTACCTGCAACCTCAGCTTTAGATACCATTTCACCCCCTCCTAAATGGTGTTCCAATTAACATTAACACGGCGTCAGTGATATAAAACTTCCACCATCCAATCCTTGCGAATACTGTGTTCTTGTTCCTTATTGGGGAGCCGAAAACGCGCATGTTCATTGTTACAGGATAGTCTGGGTTGCGGTTGACTATGACGTTATCCCAGTTGAAAACGCGTTCAGGGATTAGATAGTAAACTTTGCCTCCGTAGGGGGTGTTTCTGCTCATGTATTCGCATGCTTTGTAGATTTCTCCGATGGGTGCATGAAGCGAGGTGAAAGACATGACGCGGTAGAAAGTTGTTATGATCATCCGTTCTATAAGTGAACCCCACTTGAGATATTCTGGGGGTGGTGTAACTTCCGCCATGAAATCACTAAAATGATATATGGGTTATTACCCTAAAAAGTTTAGCTCCAATCATAAGGTTTAAGTGATTTTCCGAGATAACAAGTTTAGGGATAGGAATGGCTGAAGTGTTAAAGAAGAAGCCCATTATAACTTTTCTAAGGGAAAGGGAAACATACTTAC
>Ga0105162_1001014_pt1 | contig 16886 bp, 13 predicted proteins | sample JNZ201metaG_FD_81532 | JGI IMG/M metagenome (GOLD analysis project Ga0105162, IMG submission 81532) | Hot spring microbial communities from Jinze hot spring, China to study Microbial Dark Matter (Phase II) - JNZ 20120812A | ecosystem: Environmental > Aquatic > Thermal springs > Hot (42-90C) >...
ACCTTTTTTTAATAAAAAGGCTGGAAAGGTGTAAAATATTTAAGAGGTTTTTATTTTAAAATCTTAATAGTGATGCTCCATGAACGTCAACATCAATTTAGATAAGGGTGAATCAATCGAATTACTTAATTTCAGAAAGGAAATATATTCTTTCTTTTCATCCTTTTTTAGACAGCCGCCATCTCGTTTCCTTATAGACAAGCTACTAAAAAACCAGGTATCTTTGCTTCCGGAATCCCTTTCAACTGCTGTTACAGATGAAATGAGAGAGTCGTTGGAATATATTAGAAAGTTCATAGAGCGTAACAGTAACATAATAGAAGATAAAGACATTGAAGCTTTGTTAGATCACTTAAATATCGAGTTTACCCGCTTGTTTAGAGGTCTAAGACCAAGCTACAGCATACCTCCACCCTATGAAACTCTATATATTTATAACCTCACACCAAATGACAGTTTAAGGGTGATGTATGACATTTTAACCTACTACAAGGAAGCTAACGCCAAACTGACGAACGAGTGTAGAGAAAGATCGGATCATATAAGTATTGAATTAGGCTTTATGCAATATTTGTCTGAAAAATTGATTCAAGCTCTAGAGGATGAGGACGAAAAAAGGGTAATAAAGTATTTGGAGATAGGAAAGCGGTTTTTAAGCCGCTTAAAGGCTTGGATACCACTTTTCTGCGAGAAAGCTTTCTACTCAACGGATGTTGACCTATTTAAAGGTGTACTCCTGTTACTTAAAGAATTCATTCATGTCGATTTTTCCTTCATGAATAGCACCCTTGAACGCGAGGAGAACGCTGACATAGTGTCTTTGCTCAAGTATCTAGGGAGCTTATGCAGGTCTCTTAACGTAAATGATGATCCAATCTTTACAGAGGGCAAAGAAAATGCCGAAGGCGAAATCAAGATACCGACTACATGTGTTATGTGTTATAGTTGTTGCGGAATAATTGCAACTGTAAAGGATGGCTTACTCATCAAACTGGATGGAAATCCAGATGCTCCCCCAAACCAAGGGAAAATGTGCCTAAAAGGCCTTTCATCCATTATGTTACTGTATGATCCGTATAGGGTGAAGGCACCACTTATCAGAACTAACCCCGAGAAGGGCATCGGTATAGATCCAAAGTGGAAAGAGATAAGCTGGGAGGAAGCCATTAATATCATAGTGGAAAGGCTTAAGAAAATTAGAGAAGAAGACCCCATGAAATTATTATGGGTTGTAAGAAGCTTCTCTCAGCATCAGATGTCAGCCCATCTATGGCCTATAGCTTTTGGTTGCTCATACCTTCTACCATTAACTGGGTATGGATCATATTGTGGCAACGCGGAGCACGCTCTTCTTGAGAATACTCGTCAGTCTTTTATGGAGACTGGCGATTTGAGATACTCTAACTATATAATGATTATTGGCGGCGGGCATGGCAACATTGCTGGTCCAGGAGCGATGCCAAATACACGCGTCATAGCTGAAAGGAAGGAGAAGGGTGCAAAGATCATTGTCGTGGATCCCAGAATGACCGAGGTTGCTGAAAGGGCAGATAGATGGATTCCAATACTTCCTGGCACTGAATGCGCTTGGCTTTTGGGCTTATGTTACGTCATAATTTATGAAATAGGTAAATATGATGTGGATCACTTAAAGCACGAAACAAATGCTGTATATTTAATAGATTCAGAGGGACATTTTGTAAGAGATAAAGAAACTGGTAAAGTTTTGATTTTTGATGCCGCAGATGGTAAAGCAAAGGTCTTTGATGATCCTTCGTTAAAAGATCCAGCTTTAATAGGTGAATATGAAGTCAACGGCGTAAGGTGTAAACCAGCCTTTCAGTGCTTCATAGAGATTATCAAAAATTATACTCCTGAGAATGTTGAGAAAATAACAACGATTCCTGCTGCTGTGACAAGAGAGGTCGCTAAGGAGCTAGTTGAGCATGCGTGTATAGGAAGCACCATTGAGCTGGATGGAAAAGTCTATCCTTATCGCCCAGTATCTATACTTGTTTACTCCGGATTTAATGGACACTCGACTTCTACATATTCGGTAATGGCGTTAGTGGCTCTAACTCATATTCTTGGAGCTATAGATGCTGTCGGCTCAAACGTAGCTGGTAATGTCGGTGGTCTCTTCGGGTTCGGTCATCCACCTCATAAGTTAATTCCCGGAAAAGATGGAATGAATGCACCGACTCCGGCAGTCCCTCCAGTAACATTTAAGTTCCCGGTTAGTCCAGATATGGGCGAATATTTTCCACTTGGCTTTGAAGTATGTCAAGTTGCAGCGATTGGTTTAAGCAACCCTAAGAAATATGGTTTAAAATATAAGCCTGAAGATTTAACGGTATTTGTTGCAGGGACAAATCCATTAATGAATTCAATAAACCCGTATTTTATGGCCGATCTCTTCAAACGCTTTAAGTTTGTTATCGAGTATACGCTTTACTTAGATGAAACTTGCGATTTTGCAGATATAGTTCTCCCGGATGTAACATTCCTTGAAAGAATAACCGCGGATAACTTCTGGATGGGGACTCCGATACCCTGTATGGGCATACATATTACCCAGCCAGTTATAAAACCAATGTATAATGGGAGACCATTTTGGGATGTAATGTTAGAAATAAGTGATAAAGTAGGTTGTTTGCAAGACTTTTATAAAATATTGAACAATTTTCTCCCCTATGCTCCAATAGAGATCGAGAGTTTTCACTCATGGGAGGAGGTGTGCGATCATATTTGTAGATCTGCAAGTAAGGCTGTTTTAGGAAAAGAATTGACTCTTGAGGATCTAAAAAAGGTAGGCTTCTTTTATAAACCAATACCGCCTGAACTTAGATATAGGCCAGACTTTTATAATGGATTAAGAATACCATTTTACTTTAACATAATGTTAGAGAAGCGTGAGGAACTGAAGCGAAAACTTGATGAGCACAACGTTTGGGAGAGGGTTCCCAGAGAATTTTTGGAGTGGCTTTTAAGCGATTATAAGCCCTTACCTGAGTATAAGCCATGCCCGCCCTTGATAGAGTTTACTGAAAACCCAGACCTTCTTTTAGCCATATGCTATAAACCCCCGACATCAATATTCTCGATAACACAAACAAATCCCATATTAGTAGAGGTTTCCCTTCGTGACCCACGTTGGACGAGGATACAGATACATGAGGATGAAGCAAGAAAGAGAGGCATAAGGGATGGAGATGCCATAGTGGTGGAATCAAGGGCGGGGAAGGTTGTTGGAATAGCACATATAACGCGTGCAATCCATCCAAAAGTGGTGGCTATAAGTGGAATTTATGGGTTATGGGCACACCCCATTTCAAGGGGAGTTGGTGTACATTTTAATACGCTTATTCCACCGGAGATGGAGTATAATAATCCAATAAGCTGTGATTTAGAGCATACAGTAGCCGTCAAAGTATACAAGGCTTAAATTTTCTCTCATCCATTTTATGGAAATGAGAGGGATACTACATGTCCTTCTCGGTTCCTAAGATGCATAAAGCAGCTTTTTTGCGAAAATATGGTGAGAGGTTAAGTATAGAAAGCGTTCAGACACCACAACCAACCGGAAAAAGCGTTCTTATAAAAACTGTTGGTAGTGGTATTTGTCATACTGATGTATGTATATGGAAGGGTGATTGGGTCAATATTGGCATACCGCCAAGAATTCCCTTTATACTTTCTCACGAAATATCAGGAATTATAGTGGCGCGTGGCGAGAATGTTCCGGCGGAATGGAAAGAAGGCCAAAAGGTTCTTATTTACGCTTTTTATTGGGAGAGTGAAGATAACTATACGATTAGGGGTTTAACAAATTTAGCTGAGAGGCCTAAACATTTAGGAATTATGGAGAATGGAGGTTTACAAGAATACGTCCACATCCCTCATTATAAATTGCTCATCAATGCAGATGGCTTAGAAGATCTCGCAGCCGCATCCACTCTATGTTGTGCTGGCATAACAACTTATAGGGCCGTAAGAACGGCCATGAATTATTTAGTTCCCGGCGATTATGTGGCCGTTGTGGGCTTAGGTGGCCTTGGAGCTTATGCAGTGCAATGGGTGAAGAGTTTAATTCCGTATGTGAACCTTATAGGAATAGATGTGAGGGAAGAAGCTTTAGAGTTTGCATCTAAAATGGTGATGATTGACGCTGTTATAAATGCATCTAGGGGAAACCCTGAAAAAATTATAAGCGAGACAACAAAAGGTAAAGGCGTTAAAGTTATAGTGGATACTGTTGGATCCAATCAAACCGTAAAAACATATATTAATACATTAATGAGGGGGGGAGTATACATTATTGTTGGTCTTATGGGAATTAATCTTCATATACCCATATATCCGTTTGTTACGGGGGAACGGCGTCTCATAGGCTCATTTATTGGAACATTAGCCCAACAACATGAAGTTGTCGAACTCGCTAGAAAGGGGTTAATAAATTACAAGAAAGTTGTCACTAAAAGATATCGATTAGAGAATGTAAATGAAGCCATTAAGGAGTTGGAGGAAAAAAGAGTTTTAGGGAGACAAATAATAACCTATGAATAATAATACTGTTACAAAGAGAATGGAAAAGAATATAAAGAGTGACCTAAAAATATTTGAAAAGGTGATCCTCATGGAAGCGAGAATAAGAGAAATAATCTCCGATATATGGAATGATTTTAAAAGTTTATTAAAGTATGGAATGGAGATAAGACCTGATCTTCAATCAAAAGTTGAAGAACTTGAAGCTAGGGAGAAAATTCGAGAGGTCATTGCCATATATACCTATTGCTGGAATTCTAAGGATGTTGAAGGAATACTAAGGATAATGACAGATGACTGTGAAATAATACATGGGTATCCATATAAGGGTGTTTGGAAGGGTAAAGGAGAAGCCAGAGAATTCTTTGAGGGAATTCTTAAAACGGCACATGAGCGAGGATTAAGACTCTTAAATCAAGAAGATAAACATTATGTCACAAACGTTGTTATAAGGATTGATAAAGATATGCGACATGCTAAGGCACACGCCTATTTCCTAAGAGCTTCATTTGGATGGAAGGGCAATGAGGAGATGGCTGTAATCTCTTCGGGCTGGTACTTCTTCACTATAAGAAGAGAGGGCGAAGAATGGAAAATAATGCAGATGAGGATTGAAAGATGCTTTGAATCAGAACCCTTCAAGGTTAAACAATACCTTCTTTGAGAGATGACGAATTTTTATCAAATTATATGTTTAGAGGGTCTTTTAATTTTTTCTAAAAAGCATAGAGGTGATGGAATGATTGAAAGTGGTGCCGGGGTTTCTGGCACTTTAAGTTTGCCGCCAACTCAAATACGGGTTGCAGCTTCAGCGCGTGATAAAATCCGAGTGGTGCCAAAAGAAATTAGTAAGGCAGCCTCGGATTTCCCGCTAACACATAGTGATGCAGTAAACCCTATAGAACTTGACTCACCATATAATATAGCCAGAACAAACATTACTGCAGGAAACTACATTTTTACCTTTAATGTAGAGGAAAAATCTATTAACGCCTTAGATAAACCTGATTATATTTTTAGAGTAAACGTTTACGTCGATGGTGCGCTTAAGGCAGCTTTCTGTGTGGGACAAAAATTAGTTAATAATGAAGTAGTAGAGGGGGTAACATGTATTGTTGACGTTGGAGAAAATATTCCATCATCAATCTCCATCCTAGTACTGCCAATAAAGTTACCGTAAAATAAAATATTAACATGAACTTCTTAGTATTTAAGAAAATCTTTTCAAAACAACTTCTCTCTTTTTTCGGTAGGCCAAAGAGCTATCTGGCAAGAGTTCTATAGCTTTTGTTGGACAATGTTTTGCGCACTTTATTTCTCCCTCACAAAGGTCACATATCACGATCATTTTTTCTGGATGGGTGACTACCGCTCCAAAGGGACATGCCTGAATACACCAGTCACAACCGATACACTTTTGCTCGTCAACTTTTATGACTCCCGTTGTGTCATCTTGGATCAGTGCATTTTTTGGGCAAGCTTTGACGCATGGCGCTTTCTCACAGAACCTACAAGTAACTGCCATGTTAAAGTAATATGTATTCACAACTCTTATCCTTGATTTTAATGGATTTACTTCACCACCTTCTTTGGTCATCGAACATATTACTTCGCAAATCCTGCAATTTGTACATAGACTAGGATCGATAAATAAGCGCATTCTTGTACCCATACTTTTTAACCCCACATCTCCCTTGCAATATCTTCAAGACCTAACTCTTCTAAAACCTCTTTTAAGGGCTTTCCAGTCACCGGGTCCCACTTTCTCAATTTATAGTACTCCTCAAGCATAGGTTTTAAAGGTACTGTTATCCCTTTTGCCCCTCCATTAGTTTTAGGTTCTTCCAGAAATCTTTTGGGTAAAGTGTCATCGGCTGGCGTCCATCCGCTTTTTATGCCGAAGCATCTTCTTAAGTTTGTAACTCTATCTCCAATTTTAAGTATATCCTCAACACTCATAGGCGGTTGCCATCCCGTTGCCGCGCTTAAGACCTGTGCTTGCAGCCGCAAAGGCACGCCCATGGCAGCAAAATTGCAGGCACCTATACCATCCAACCATATCCATCTAGCTTGCCTTTTTATTACATATTCGGCTTTGCTTATAGGGCTAAACCTATCTAATGGTTTCATAAATCCCAGCTCAGGGTCGGGACCGCCCCACTCGGAAATATTTCCATCATCCATTCCCGTAGCTACAGCATCGCCTAAGCCTCTTGAAACGCCGGATCTTGGATCATGCATTTGAGGCGCCATCCCTTTGACATGAATTGCAAATTCCGCAGCTCCTTTACCTATCTTTTCGGCAGCTATCTTTACGTCCTCAGCGAGGATATTTCCAAAGCCTTCCCTTTTAGCTATTTTCTCTATCATGGATAAGAGAACCTCTGGATCACCCCATTTCAACTCAATCCCACCGGTATCCTCTTTAGTTATTATGCCTTTTTCATAGCACTCCATTGCAAAAGCTATAACATTGCCACACGCGATTCCGTCCATCCCATATTTATCACATAGTTCGGCAGCTTTTACTACCGCGCCAATATCATCAATAAGGCATAAGGATCCAAGAGAGGCGCATAATTCATACTCAGGATTACCTTGATATTCACCCTTGTAAGGACCTTCCCTTATTACAACATGGTATCTGTGTTTTAAAGTGCAACCGAAACAGGTATCAGGTATTCTATCGGCGATTGAAGCCAAGTATTGACCCGTGAGCTTTTCAATGCCTTCCCACGTTCCGAGCGCCCAGTTCTTAATTGGCATATCGCCGAGGAAATCGAAAAGTTCGATCTCCCCTGCTGTTCCATATTCAGAGATCGTCCTCGGTGACGGTGCAGCCATATTCATTATCCGCCACTTTTCACATAGAGTCTCAAATTCTTGGGGGTTTGCTATTTTAACACCTTTCGTCCCGCGAACTGCTATGGCTTTTAGTTTCTTTGAACCCATAACTGCCCCCATTCCGCCTTTACCCGCCACATGGATTTTTTCGTTAGTTATACAGGCAAACCTCACAAGATTTTCCCCAGCTTGACCTATACATGCAACACGAATTTGCGGGTCTCCAAGTTCTTTCTTTAATATTTCTTCAGTTTCATGCGCGTCTTTGCCCCAGAGATGTGAGGCGTCGCGAAGTTCAGCTTCCTCATCATGGACATAAAGATATACTGGTTTTTCAGCTCTTCCCGTAATTATTATACCATCATAACCTGAAAACTTAAGTTCCGCTCCAAAATGACCCCCAGACTCTGACTCCCCGATGCCGCCGGTTAGCGGAGATTTAGCGTTTACACCATAAAGACAGCAACCAGGAGCACCCGTCCCAGTTAATAAACCAGCCGCGAAGACCAGTGGATTTGCCGGGTCATAAGCATCGACAGACCCGGGATTCGGAAGCAAATCATAAACAATCTTTGAGCCCAAAGTACTACCACCTAGAAACTTCTTATAAATCTCTTGACTAAACTTTTGCTTAGCTATTTTTCCTGTCGACAAATCGACACGTAGGAAAACTTCATTAACTGCGTAGCCCATTTTCTCACCTTTCTCCTCATCATTTTTAAGGAATTTGAGTTCATTTTGTTTTAAAAATAAAATTATGTTATTTGATATAAAAGCTTTCCTGATATTATCTTTCTGCCCCTAATCTACTTCATTTGCCTTCCCATGGAAAACCTCTGGATAGGTTCATTAATCCTAGCTCGGGTCGCCTTTTCACTCAGATATATTACCACCGTTAGTGGTTGCATTACTTAACCTCTCACAACACTGGATCTTGGATTACACGTCCGATGTCTTTCTATTAATTACCCCTCTTATTGCGAGAGCTATAACCTTATAGAACAAAAAAATTGTAGAAAATAAAAAGGGGATTATCTTTCCAGCGTTTTATTATGAAGGCGGCAATGGGAATATCGGTTCGTGTGTTGGTTTTATTTCAGGGTGATCTGAATACACAATGGGGCACTCCCAAATCCATGGCTTATCAGTCTTAACCCATTGCCCCAAAACTAGCGGGACTGGTGAATCGTGCATATCAGTGAATCTTACGGGACCAGTAAGTATAGTAGCTGTGCTCTCTCCAATAGCCTTATTAATCGCTTTTTTATCCAATGTTCCAGCTTTCTCAATAGCATCCAGTAAAAGCTGTGTGTATGCGTATCCTCCGAATCCTGCTATGCGATTAACAAAGTAGCCCATCTCTTTAACCCACTCTTCAGCAAGACTTTTTGAAGTCCTACCACCTATCCCTGAATAAGGATAAGCTGGATCCCACCAGATCTCTGTGGCTATACCCAATGGTAGGTCTCCACCCCATGCACTTACATCCTCATAGAAGAGGGCAGCCCTACCGATAATCGCCATTTTTGGTCTCCAACCTAATGCAGCAGCCTGCCTCCATAACACTCCAAAGTCCACTCCTGGAAGGTTTCCCCACAATATTTCGCATTTGGCTTCCTTCCATGCTAGAATTAAGCTACTGAAATCTGTGGTTCCGGGTGGATATAACCCAAAATTACGCTCAATTTCATATGGCTCGTATCCTCTTTCCTTAAGGGCTGGGCCAAAAATCATATACCAACCCCTACCATCCGCATCATCAAGAGCTAAGACTGCAACTTTCCTATTTGTCTGATCAGCAAACTTGTCAGTAAAACTGAAGAATACGTCCAATATCGTATATCCTCGCTTGCCAGCTCTAGGGTCGCCCGCAGGTACTGGCTGTCCTATTCTAAAGCCTACATTCCAGGCATACTTGTATGGTCCAGCAACCCACCAAGGTTCGAAGGGACCCGCGCAAATAAATGGTGTTTCATATTTATCGGCAACTACACTTAATGGGTTGTTGAAGGTTGGAGGTCCAGAGCCAAGTAGAGCAATTACATTATCTATGGTGACCAATTGGACTGCTAATGCAGATGTTTTTGCCGGATCGCTTCCATCATCATATGTTATTAATCTTACTGGAACTCTTCTCCCCTCAACCAATACGCCGCCGAGCTTGTTTATGTCTTCGATAGCTTTTAATGCACCCCACTGGTAGCCGATGCCAAAACCTGCAGCTGATCCAGTCAAAGATACCACTTGACCTATAAGAACTTCCCTAGCTTTGGCAAAAGGTTGTGCAATATAATAGTAGCCGATGATGGCTGTGACAACTATAATAACGATGCAAATAGCAATAATAAGCATTTTGCGCGAAACTCCTCTTTTACTCATATCTTTCTCCACTCTCCCTTATCACAGAATTATTCTAATTATTATTTATTGCCCTTATTTATTTTTTCTTTAACAGTTAGTTTATGACAAAATCATCCTCTTTATTAAATGTTTAGTATTTAAGAGATTCTTTGAGTAAAGTTCTTAGGATATTAAAGGTTTGATGCGAAGCTTCTCCCAAACAAATAAAATATGCTTATTTGGGCTCTATAGTTTTTCTCTGTTAGCAAAGTAGGTCGCTTCCATTAGAAAAAGGAAAACAAAAATCATTTTGGCTATAGATCATACTGTTTAAGTTTTCTAAAGTAAAAAAGAGTTTTGCTTAACCGCGTGGCACCCACAGTAGCATCTTTGGTTTTTTAATCTCCTTAACGAGTTTTTCTATAGGACCAAACTTCATAACCTTCGCTTGACAGTGGTGGACGCATGATGGCTGTTTACCTTTTTTAACCCGTTCCTCGCATAGGTCGCATAGGTCTGTAGGATATGGTATGAAAGTAATGATATATTTGTCTAGTCCTATCTCCATTGGGCCAAATTCAAGCACTTTAATTCCCCATTTTCCTACTGGAAGATTGTGCTCCATTTTACATGCAATTTCACAGGCGTGACAGCCTATACAAAATTCATAGTCGATTAATAAACCATACCTTGGCATGCAATATCCTCCTTAGCTCTCAGCCTTATATATTTTACATAGCATTGCCCGCATACAAGGACTTGCTAGCTCTCTCCCAAGATGCTCACTTGAAACACAGAAATTAGCTGTAGGCTCCAAGACCCCCGTAAATAATGGATCTCCTCTTCCAAGTCTTTCTGGATACCACCAGTTGTGCTCCACCCTAACAACGTCAGGTCGAATTCCTAGGCTTAATTTTGCCCTCATCTTAAATTTTCCTCTTCTAGTCTCTATAAATATCCAGTCTCCATCTTTTATCCCGAACTTTTTAGCCGTTTCAGGGTTTATTTCGGCGATGGGATCAGGATGCAGCTCCCGTAACCACGGTATTTGTCTACCTTCAGAATGAAAGAAGCCCCACAGTCTCCCTCCAATCGTTAGAATTAGCGGATATTCTTTCAGTAAGTGAGGCGTGCTTATAGGACTTTCGAATGGTTCTTCGTAATGTGGCAGCGGGTCTAGTCCAACGCGTTCCCTTAATATGGACCATATTTCTACTTTGCCTGAGGGGGTTGGAAAGCCTGGTTTTCCATCAAAGCGTTCCCAACCCTTTTTATACTTCTCATATTCGTATGGCGGATAAATGTATCCTTTTTCCTTAAGCTGATCCCAAGTAATACCTATTGGCTTTAAACACCAATCAAAGAATTCCTTTATATTCCTCCAAGGCCATCTTTCCGGCTTCAGTCTCTTGCCTAGCTCGAGCAATATTTCAAGGTCCCATTTAGCATTCGAACTTACTTCAAGCGCTTTCGTCTGATAAGTTAACGGATAATACCAAGATCTTAACAAGTCTCGTTCCACTATGGAGGCAGATGGTATAACTATATCTGCCAGCTCTGTTACCGGGCTTGGAAACAGATCTGCGACGACAAGAAAATCAACCTTCTTTAAAGCTTGGTAGACAAGATTGCTATCTGCGCATGCAATTAAAGGTATACCACCACCAAATAATAGCAGGGCTTTTATCTGATAAGGCTTACCGGAGACGATAGCTTTCCATATAAACGATGGAGGAAGAGGAAAACCTGCACCAAACCAGCTCCACATCTTTAGTAATGGTAGATCATCTAATCCAATAGCCTTTGGTCTCTGTTCTGGTGGAAGATTTTCATAGCCCCAAACCATGTCAAAAGAAATTACTAGCTTTGAAACGTCAAGCCCCCACTCTGGACTAAATATGCACGGCTTCTTTTCAGATGTCCACCCTCCAGGTACATCCCAATTTCCCGTCAAAATAACTAGCAGAATTATTGCTCGCGCTGTCTCTACACCATTTGTTGTTTGATCAACCGACACACCAATCCATGCACCACCAGGTCTGTTATTAGCGAAGAAGCGTGTAGCCCCTATGATTTTTTCTGCAGGTATGCCGGTTATTTCAGAAACTCTTTCTGGAATGTAATCCTTCAGTCTATCCTTAAAGACTTGCCAAACTGTTTTGCATTCACAGAGCGTTCCATCCGCTAATCTTACTTTAAATGTTCCCTCAAGGGCAGGTTTTACATTTAACTTCGAATATCTAAGCTCATATATGTCCCAGGTCACATAATCTTTAGATATTTCATCGTAAACTACAAAATTCTCACCTTTTCCAGTAATGTCTTTTTCTCTTAACAACTTATTATTATCCATCCGAACTAGGAAAGGCGCGTTTGTCCATTTCTCAACAAATTCTCTGTCATAAAGTCCCTCATTTACAATAATATTGAGCATCCCTAATGCAAGCGCACCATCAGTCCCCGGCCTTATTTGCAACCAATATTCGGCTTTTGAGGCCAACCAAGTTAATCTAGGATCAATGACTATCAACTTTGTTCCCATCTTCATAAGATCGACAATCCAGCATCCCTGATAAGAAAAGTTACTGACTATTGGGTTTGCCCCCCACACTATTACGCAACTAGGTCTTCTCCACCTGGGGTTTTTATAACGGTCGGGAAATTGATGCGCGAAGTCGATCCACGGCTCTGTACCATTACCTGTCGTTAAGAGATTTGCCATAATTTTCGGGCCGAGGCATAAATCTAAATGAGTAGCCCAGTTAGGGCTTCCAAGGCTCCAAGTGAAGTATGAAAGATAGGTTGTAAGACCCCTGCCACCACCACTAAAAGTGGCGATCGCCTCTGGACCATATTTCTCCATGATTTCCCTTAATCTTTCAGCTATTATCTCTATTGCTTCTTCCCAAGAAATTATTTGCCACTTTCCTTCCCCTCTTTCACCGATACGTTTCGCTGGGTGTAGTATACGATCTGGATGATATACAAGCTGTGGGAGTGCTAATGCTTTCACGCATAAACGACCTTGATTTAATGGAAAAGTTTCGTCACCCTCAACCTTAATCAGCCTGCCATCCTTTAGGTAAAGAAGCATTCCACAAGTAGAATAGCATGTGTTGGACCCGCTTCCACATGTCGTTCTAATAACAGTATAGCCTTCCTCTAACCATTTCCAAGGAGACATAAAATTAGGTTACATCACACAGGTTTAAAAATTTAACGCAAATACAAAATATAAGATATTTTTATAAAAAAGTTTTTATTCTATGCTTCCTTGTAGTAATTAATATGGTGTGATGGATGTCAGGTCCGTTACTCTCGGTGCGCAATTTAACAAAGAGGTTCGGCGGCGTCATCGCGATAAACGATTTAACGTTTGATGTTAAAGAAAACGAGATTTTAGGTTTGATAGGTCCTAATGGGGCTGGAAAGACAACACTATTCCACTTAATATCCGGTTTTGAGGAGCCCGACTCTGGCATAATTAAGTTTAAGGAGAAAGTAATTAATGGGCTCGGCCCCCATGAAATTGTTAAACTTGGTATAAGTAGGACTTTTCAGATTCCTCAGCCCTTCCTAAACTTAACTGTTTTTCAAAATCTCTTAGTGGCGGCTATGTACGGTGCCGGACTGAGAAAAGAGAAAGCTTGTGAGGAAGCTAAAAGGATACTCGATGTTATCGAATTGACGGATAAGGGAGATTGGCTTGCTAGAGACCTAACGATGAGCGATCTTAGGAGACTTGAGCTGGCCAGGGCTCTCTGTAATAAACCGTGCTTACTATTGGTCGACGAGGTAGCTGCCGGATTATCTTATGATGAAATCCCGAAATTACTTAATGTTTTAAGGAAGGTACATGATATGGGCGTGACAATTATAGTGGTTGAGCACGTTCTCTCAGTAATTATGAAAATTGCTAATAGAGTCATAGTATTACATGAAGGTAAAAAATTAGCTGAAGGAAAACCAGAAGAGATTGCACATAATGAGAAGGTAATGGAAGCTTATTTTGGCACACGCTTCGTAAAATATTCCGCTTAGGTGTATGAGATATGGCTTCTGAAATAATGTTGGAGCTTAATGGAATAAACGTATATTATGGGAAGATGCGCGCATTATGGAATATATCGCTAAATGTTAAAGAAGGCGAAATGGTGGCTTTGATAGGACCTAATGGTGCTGGAAAGACAACACTGCTGAATACAATTATAGGAGCAGTTCAGCACAGTAGTGGTCTTATTAAGTTTCAAGGGAAAAGAATAGATAATCTTGAAACGTATAAAAGAATTAAACTCGGCATATCCTTGGTTCCAGAAGGCAGACTACTTTTTCCTGAGCTAACAGTTATTGAGAACCTGATAATGGGATCATATGTGAAGAGGGGTGATAAAAATCGTATGTTAAATCTTGTCTTTTCTCTCTTTCCAATACTTGAGAAAAGAAAGAATCAAATAGCGTCCACATTAAGTGGCGGAGAGCAACAAATGTTAGCCATAGGCCGAGCACTTATGTCTAACCCTAGGCTGCTTCTTATAGATGAGATCTCGCTTGGTCTCGCCCCCAAAGTTGTTGACATACTTTATAAGGTTATAAGAGAACTTAATTCTAGCGGGACGACTATACTATTTGTTGACCAGGATGCTGGGAGAGCTATTGAGGAAGCTGAGCGCGCATATATATTGGAGGCGGGAAGAATAGTATTAGAAAATAGTACAAATAATCTCTCTAAGGATCTCATTCTAAAGAAATATTTTGGAACGGAGGAGTTTTAAATATGGTGCCATTTGAAGTTCTTGTTGGTAGCATAATACTAGGCATATTGCTTGGTGGGCTGTATGCTGTAATAGGGTTAGGTTTATCTCTAACATTTGGTGTAATGAAGATTGTTAATTTAGCTCATGGAGATTTTCTTGTACTAAACTGTTATCTTGCTTACTCATGTATGTCTATTTTAGGCATAGATCCGGTGATAAGTCTTTTGTTTTTAGTGCCAGCAATGTTTGCCATAGGTTTTGTTCTTCAAAAGTTTATGCTTGAGAGATCCCTCAGAATAGATCCTAATGCCCCACTACTAGTGACTTTTAGTATTTCCATCATTCTGCAAAACCTCTTTCTGCTGATATGGACGCCATATAGTAGGGGCCTTATAACTAGCTACTCTTTAATATCTCTAAAATTCGAGCCTATTAGAATCCCATTAATTTATTTAATAGATCTCATAGTAGCGTTAATTATCGTGTTTGCTCTTAGAGCTTTTCTTAAAAGGACTTATCTGGGGATTGCTATTCGCGCTTCATCTCAAAGTTGGAAAGCGGCTCACTTAGTTGGAATTGACACTTTAAAGGTGCGTGCCTTCGCTCTTGGCTTAGCATTGATTTTGAGCGCTCTTTCCGGCGTTTTCATAGGGTTGACCCTCCCGTTCACTCCCACATCAGGCGTGAACTACCTTTTAATTGCCTTTGGTGTTCTAATGATTGGTGGTGTTGGTAGTATGATTGGTAGTATAGTTGGAGGTGTTATAATGGGGCTTACACAAACTCTTTCTGGCGTCCTTTTAGGCGCCGGATGGCAAATTTTCTTTTCATGTATAGTCATTATTATAGCGCTTCTTATACGCTCTGAAAGAATCGTTAAGGGGAGGTGATTGGTATCACGCCAAGAAATGCTATGCTGGCAATTCTGCTAGCTCTACTGGTTATTTTTCCACTCTTAAATGTAGGAACATATTGGCTTTTCATACTTTTCTTATATTTCATATACTTTGTCTTAACTAGCATGTGGAATCTGCTTGCTGGTTATAGTGGTCTCGTAAGTCTTGGTCAGCCCTCCTTTATAGGTATTGCGGCCTATACTTTGGGAGTTCTATTAATGGCTGGTCTCCCACCTTACCTATGTATAATAATAAGCGGTGTAACGGCTGCCGCTTTTTGCTTTCTAATATCATTTCCTCTCCTTAGAATGAGAGGAATTTTCTTCGCTATTGGGACTCTAACTATAAGTGAGGCCCTTAGAGTATTCTTTACGAACTTTAAGCCTACTGAGGAAACAGCTATATGGGGAGGAGCTGGTATACCCATCTTAGCTCGCGTATCCTTAACGGAACTCTATTATATTGCGCTTTTTATATGTGTCATCTCAATTTTTCTTTTAAGATATATCCTAAATTCTAAGTTCGGATTAGGGTTGATGGCAATCCGCGATAATGAGACAGCAGCATATAGTTGTGGCGTTAATAGCTTCAAGTGTAAGCTATATGTATTCGTTATAGTTTCTTTCTTCACAGGTATAATTGCCAGTATTTTTTATTTATTTCAGGGTCATGTAGAACCCTTTAGCGTTTTCGGGATAAGCTGGACTATGATTATGCTTATAGCCGCAGTAATAGGTGGAATCGGCACTTTTGAGGGGCCATTTATAGGGGCGGCAATAGTTGTCTTCCTCCACCAAATGCTAGCAAAATTCGCTGGACTAAGTTTAATCATAGAGGGTATCATAATTCTAGTAATAATATTGATCGCACCCAAAGGTATAATGGGCGTAATCAAAAGGAAAGCATGAATAGGCATTAATATTTAAAGAAAAATTCATGACAGAATTTTATATGTAATGAAACAACTATTTTAAATGTAACAAAGTTTATTTATATCTTCCTACAGAAGATATTTAGGGAAATTTATGAGGGCAATTTCACGAAAATTATTGGCAGTGATTATCTGCGTCATTGTAGTGGTTGTAGTTGCCGCGGCTTTGCTCTACTACTTTATCCTCGCAGCGCCACCCACCAAGCCTGTGGAAGAAGTCGTTATTGGCCAGGTGACATCTATGACAGGCATGTTTTCAGGTTTCGGCTACGGTTACTATTGGGGCGCCAAAAAAGCTATGGAGGACATTAATAAGTTAGGCGGGATAATGATTGAAGGAAGAAGGGTGCCCGTAAGGATCATTGTTTATGATGATAAAAGTGATCCAACGGAGGCATCATCCCTAACGACACGAGCAATTCTTGCTGATAACGTAGTTGCCATATTGGGTCACGGTGTACCATCCCTTGCTATTCCAGAGCGCACAACTTGCACTAGATATAAGACTCCATTAGTTCATTCACGCACACCCTTCGAGCCGTGGTATTTTGGCATCAAAGATCTTATTGATACGCA
>Ga0105162_1001017_pt1 | contig 16866 bp, 17 predicted proteins | sample JNZ201metaG_FD_81532 | JGI IMG/M metagenome (GOLD analysis project Ga0105162, IMG submission 81532) | Hot spring microbial communities from Jinze hot spring, China to study Microbial Dark Matter (Phase II) - JNZ 20120812A | ecosystem: Environmental > Aquatic > Thermal springs > Hot (42-90C) >...
ACATCAACCGCAAACAGCACGAATTATTTCACAAATCTTTCTCTTGAATTAAAGCAGAGGACGCTTTTTAACTCATTTGACTTTTCAACTCGTTTATATTTTGTTAATTCATACGGTCAAGTGCCATCGCATGAGAAATTTTATTTCATTGCTAATCCATATGAGCAATTTTTTGCTCGCTCTTTCAGAATGATTTATTTGGTTGACGAGAGATTTTCTGAAAAGGTGCGTCTTTTTATGAAGGGTGGTTTAAATTTGCGTGGATATTTTGACAGAAGTGATGTATGGATAACAAGAGGCGGAAGTGTTAATTTTGATTTTTCCTTTTTGAGAGTTCAAAATTTTTTGTTTTTCGGAGCGATTGATTTTTCCGCTTTTTCTGATTTAGGAGTTTTCAAAATTGGAAATCTTGGAAATGTTCAAACGCAGCAGTTTCGTCCGATAAATGCAGACACTTTTTGGGCTTATGATTCTGGCTTTGAAATTAAGTTTCAACCTTTTACATTTATTCCATCGGTTGCAGAGGAGATTGTGAATAGGTTTAACAGATTGAACATAACGGCGGTTTTTCCGATTTTGAGATCTGGCGAGAAAATAAAGTTTAGATGGGCTTTTGAAATAAAATCTGAAATTTAAAATATGAAAAAATTTTTTCTGATTTTACCTTTTGCGGTGCTTTTTATTTATTTCGGTGCGAGCGCCGTTCCACAAAATAACTTTAAACTTGAAGATGAATACCTTGAATATCACGCTTTCTGGGGTTTCATAAACCTCGGCAGTATAAAGATATGGACTGAAACAGATGGAGAATATGTTAAGTCACGTTTTCTGATGGATTCAAATCCGTGGCTTTTCTTTATAAGCATTCATTACGGCTTTGAAAGTGAATTCAACATTGATTCGCTTCTTGATGCAAAGTTTTTAATTTATGAGATGATAAAGGGAAGAAAAGTTGTCACAATTTTTGAGCGGATGGGAGATAAAATCGTCGCCGTTCAAAAAGATGTTCAAACAGGTGAAGTGATAAACATTGTGGAGAAAAATACACGAAGTTTTTATAATGGCATCGCAGCTTTTTATCTCACGCGCAAACTCCTTGGAACAGGTCAGAAAATTACCGCACCAATTTTGATTCAGCTTGATGTCAAAGATGTTGAGATAAATTTCCCAAGCGAAAATTCAACGATTAAATTTGGTGATTCATTGATAAGAGCGAAAAAAATAAGCGGATTTATTCCGTTTGTTGCCGAAGAGATAGCTGGTGTAACTGGCGATTTCATCGCTTATTATTCGGATGATTCAGCAAGGATACCTATAAAAGCGTATTTTAAAACTTCTGTTGGTAGTGTTAGAATTGAACTTGTAAAATGGAACAGAGATAAATGGAAACCACCTCAGGTTGCGGATAAAAAATAAACTCAACCGAATATGAAAGCGCTTGTAACGGGAGGAACTGGTTTTATAGGAAGTCATCTTGTCGATGAACTTTTGAAGCGTGGTTATAAAGTAAAATGTATCGTGAGAGATACAAGTAATTTGAGATGGCTTGAGGGAAAGGATGTTGAAATTGTGAAGGGAAGTTTGTTTGATGTTGGTTTCCTTGAAAATGCAGTTAAAGATGTTGATTATGTTTATCACATTGCTGGTGTGACGAAGGGGAAAAATTACAAAGATTATTACGCTGGAAATGTTGAGACGACGAAGAATTTGCTTGATGCATGTTTGAAAAATCAAAATCTTAAAAAGTTTATACTTGCAAGCAGTTTAGCAGCTGTTGGTCCAGGCGAAGACGCTATCCCTGTTGATGAATTAACACCATATCATCCGATAACTTCTTACGGTAAAAGCAAAGCGGAGGCTGAAAAAGTTGCTCTGTCTTACAAAGATAAAGTTCCCATTGTTATAGTTCGTCCGCCATCGGTTTATGGACCACGAGATACCTATACATTTGAAATTTTCAAATATGTTAAATTTGGTTTTCTTCCCGTTGTTATACCGCAGGAGCAAATTTTGAGTTTGGTTTATGTTTCTGACCTCGTTGATGGTTTCATACTCGCTGGTGAAAGTGAAAGGTCAACAGGGGAAATTTATTTTATCTCGGGTGAAGGAATTTACACATGGAGAGAGATTGAGAATGCGGTTTTGAAGTCGCTTGATAGAAAAGTTATAAAATTGAAAATTCCAGCGCCGTTTTTGTATTCTTTTGCATTTATATCCGAGATGTTTTTCAAAATCCGTGGTAAAGCATCGCCTTTAAATGTTGAGAAAGTGAAAGATTTAAGGCAAAAAAATTGGGCTTGCTCAATTGAAAAAGCGAAAGAAGAACTCGGCTTTGTCCCAAAGGTATCACTTGAAGAAGGAATGAGAAAGACAATGAAATGGTATGTTGAAAACAAATGGCTCTGAGAAAATTTTTTAGAAAAATTTTCGCCCTTGCGTATGATTTTTTTATGTCGCCTGTTGAAAGAACTGGATTAAGAAAATTGAGAAAGAAAATTTTACGCTTGGTCAAAGGTGAAAATGTGCTTGAACTCGGAGTTGGCACAGGATTAAATATACCTGTTTATCCAGACGGGGTTAAAATCATCGGCGTTGAACCGAAATTTGAAATGCTGGAAAGAGCAATTAAGAGAGCGAAAATTTTTAAAAGCAATGTCTCTTTCATATGTGCGAGTGCTGAAGCGTTGCCATTTGAAGATGAAAAATTTGATACAGTTTTCGCAACTTTCGTGTTTTGTGAAGTTAACAATCCTGAAAAAGGATTTTCTGAAATCCTGCGGGTTTTAAAATCGGGTGGAAGATTGATTTTGCTTGAACATGTCCGACCTGATGGAAAGTTTGCATCAAAAATTTTTGACATAGCAAATCGTTTTACTTCAATTTTTGGTGAAAACATAAATCGTAGAACAGTTGAACTTGCACAGAGGTCGGGGATAAAAATTGAGAAAGTTGAAAATATCTATGACGGTGTTGTGAAGTTGATAGTCGGGATGAAACCATGAACCTTAAAAGCGATTATCCGCCACAATTTTCGCAATTGCTTCGCCAATTTTATCAAGTGGAATGATGCTGTCTGCGATTCCAGCGTCAACTACTGCTTTTGGCATCCCATAGACGACGCATGTTTCTTCGCTTTGTGCGATGATGTATCCACCTTTTTGCTTTACCTTCTTCAATCCTTCAAGTCCATCTTTTCCCATTCCTGTCATAATTACACCTAAAACTTTCTCACCAAAAACTTCGGATGCGGATTCCATCATCACATCAACTGACGGTTTATAAAGCGTATCGGGTTTATCAACAATTCTTACAACTTTTTCACCCAAAACTTTTTCAAAGATCAAATTTTTCCCACCTTGCGCAACGAGAGCAAGTTTAGGTTTAACAACATCACCACTTTGTGCTTCTCTTACTTCAATTTTGCTCACGGCATTTAATCTTTCTGCAAGCAATTTTGTAAAGTTTGGAGGCATATGCTGTGCAATTACAATTCCTGCGGGGAAATTTTCAGGTATTTTTGAAAGGACTTCTTGAAGCGCCATCGGTCCACCGGTTGAAACACCAATTGCAACGAGTTCAAAATCTCGTCTAATTTGAGTTAATTTTATCTCATTGGAAATTGGCTCCGGCTCACGCTTGTAAATTTTGCGTCTGATGTATTTGCTGTTTACAATTGATTTGACTTTTTGAATTAATTCATCTTTTATCTTGATTATGTCAAGCGAGACATAGGAGAGTTGTTTTGGTATGAAATCAACTGCACCAAGTTTCAGGGCTTCAAGCGTTACCTCTGCTCCTTCTGTTGTGAGTGAGCTTACCATCAAGACAGGAACTGGGCATTCTTTCATTATTATTTTCAACGCCGTCAACCCATCCATTCGTGGCATTTCAACATCAAGCGTGACTAAATCAGGTTTAAGATTTTTGATTTTTTCAATTGCTTCCGCTCCATCTCTTGCAGTTGCTATAACTTTTATCTGCGGGTCAGATTCAAGCATCATTGATATTGATTTCCTCATAAAAGCGGAGTCATCAACGACAATGACTTTTATTTCACTATTTGAATCCATAACTTGGAAAAAATTTTTTATTAAACAATGAAACTAAAAGAATTTTCAGCGGACATTTTAAAAATTTGTGCGACATCAATTATCATTCTTACTGTCCCATCGCCAAGTATCGTTGCTCCCGCAATTCCTCTTGTATTGTTAAGATATGAGCCAAGAGATTTTATGACGACTTCTTTTTGCCCTATCAAACCGTCAACAACCACACCAAGTTTTTTCTCCGCAAGACCGAGAACAACGATGTAAAGATATTTTTTCTCATCGCCATTGGTTTTCAAATTGAAAATTTGCTCAAGTCGCACAAGCGGTAAAACCGAATCTCTCAAACGGATCATTTCTTTGTTTTTTATTCTGTGGATTTGTTCTTGTTTTATTCTGACGACTTCAATCACAGACGAAAGCGGTATGATGAAAATTTCATCACAGACATTGACGAGAAGTCCCTGTATTATTGCAAGCGTTAAAGGAAGTTTCAAGATAAATTTTGTCCCGTGTCCCGGCGTTGATTGAACATCAATCATTCCATTTAACTTTGTTATATTTGCTTTGACCACATCAAGCCCGACGCCTCGTCCAGATACATTCGTCACTTTGCTTGCTGTGCTGAAACCCGGAATGAAGATGAAATTTAAAATATCTTTATCGCTTATTGACATCGCTTCCTGCTCGGTCAAAAGTTTTTTCTCAATTGCTTTCCTTCTTATTTTCTCCGGATCAATCCCACGCCCATCATCTTCAACCGATATGACTATGTAATTTCCTTCGTGTTCTGCTTTTAAAATAACTTTGCCTTTTTCAGGTTTGCCAAGTTTTTTTCTCTCCTCAGGTGGTTCAATCCCGTGGTCAATTGCATTTCTTATTATATGAACAAGCGGGTCGTGAATGTATTCAATTACAGATTTATCAACCTCTGTCTCTTCACCGTAAATGAAAAGTTCAACTTCCTTGTTCATCTCTCTTGAAAGGTCTCTCACAAGTCGTGGGAATTTGCTGAAAACTTTTGCAATCGGCAACATCCTCGCACGCATAACAACATTTTGAAGTTCCGATGTCAAATAATCAACTTGAGAAACGGTATCTATTAACTCACGTGCTAAAGTTTCACCTTCAAACTTTTCAACCACATTTGAAATTATCTGTGATAACCTATTTCTCCCAAGCACAAGCTCACCCACAAGATTCATAAGCTCATCAAGCCGTTCAACATCAATTCGTATCGTCTTATCAATTACCTTTGTTTGTGCCTTTTGAGATGTGCTTTGTTCTTCCGTTAGCTTTTCATTGTTTTCGCTTAAATCCTGCTCAACTTTTATCTCCGAACTTTCTTCATCACCAATGATTTCACCACGGCTTATTTTTTCAAATTTTGCGACAACATTTTCAATTTCAATCGGGCTTAAATCCTTCGCTTCAAGTTTTGAAAGCAATATCTTCATCAAATCAAACGCCTCAAGCATTACATCCATTATGTCAGGTCTGACTTTTAATTCACCTTTTCTGAGTTTGTTCAAAATGTCTTCAAATTTATGTGTGAGTTCGCTCATTTGCTCAAATCCGATAAATGAAGATGTCCCTTTTATCGTATGGACATATCTGAAAATTGCGTTTAAAAGCTCGGTATCTTCGGGTCTTTTTTCAAGTTCAATCAAATCATTGTCAAGTTTTTCAAGAAGTTCCTTTGTCTCAATTATGAAACTTTCTACAATTTCCTTCATTTCCTCGTCAAAAATTGCGGGAACCGACATATTCAAACCTCTTGATTATTTTTATCTTTGTTGAAAAGTTTATCAATTTCTTCCTGCGATGCTATTCCCTCGTTTTCGTCAATTGTTTTTAAAGATTTTGGTGAATTTTTTATGATCTCATCAACAATTTCCTGTTTTAAGCTTGATTTGTCATATTCAGCCGATGGGTTAAATGATTTCTCGGAAAAATCCGAATATGTTTCAAGTTCATGTTTCCTTGTTTCCGTATTTCCAAGTTTTGAAAGCAGGTGCGTGATTTTTTCTTGAACTGAGCCGATAAGATAATTTATCGCCGATATCTGTTGTGCAGTTATATCTTGAAATTGAAGTGCATACATTATGTTTTCCGCATTTTGCTTGACTTCCGATAATTTTTCAAAGACATCATCAAACCCGTTGCAATTTGATAAAACCTCATAAAATTTCCCCCATAATTCTTTTACACTTTCAAGATCTCCTTTTTCAATTTGCTTTTTTATTCTTCTTGCCAATTTTTGTTGTTTTTGATAGCAAAGTTTCATAGCGGAGATGTAACCTTTGATCTCTCCAAATTTTAAACTCATTTCATCAAGCGCATCAAGAATTTCGGTTGTTGCCATTTCCGTTGTCTTTGTTACGGTGTTAAGTTGATTTGACGCTCTCGGGATTTTATTTGAGCTTTCTTCAAGGGATTTATTTATCTCCGCAAGCATTGGTCCAACTTCCCTGACGAAGACGAAAAGCTCTTCAAGAAACGGTATTACCCTCTGACCAAGTATGAAAATTGCTTTTAACTCTTCTATCTCACGCAGGATAAAATCAATTTGCTTTATAAAGTTGGATTCTTTTTTCGCTTCCATAATTCGCCTCCTACAATGTTTTCAGAATCTGTTCAATTTTTTCCTTTAAAATTTGCGGTGTGAATGGCTTAACAATGTAATTATTTACCCGAGCTTGAAGTGCTTCAAGCACATCTTGTTTCATACCTCTTGTCGTGACCATAAGGATCGGGATGTTTGCAAAGTTTGGGTCTGAACGAACCGCTTTCGTCAGTTCAAGTCCTGTCATATTCGGCATGTTCCAATCAGTTATGATAAAATCAATTTTTTCAGCATAAAGTTTTGCAAGCGCATCTTTGCCATCTTCTGCCTCAACTATGTCCGTGTATCCGATGTTTTTCAAAGCATTTATAACTATCCTTCGCATAGTTGGTGAATCATCAACAACAAGAAATCTGATTTTGCCATCCTCCATAATTTTCACCTCCTTTAATTTAGATACTTTGAAACCTCGTATTGAATTCGTTTTGCGTTAAATGGCTTGATAAGGTATGAATTTGCACCAAGCTTTAACCCCATGTCAATGCTTTTTCCATCCGACAGAGAAGAAAGAATTATTATCGGAACATCTTTAAATCTATCATCCGAACGAAGAATTTTTATTAGTTCAAATCCATCAAGATTTGGCATGTTTATGTCCGTTATGATTAAATCAACCGAATTAACTTTTGAGAGAACCTCAAAAACTTCCATCCCATCTGACGCTGTGAAAACCTTATATCCGAGATTTTCAAGTGCAAGTGAGACAAATTTTCTTATTGTCGCAGAATCGTCAACTACAAGAATTGTTTTTGACATGGCTTCTCACCTCACTCTTTTTTATATGCGACGACTTTGTCAAAATAAACTATTTTGAACGCCTTTGTCACATTTCTCAATGTCTCTGAATACCCGATCACAAGATACCCCCCACGATTGAGCGAGTCGTAAATCCACGAAACCACCTCTTTCCTTGCATTCTCATCAAAATAAATGAGAACATTTCTTAACAGAACAAGATCAAAATTTCTCATCATCACCATCTGAAATCTATCCATCAAGTTCAATTGCTCAAACCGAACAAGTTTTTTTATTTCTTCGCTTATTTTAAATTCGTCGCCGTTGCAATTGAAATATCTTTGTAGATAATTTTCTGGAACATAACGCATTGAATACTGCCTGTAAATTCCTCTTTTTGCAACCTCAATGACTGAACTGTTTATGTCCGTTCCGATGATCTCAAACTTAACATCTGGAAATTTCGGTTTTATTTTTTCAAGGTAAATCATCGCAATTGTGTAAGGTTCTTCGCCTGTTGAACATCCTGCGCTCCAAATTCGCAAAGTTCTGAAACCATTTTTCGGCTTTGATTGAATAAGTTCGGGTAAAATTTTCTCCTCTATGACTTTTAACTGCAATTCATCTCTGAAAAAATATGTCTCGTTTATCGTTATCAACTTGAACAAAATTTCAAGTTCTCGTGCTCTGAAAGGTGAGAATTTGAGAAAATCAAGATAAGCCCTATAAGATTTCAAGCCAAGCGCTTCAATTCTCGGGCGAATTCTTGACTCAATGAGATACTTTTTGTTCTCTGGAAAGTAAATCCCTGTTAAGCGAGAGATGTAATCTCTCAATTCAAAAAATTCTTCGTCAGTTAATTTCAAACTTTCTATTTCTCTTTGGGAAAATGACATCGTGAATTTTTGTTTTTATTTTGCGAAGTTTAAACCGAACATATCTGCGTAATCTCTGAAAACTGGATCGTCCAATTCCTGCAATTGTTTCATTATTTTTTCAAATGTCTTCACATCAAGCGAAACCAAAAGATTTAAAACTGTGATTTTCTTTTCGTGTTCAACATCGTAAAAAACATTTGTTAATTTATCTACAACCAATTTTCTCAATCCCACATCCTCAAAAATTTTACCGCAATTGTAAAGCAAGATCTCAACAAGGTCAATGAAATTTTCTGCGTTTGTTTCGTTTTCAAGCGAAAATTCTAAAAAATCTTGGGCATTTGAGTTCAAAATATCAATCGCTTTTTCAGTTAGTTCGTTTCGCTCACTCAAAAGATTAAGGATAAATTTTTTGACATAATCGTGTTCAATCCATTTTGAAGCGAAGTTCAAAAAGTTGAGTTTAAATTCCCGATCGTCGGTTTCATTGAAAATTTCAATTGCCTTCTCAAAGAATGATTTGAAGAAATGTTTATTTGATTTAAATTCGCATTTTTCACGAGCGCATATATTGACGATTGAAACGATAGCCATTTTTTGAATTGCGATGTTTCTGTCAAATGTTAAAGACATTAAAAATTCAAGATTCCGTGAATCTCCCGCCTTCCCGATTGCTTCAACTATTGCACATTTTAAAATTGGATCGTCGGCGGTCGCAAATGTTTCGGTAAAAAACTCGCATAGGATTTTCTTTAAGCCAGAATTTTTGCACAACTTTCCAAGCGATTCAACTATTTGAGTTTGTGCGAATGTAAGAATTTGAAATGCATCAATTAACTTCCCAATCGCTTTATCATTTCCGATATTTCCAAGCGCTTCAATTGCAGAAGTTACAACATTTGGGTCTGGATCGTTTAACTTTTCAATTAAAAAATCGGTTACAGAATCATCCCCGATCAGCCCAATCACATCAATAGCCATCTTTCTTATGTCCTTGTCATCGTGATTAGCAAGTTTTATCACATCTTTTAAAGCAGATTTCCCAAACTTTACAAGCAATTCAGCGGATAAATTCCTCAATTTAAGATCTTCACACAGAAGTAAATTTGCGATGCCTTTTATGATTTTATCTTTTGTGCCATCAAATTCATTTGCAATGTGCCAAAGAGAATTTGCGACGGCATCTCTTACTCCTTTATCTTCATCTTTGAGAAGTTCAATCAACTTATCCAGAACTTCTTCTCTATCACCAAATCTCACGCTTGCTTCAACAGATAACCTTCTTTCATCTGGATCAAAAGAATTTAACCCAGCGATAATTGTTTCATAAACCCTGCTCATGTTTCTTGAATTTTTGTTCTTACAATTATCCCCATGTCTTCTTCAAAAATTGAATTTTTCATATCAAAACTTATTTCTTCTTTCGCACCGTTAATTTCAAGATAAGTGTTTTTGTAAATCGTCCCGTAAACAATCAACCTTGCTTTGCCTGCTTTTCTCATATCTTCAAGTATGTTTTTCTTCATATTTTCAAGTTGTTGAAGTCGTTTTGGAATTTCATCTCTCCATTTCATAAGGTTTTGAAGTTGTTTTTCTTGTTCCTCTGGTAGTTCGCCCCAGTCAATTTTCAATCTCGCAAGTGCGTAAATTTCCGATTTTACACCTTCAAGATATGCTTCAAGCCGACGGATTTCGGCGGTAATTTTTTTGATTTTTTCAACTTGAGCATCTCTTCTTCCGATGATTATGACAGTTCTTGAATATTCAGCACCGCCAATTGTTTTAACTTCTATTTCTCCTTTTGTCATTATTGTTCCGCCAATTATCACTGCATCTTTTGCGATTAATTTCCCACCACATAAAATGTTTGCGTTAACTGCTTCACGCTTTATCACGACATTTCCATCCGCAACCAGATTTTGATTTGTTATGTATCTTAACGATACATCGCCGTGGACATAAAGTTTACCCCGACCGTAGCCAATGAATCCACCCCCAATTAAAGCATTTCCCTTTACTTCAACATCTGCATCTTCAATGTTTCCATAAACTTCAAGATTTTTCCCAACTTTAACTTTTGCACCTGATTTTATATCTCCGTTTACAATTAAACTTCCAATGAAATTAACCTCGCCAAAAGTTACATCAATGTTTCCGTTGATTTTCAAGACGGGCGTAACTTCAATTGTTCCATCTTCATTTAAATGAAGGTTTCCGTCGGCTGTTGCAATTATAGTTTTATCAGATTCTGAAAAAGTGACATTTTCACCAAGATAAATGCTGTTTGCTGGTTTGCCCGCTTTTGCTTTTAAAGTTTCACCCGTTACAGCAATTCCATCAACTCCTGATGTTGGAGGATAAATTGTTGCAATTCTTTCTCCTGCTTTAACATTTCGTATCAATGTTTTTTTGCTCATGTCAAATTCAAAAGATATGTAGCCATCTTTACCATCAACAGGCGGATTTCCCTCTGCAATTAAAAATTCACCTTCCTCTGGATTTTGAATTATCTTTTCAATCTCATCAAGTTTGATTCCCTGAACCACGCTATTTGAATTTAAAAACCTCACGATGTCATCAACGCATTTTTCTTTCAACTCGTCTTTTGATTCAATGATTAAAAAAGCTTTGAGTTTGTCTGGCGAAATTTTGACCTTCATTGTGCTTGAAACGATTCTTTTAATGTTTGCTTCTCTTCAACTGTTAAAATTTTTTCAAGGTCAAGAAGTATTAAAAGACGATCCTCAAGCTTTGCAATCCCAGTTATATATTCACTGTCAATTCCTGATACAAGTTCTGGTGGTGGTTCAACAACATTTTTTGAAACCCTTAAAACTTCGCTCACGCTATCAACTATAAATCCAACCGTTTTCCCGTTTAAATCAACAACTATTATCCTTGTATTTTTGTCATACTCTTTCAGCGAAAGCCCAAACCTTTTTCTCAAATTTACTATTGGAACAACCTTGCCCCTTAAATTCATCACACCCTCAATGAAACTCGGTGCATTTGGCACTTGCGTTATTTGGACAAGACGATTTATCTCTTGAACTTTGAGTATATCAACGCCAAATTCTTCACTACCTATCTTAAAACTTACAAGCTGAAGCATCTCCGCATAATTTTCGGTATTTACGACATCTTGAAGATTCATTTTTTCCTTCTCCATTTATTTTGAAAACTTCTTATTATATTTTCGGAAAAAATTCGCTGTCTCTTTAAACGCCATTTCCACCGATCCTGACAAATTTCTCATAACTTTCTCTTCCAATTCCTTGACCTATGTTGAAACGCATAACCATTTGTCTTAATCTTTCTGTTAGCTTGCTTAAATCTTCAACTGCTTTTGCTATTTGATGAACGCCTGCGGATGTCTGCTCTGCGATTGAGCTTATTGATTCAACTGCCTTGCTTATATCTTCACTTACCCTTGATTGTTCTCTATTTGCCCTTGATATTTCCGAGATCAACTGCGATACATCGCCTGCGTTTTTGACTATTTGCTTCAAAGCGAGATTTGCATTATCGGCAAGTTGAATTCCCGTTTCCGCAACTTTAACACCTGATTCCATAATTTTCACAACTTCGTTCGTATCGTTTTGTATTTGTTTTATCATTTTGCTTATTTCTTTCGTTGCTTTCATCGTTCTTTCCGCGAGTTTTCTTACTTCATCTGCCACAACAGCAAAGCCACGCCCTTGCTCCCCTGCTCTTGCTGCTTCAATTGCTGCATTTAAAGCCAGCAAATTTGTTTGATCGGCGATATCTTCAATCACATCAATTATTTCACCTATTTGATTACTGCTTTTCCCGAGAACTTGAACGCTTTGAGCTGAATTTCTGACAACCTCCGCAAGCCGATGCATTTGTTCAATCGTTGAGATAACCGCCTTGCTTCCTTCTTCCGCAAATGAACTATTTGCACGAGCAAGTTCTTCGGCTCTTTCGGCTTGATTGGCGTTTTCAACTATCGTTCTTGACATTTCCTCTATCGCTGAAACTATCTCTGCAATCTGCCTTGCTTGATCCTGAACTGCGGTTGACATCTCCTCTGTTGAAGTGCTAATTTGAGAACTTGAATTTGCAACAGCATTGCTTGTGTCAATTATCTCTTTGATCAAAAATTTCAAATCAGAAATCATCTTGTTTAATCTTCCAGCAAGCACACTGATCTCATCATCGCCATCTATCGTTATCTCTTTTGTCAAATCACCATTTGAAACTGATTCAATCACATCAAAAATTTTTTGAAGTTTAACTTCAAGTGCCTTTTTCTGCTCTTGAATAACTTTTTTCGCCTCCTCCGCTTCAATTCTTAATTTTTCCGCAAGTTCTCTCTGCGATGTTATCGTTTCAATTGAATTTCTTATGTTCTCAACCATTTTGTTGAAAGACCTGACAAGTATCCCAATCTCATCTTTTCTATCCTTGCAATCTTCAATGCTTACATTCACATCTCCTTGCGCAACGAGTTCGGATGCATAACGAATTCTTTCAACTGGATTGACAAACAATTTTAACACGATATATCCGAAGACAAGACCGAGCAAAATTGCGAAAACGATAAAACCAAAATTTATAAAATGTGCTTTTGAAAGAGTTTGCTTTAATTCTCCTTTCAACAAACCAAATCTCACATATCCGACAAATTCATCACCACGATAAACTTTCGCTTGAACATCAAGCACTGGTTCTTTGTCTATTGAGAGTTCGGAATAATTTATATCCCCTTTGAAATTTTCAATTTTCTTCATTTCACCAGAGATGATGTCAAAATTTTTCTGCGCCAGAATTTTACCATCTTTGCTATAAACGGCGATATACTTTGTGAAATTTTCAGTGTAGAAATTTTCAATCGTTTGTTTGAGTTGATTTTCATCTTGTAAAAGTATCCCGAAGATAGATGCTTGTGAGAATTGTTTTACAGTTGCCTCTGCCCTTTTTATAAACTGTCTTTCAATCTCTCTCCCGAGAATCATTGAATAAATTAACGATACAACTATTGCCGTCCCGACAACGATGAATTCAATTCCAATGAATGTTTTATATTTCCATTTGAGATTGTTGAATTTTTCAATTAGCCACATATTGCACCCTCTCCTTATAGTTTTCTGGTATGTTTATTTGTAATGCGTTTGCGATTTTGTTATTGACGAAAACTTTTATTTCTTCACCTGAAACCTCAAGTGAGAAAAGACCACCTTCTTTTACAAGTTCAGGATCGGGAACTGCAACAGGGATTTTGTTAAGAAGTGAATTTTTGAATATATATTCTCGGGCGATTGGATGTGCTGAAACATCTTTTTCATCAATAATCCAGATGAAGTCAACTCCATTTTTCATAAGTTCTGCAAATTTTTGCGAAACATCTTTCAACTCTTTGACATCCGCTATGAAAATTTTAATCCCAGCTGAAAAAGCCGAGCGTTGCAACTTATCCACAATGCCTGGATTTTTATCAAGTTCGCAAAGTATCCCGACTTTTTGCGTCGTCGGTTTAAATGATTTCATCATGTAAAGATATTGAAGTGGAGTTGCTCGCTGTGAAAGGGCAACGAAATTAAACAAAAATAAAGCGAGTAAGATAATCGCTTTCTTCATTTTTTACCCTCCCAATTATTTTTATTTTTTGGATTTGCAAGAAGTTGAGTTATGATTTTTTCAAGAAGCGCAAGATCAATGGGCTTTTGTAAAACGGAAACTATCCCGAGCTCTTCAATCATGTCTTTTGTTATCTCATCCGCATAACCAGTCAAAATCAAAATTTTAAAATCACGCTTAAATTTTTGAATTTCTCTTATCATTTCAATTCCCGTCATATCAGGCATCTTGTAATCAGCAATTAAAATGTGAAATTCAGTTTCAATTGCTTTCTCAATTCCTTCCCTTCCATTCCTTGCTTCAATCACCTGCAATCCAAGTATCGTTAGAAATTCTTTCAATGTCACACGCACGAGCTCATCATCATCAACCAGAAGGATAATTTTTTGCATTTTTTGAGTTTTTATGTTCTTTTACACCAGATTTTGAACTCTAAAACTGTGCCATTGTCAAGAGTTGATAATTTTGAAAATTTTAAATGTTTTTCTTGGGAATTGTTGGCTAATATTATGCAAGTGTTTGAAGGGGGTGAATAAAATCAGACAGTATCAAAAGAAACCTTATTTAGTTAAAGGTTTGTTATAAATTTTGAACTTCTTTTAAAACCAAAAACGGAGTGCTACGATGCGGGCAATAAAATTTTTTGCGGTTTTGGGGCTTTTGTTAATTTTCTCTATTTCAACCGCCATTCCTCAGGGCAAGATGGATTCAAAAACCACCTCTGCAAAGAAAGTGACTTTAAAGGGTGAAGTTCTTGATCTTGCCTGTTATGTTGCTGGTGAGAAAAAAGGCGCTGAACATAAAAGATGTGCTGTTATGTGTATCAAAGGCGGTGAGCCGATAGGAATTTTAACAGATGATGGCAAGGTTTATCTTGTCGTTGAAGACCACGCAAAACCAGAACCATATGAAAAATTAAAAGAATTTGCTGCGGAAAGGGTGACAATTACAGGTGCATTCTATCAAAGAGGTGGTTTGCCCGGCGTTGTAATTGAGTCAGTTGAGCCGGTGAAATGATAGAAATGAAGGGCGGGTTTTAAAACCCGCCCCCGTAAAAAAATACATTAGAGCCCGCCTTATGAAGCAAGGCAACACCTTCTGGTTAATTTTTTCAATCATATTATCCTCAGTAATTCTCTCAATCTTGCTCTTTTATTCGTTAAGAATGCCAAGTTATTCACCAGCTTGGAAAGGGAGGGAAATCGCTTATAAATATGGTTGTTTCAATTGTCACGGATTTGAAGGGCAGGGGAAGATAAAAAATCCAACTTATCGCTACGATGAAACCCCAGCGTGGCAGGGTGAAACTGCAATGATGTTCATTTTGAACGAAGATGAATTGAGAGAATGGATACTTTATGGGAAGCCGGAAAGATTAAAAAACATAGACCACGGCGGAGTTATAAAAATGCCTGCTTATAAAGGAATTATACCTGAAAAAGAGTTGAATTATTTGATTGTCTATCTAAAAGCGGTTATGGGTTTAATTGAGATTGACAATGATAGTGCAAAAATTGGCCACAAGATTGCTAAAAATTCCGGATGCTTTGGATGCCACGGTCCTTATGGAATGGGTGGAATGCCAAACAAAAATTCATTTAAAGGTTATATCCCCGGATGGGATGGAAAAGATTTTAAAGAACTTGTCAAAGATGAAAGCGAGCTCAGAGAGTGGATACTTGAGGGAAATATAAAACGATTGAAGAATCACCCGATTGCAAAAATTTTCATTCAAAAGCAAATTATAAAAATGCCAGCTTATAAAGAGATTTTGACGGAAGATGAGATTGAGCACATTATCTCGTATATAAAATGGTTAAGGGGAGAGGTTAAATCACATTGAACAGCGCAACCACCGCTTGACCGAGTGATAAACCGCCATCATTTGGGGGAACTTTTGAGTGAGTGTAAACTTCAAAACCTGCTTTTATAAGTTTTGAAGTTGTCTTCTCTGTTAGAAGAGAATTCTGAAAGACGCCACCACTTAACACAACTTTATTTATCTTTGTCTCTTCCTTTATCTTTTCTGAAACGGAGAAAATTATGTCTGCGATCGTGTTGTGAAACTTTCCCGAAATTTTCTGAACCGAGACACCCTTTAAAATGTCTTCGGCTATTTCTTTTATTCCAGATTTAAAAGTTATCACCCAAGGTTTTTTATCATCAATGATCTCAAAGTTATAAGAATCAACTTCGTTTTCGTCAGCTAGCATTTGAAATTCCATCGCTGCTTGCGCTTCGTAATTTACTTTTAATCTAACATCGCAGATTGCAGAAACAGCGTCAAACAATCTTCCAACTGCAGATGTAAGCGGTGAATTAACCCCTTTTTGAATCATCTTCAAAAGGATTTTGAGTTTATTGCTTTCGGTTTGAATTAACTTCTTAACAAATGGAATTTCAAGATTGATAAAATCATTGCCGAATGTATTATAAAGGTATGACACAGCCATTCTCCACGGTTCTTTTATCCCCACTTCGCCTCCGGGCAACGGGACATATTCAAAATGTGCAACTCTTTCAAATTTTGAAGGTTCAGCGATCAAAAATTCCCCACCCCAAATTTTCCCATCCGTTCCAAAACCTGTTCCATCAAAAGCAACACCTATGACTGGTTCAGATAAATTATTCTCCGTCATACAACTTACAATGTGAGCGTGGTGATGTTGCACGGGAATTTTCACGGGAATGTCAAGTTCAAGCGCATATTTTGTTGAAAGATATTCCGGGTGCATATCGTAAGCGACAATTTCAGGATTTAGATCAAAAAGTTTTTTGAAATGTTCAACACCTTCAATCAGAGATTTCAAAGTTGCCCAGTTTTCAAGGTCTCCGATGTGATGACTTAAAAAGGCGTATCTTCCTTTTAAAAAGCAAAATGTGTTTTTCAAATGTCCACCAAGGGCGAGAATATGTTTTTTTGTCTCAAACGGGATTTTAACTGGATAAGGAACATAACCACGGGATCGCCTTATAATCG
>Ga0105162_1001018_pt1 | contig 16861 bp, 17 predicted proteins | sample JNZ201metaG_FD_81532 | JGI IMG/M metagenome (GOLD analysis project Ga0105162, IMG submission 81532) | Hot spring microbial communities from Jinze hot spring, China to study Microbial Dark Matter (Phase II) - JNZ 20120812A | ecosystem: Environmental > Aquatic > Thermal springs > Hot (42-90C) >...
AGAACCATTAACAGCCACTGTATTAGCATTTATTATCTTAAATGAGATCCCGGCTCCTCCTTTTATTCTTGGAGCCGCAGTTGTTCTCGTCGGCATATATTTGGTAATACGTGCACTATAAACTACTAAATCGGTTTACGCTCATCAAACTTTGAGGCCCAGAGTGGCACTTTATATTCACTTGCCCTGTAACTACTCGAATACGGTTTAATATCTATGATGGGAGTCTCATTAAAAAGATCTAATCCCCATACATGAAGTAAATTCTCTTTCCTATCCAGCAGTTTGACTAATGTTAATCCTACCGGGTTAGGGCGGGTGGGCGAATCCGTTGCAAATACTCCTACAATCGGTAGATCCTTAAATTCTAACCCCATTCTCAGGAGCCTTCTAGGTCTAACCTTCAAAACATTCCTAGAAGCATCTGCTTGTTTATGTAGATAAGATATTAGAAAAATATGTGAATATTCTTCGATTCCTTCAAGTGCATCAGTAAATTTAGGCAATACTTCGACGATTCCTTCAACTTCACCTGAATGTTCTTTTACATATTCATCGGTGTAATTTACTCTTACATATCCTACAACATCGAGGGATATCATGGATAAATCCATTCATGGATTGTCTAATAAATTAGCAGCTATAAAAGGCAGAGATTATTTATATCCGAGACCAAGAATTATTATCAGTGGCAATTGCACGTAACGAGAAAGGATACGTTAGACAAAATTGCTAGTTACATATCTAAACAAGGATACAGAATTTTAGAAAAAGATTTCTCTGAAAATATTATTAGGTTTAGTAATGGTGGTATAGAGGCAATCATCCGTATTGTTGATGAAGAAGCCAATGGAGGAGATTTACTCTCCGCAGTAATTCAATCGGCATTTGATGCCGCTTCGGGAAAGATCGCATATGTCGCATTACCGATGCAACTACTATCGAGAATTGGAGACCATGCTTTTAGACTTCATAAAATAGGGCTCATTGTTTATAGCGATCAAAAGATAACTGAGCTTGTGGGCGGCAGTATAGTTTCATTCGGCGAAACTCAGGGTAATATAAATGAACTCGAAAAAATAGAGACATTGATCGATTCTTTATCCTCAAGATTGGAAAGAGTTGAAGAATTAATTAGTAGTCTAAGCATGATTGATGAATTAAATAGGAGATTAGAATTCTTAGAGCAGGTCGTTTATGAAAAGATGAATCACATCGACATTAAAACAGTTGAGACAAGTAATTCAGAGAAGCCGAAAATAGAAATATATCAAAAAAGAAGTGAACAGAAAGTTAAGAAGAGCAAGACTGATAATCTGCCGTCCTTTATTGCAGAAAATCCATGGGTTGACTTACTCTCCGAGAAGACTTAACTTAATAATTACGTGTTCTCGACTCTCTAGTAGGATTGTTTGAGGAGGATTACAAGCGCAGGTTCGTATTTGGTAGTGATTATGGAACTAGTGATTATAAATATGGACCGATTACTTTAGGTGAGAGGCCCGCAATTATTGAGAATCGTGGATATCTCCCAGAGAAGTCAATGGTATCTAAGATTTTGGGTGTCGAAAAAGACATAGTAGTAGGAAAAGAAGTATCGTATTTTCTTGAAAGTGGGGCTGATCTTTCATCGAGATTAATATATCCAATGAGGGATGGAGTAATACCAAAAGGCGATCAGAACGCATGGAGAATTATTAAGGAATTAACCATGTTTGCACTTGAGGAGTTTAAACCTAGTGGTTTTGGCTTTAAAGGATTTTATCTTGTTGCATCATTATCTGCCGTAGCTCCTCGATATATGTATGAAAATTTAATAAACATATACGATAGCATAGCTAAGGAAAGTAAACTGGTCTATGCATCAACAATTATACCTCAGCCATTAGCTGTTGCGATAGCTCATAAAGAGCTATCTTGTGTCGTCGTCGAAAGCGGCCATGGGAATACGCAGGTCGCACCAATATCTAGGGCGCCTATTAGAGACGCCATAGTTGCCTTGAATAGAGGTGGAAGTGAGGCAAATGCAATTACTGCAGAGATACTAAAAGATGCAGGGTATGGTGACCTCGCAAGAGAAGAGAATCTAGTCAGAAAAGTTAAGGAAAACATCGGGCTACTCCCCCTCGAGCTTGACGAGGCTATCAATTACGCCAAGCGTAACCCTGAACAGGTCCGAGCGGTCTACCAAGTGCCGGGAACGAGAATTAAGATTGACTTGGCTGAGTATTCATGGACTCGTTTCTTGATAGGAGAGTATGTTTTCAATCCCAACCATGAGGTCTTTCAGAGCTACTTTAAGAGGGGCATGCCGAGACCATCTGACACTAGGATAGGAGATATTACTTTCTATGGAACCTTAGACATGGCTGAGACAATAATAAGGGCTGTAGAGAGGTGCCCAGTGGAGTTACAGCCCCACTTATATGCACATATAATTTTGTCGGGCGGTAACTTTATGTGGAAACCTTTATCCTTACTCAAAGGAATTACAGTAGATTCACAAACAAAACTTCAATACATGTTGAGAAATAAAGGATTAGAGAACGTCAACGTAAAGTTATCAGCAGAACCACAGTATGCCGTATGGCGGGGATGCATAGTCTATGGCTATGCTGTTCCGACCAGTTATCATTGGGAATGGGAAAAGATGGAAGGCTGGATTTATCATGAGAAATAGAATCAATAGTAAAGTTTTTATACAATAAATTTATTTTAAAAATTGCAAAAGATTGAAAAATATCCAAAAGGAGATGTAATTGGGAATGAGTAGGGATGTTTACGTAAGGAGGGCGTCAGGGCTTATACGAAACATCTCTGCATTCGATGCCATGATTTTTAACATTATGGTCATGGCGCCTATGGCAATCTTGGTATACGGCGTATGGGCCTCTGTAATATATCCAGGCGCACATCTCCCCGCCACCGCACTACTAGCTATACCCATAAGCTTGGTCATTGGATTATTCTACGCATTATTCTCGATAGCTATGCCTAGAGCAGGAGGAGACTACATATGGGTCAGCAGGATACTTCATCCCTCATTGGGCTACGCCATTAACTTCTTTCTATTCATGACGGTATTGAGTGTTGCTGGCGCATACATTCCTTGGTTTACTCAATATACATTGGCACCGATTTTTGAGGTCAACGGCATGACAGACTTAGCGGCTCTCGTTTCATCAAACGAATTTACATTCATCTTTGCGGTCATCTACTATTTGATATGTGCATTGATAATTTCTAGAGGGGCGAAAGCTACAACTAAAGTTTTATGGGCGTTCTTCATACTGGTCTTGATAGGCTTAGTCGTCTATGTAGCAGGGCTACTCATGATTGGTAAAGCAGGCTTTGCAGAAAATTTCACCAAGGCCACCGGTGTTTCTTATGAATCTATAATCAGTGAAGCCGTAAAAGAGGGTTATCCAGGCACATTCTTGTTATCAGCAACTCTACTTGGGTTAACATTTACATACATCAACTTCCTTGGATTCAATTTTTCAATATATCTCGCTGGAGAGATTAAAGAGGTTCAGAAGTCTCAGATAATTGCCATAGTCGGAGCGGTATTGCTCTTCGGATTTATTGACTGGTTAGCATACGAAGTTTCATACGTTGGAATGGGTGGAGAGTTTCTTGGCGCATTGTCCTACCTCTATGCAATTGGAAGCAGCAACTATCCACTAGCGAGGGAACCCTTCTTTATGTGGTTATTCCAGTACTCTGTCGATCCCAGAGTCTTTACAATAATGATGATTGGATGGGGAGCGATGGTCTTAGCCGCGATATTGACTTACGTCGCCTCTGGTGTAAGATTTGTATTTGCATGGGCTTTCGACAGAGTAGTACCGACTTTTTTGTCGAATGTCGATGTACGATATCACACACCATACGCAGCTTTAATCTTTGTAACAATAGTGGCCATAATATTCCAAGCACTATGGCTCTGGACTCCGCTTTTACAATATTTCGCATATATTGTCTTCGGATGGATGATAATGCAGATAATAACCTCTATCGCTGCTTTATTGTTCCCTTCCAGGAGAAAAGACATTTGGGAAAGGTCTCCATCAATTGTCAAGGCAAGAATCGGACCGATATATGTTTTACATATATTGTCAATCATAGCGATAATACTATCAATATACCTAGGCTACGCAAGTATATCGCCAGCATTTGTCGGAGAACTCGACCCATCAATAATGGCATTCACTATCGGGCTTTTCATAATAGGCATCGTGATCTACCTCATATCCTCGCTATACCACCGCAAGACAGGAATACCTCTCGAACTATCGTTCAAGGAACTTCCACCGGAGTAGTTCACAAAAATGACAAACAATAAACTCAGGATATTTTTTATATCAGATATCCATGGAAGCGAGGTATGCTTCAAGAAATTCATAAATTCTGTAGATGTCTATAAATCAGACGTCATAATCCTAGGTGGAGACATTACTGGAAAATTCATAGTACCTATATATGACTACGGAAACTACTACAAACTTAGAATAGATAAAGAAGAACAATTAATAACAAACAGAGAGGAGCTTGAAAGATCTATTCAGAAAATAAAAGACTCGGGCTCATATCCATACATTACTACTAAGGAGGTTTGGGGGAACCTCGTACAGGATAGAGATAAAATGGACGAGATTTTTAATGAGTTGGTAATTGAGTCAGTGCGTGGATGGATTAATTATGCTGAGAAGAAACTAAATGGAAAGAATGTGAAATGTTACATCATGCCTGGAAACGATGATAGCTATGCAATTGACCCAATATTGAGCTCCTCCGACATAATAATTAATCCAAATGAAAAAATCGTTCAGCTTTCTGATAAACTGGAGATGCTAAGCCTAGGTTACTCAAATATTACACCATGGAAATGTCCTAGAGACATATCTGAGGAAGAACTTGAGTCTAAGATTATTAAATTGATGAGCAATATTAGTGCAGGCGTTGATGTAATATTTAACATTCATGTTCCTCCTTATGACTCAGGTATAGATTCTGCTCCAGAACTTAATGAGAATATGAGGCCCAAAGTCGGTCCTGGTGGCCAATTAGTGCTAATACCAGTTGGGAGCAGAGCCGTAAGAAAATGCATAGAAACATTCAGACCATTACTTGGACTGCACGGACATGTCCATGAAGCTAGAGGTTTCTCAAGGATAAATAAGACGCTTTGTTTTAATCCTGGAAGCGAATATCATGAAGGTATTCTGAGAGGTGTACTAATCCAGATTGATAAAAACAAGGTAAAAGACTATATCTTCACATCAGGATAATAAGTTATCTATAAAGTTCTTCAACATCTTGCCAATACTTTTCTTTTATTCCCTTCTTCGCCCTTTTTTCCCAATTTTTTGTTTTTGGACAGTTTTCCAGAAGATCAAGAATCTTTGAACATTTTTCTAAAACATCTCTTAAGTCTCCTTCAGTGATTAGAGATTCTTCAAAATATTTTTCAGCATAATTCATAGTCTTTTTAAGATTCTCAGTAGCATCCATCCAAAATCCCCAATCATCTCCTAAAAGTTTTGAAATATATTGTAGATTTATTTTATTATTATCATCATCTCCTAATTCGTGTCCTCTTATAAGTATGATTAAGTCTTTGATATCTTTTTCATTTATTTGATGAATTTGTAATTTTTCTAAAAGTAAATCTGTAGGCGTTATTGTTGGGTTGTCAAGCTCTAATCGTCCGCTGCCTTTTTTACCGAAGGGAATCGTATGGCTAAAATTGAGTTTATCAAAAAATATGTCAACGTGATATAGGTTTGATGGATGATAGTAGATGAGTCTTTCTTTACCATATAGAAATAGAAACTGCTTAGAGATGCTAAATGAAAGTTCTTTTTCCATTAGATTTCTAATTTCAGCTCTTTGAGACGAATATCCAACTAAATCTATATCGGTAAAGGATCTATCTGTATTTTCTCCGAGCCTGCTAAGTCTCTTATGTAGCTCTTTTAGTTTCTCAGAGTGCATCCTAATGGCTAATGCACCCAGTATTCTTAATATTATTCCCTTTTCTTCTGCCTTCTTTACGATCCCCGTGGCTTCGGAGATTATCTCTTCATCCGTTAGTTCTACCCTCAATCTTATTTTGCCACCCTATTTGGTAATCATGAAAGTAGGTGTTGAATAGATATAAATTCTTTCGGAATCATTGCCCTAACTCCTTTTTTAGGATCTACGACTTGGTTTACTGCTATTTTTACTCCTAGGCTGCTGAACATGTATGATTCCTCGAAGCTCCAGTTATTAGCTTTCATTAATGCATTAACAGCTTTTTCAGTCGCTATTTCTACTGCTTTATCTAAATCATCATCTGCTACAAGGATAGAGTAGTTATCTTGTGTCTCGACTATTGGCCACTCTGGTCTCATATTTTTTATGACATTAAATCTCAGTAATACTTTTCCTTCTACCTCGATAGATGATACACATAATTCACCGTCTTCTTGGAATGCGTGCAGATCGCCAGCCGCAAATAATGCGCCGTCTACATAAACAGGCAAGTACAACTTCGCTCCACTGCGAATTTCTTTGCAGTCAAGATTTCCACCATGCTTATATGGAGTGCCTGTGGGATATTCTTCTTCATCAGGAGCGACACCAATGGTGCCTATCATGGGTCTCACTGGAAGTTTAAACTTGTCGAAATAAGCGAAGCCATTTTCTATCTTGACTATTTTAGCTCTTGGCTTAAAGTTCTTTTTTGCTAATGCGCCTGCACCGGGAACAACTAGAATTACTCCTTTTGAGGCGACCTCTATTTTGAGTATGTCGACAACTAGTGTGTCTCCTTTATTTACTCCGTTAATATAGATGGGTCCAGTGGCTTTGTTAACTCTATTCCAATCAAGTTTTTCTAGGGGAGTATCTTCGCTTTGCACCTGTCCACCTACTGCGTCCTCTAGCTCTAAGACAACTATTTCTCCTAGATCAACATATTCAACGGGTTTATTATTTCTACTAAACTTGAAAATACCCATTTCTTTTGGTATTCTCTTCATAGAGTTATCTAGTTACATAGTTCTCCTAAAGATAAATTTTTCTTACAGTATATTGCTCAATTTTTACTCAGACCTCATGAGTAATAAAGAAGTTGCCGTGCTGTTAATTTTAGTGGTTTTCAAAATAAATAATTTTTATTTAAAGTTTTGAATTATCTGCTTTGCTGTTCTCATAAATATTCCAATGTCGACCGAGTAGGCTATGTATTGTATTCCTGAATTCATCCATCTCCTAGCTCTTTCCGGGCTCTCCACGAATGTACCTACGGCTACGCCTTTTTCTCTGCAGATTTTAAGTCCTTTTGTTATGCTCTCTATTACCCTAGGATCATCTACCATTCCTGGTATTCCGAGTGATTGTGAGAGGTCGTATGGTCCTAAAAAGACTACATCTACCGGTGCGGAGTCAAGCATTGCCGGCAAATTATTAATGCCTTTTTGACTCTCTATATGTATAATCGTCATAACTTCCATATTAGAAGTATCCATATGTGTCTTAGGATCGATGGCTGAGTATTGGGCAGCTTTAGTATATGGTGAGACTCCTCTCAATCCCCGTGGATAGTACATTGCTGCCTCAATTACTTGCTTTGCAGTCTCAACTTCATCTACATGCGGTACCTGAACACCAGCAGCTCCACATTCTAGAGCCCTGAGGATATAGGTCTCCTCGCTTGATGGCGTCCTAACTATAGGTGTGATTCCTGATGCTTCCGCTGCTCTTATCATATTTTCAACGGTTTCAAAGTTAAATGGGCCATGCTCCATGTCTATTATGACGAAGTCAAATCCAGCATACCCAAAGATCTCAACGACTGCAGGGCTATTTATGCAGAGGAAGGTGCCGATTACGTTCTCACCATTTCGAAGCCTAGATTTTAATGGATTTTTCCTCATCTTGGTTCGCGTAAATTTTATTATGGGCTTAATAAATAGACTACTTAGGTTGATGGGTTACTAATAATCTTGTTAGCTATATTCAAATCCCTTCTCTTCAGCTCCAACATTGAGAGAAGCCTATGTGGCTCTACGTCAATTATTTTTGAGCAATATTGACAATGAGCTCTGAAGATCCAGTGCTTTTTTTGTGCTTCCTCGATTATCTCTATTAAGGGTAGAGAGACCAGATTAATCTCGTTGCACCAGGGACATATCAATTTAGCAGTCTCCCCTGACTGTATAGTCGGTGTCTCTTCAAGTAGACCCGTAACTATATATAGTCTCAATGTATTTGGGCTCAGTCCGCGGTCCTTAAGCATTCTCTTAATTCTTTCAAGTTCTAGCTCTTTATGTCTTAATCTTTCACGCATATCTACCAGCCTTTTTTCTAGAGAGTCAAATAACCATTTGGGAATCACAAGATCTTTGATGCTTGGCATCATTATTCGTATTAGCAATTCCTTTACTTTCAAAGCAGCGCTATCACCGCTTTTATGGTCAAAATCTTCTTTTCTTAACCGGGAGACATTTTTTATGGTCTCGACCAACAATTCTAAATCAGCCGAGCTACACAGGGAGGGCGAAGAAATTGCTTTTATGAAAACCTCGCCGAGCGTAGCTAATTCACGAATCTTCTCTATACTTGAAATATTTTCCTCACTTGTTCTGCTCTTTACTAGTATATCTTCAATTGCCTTACATGGGCTATGCTCTCTATCATTGAATATTCCATGTTTTTCTAATGTTCTCAGTATTTCTACAGTCTCTTGAGGCGTTATTCCAATTTTTTCAATTTCTTTGAGTAATTCACCTATGTATGTGTAGGGAATAAATGTCTCTGTTTGTTGTTCTCCATTATTCAGGGTCAGACACCGATTGTAACTGAATAAATGGTTAGAGAAAATTCTATCTCAGCCTTCTATCCTGAGATATTGCCTTGGGGTTATCCAAATGATGTCTATGTATTACATCAATTGTTTGAGCATTATCGATACGTTTCTGCCTAATTATTAATTCTGGTTACAGCAATAAGCAAAAATATAATAGGGCCCATACAGTATCTTTAACTAAAAGTGGGGTAAATATGGTTTTAACTCTTCAGGTAGGCATAGGCGAGATTATCGGATTATTTTTCCTAGTAATTATCCTGCTCATTATTCTGGGGTCTGCTATTCGTATAGTGAAGGAATATGAAAGAATAGTAGTTTTTAGACTTGGCAGATTATTAGGTGCGAAGGGTCCTGGGCTAGTATTCATCGTTCCGATAATTGATTCCCCAAGAGTAATAGACATGAGGATATTGACTTTCGATGTACCTAAACAGAGGATAATTACGAAAGATAACGTGACTGTTGATGTTGATGCCGTGGTGTATATGAGGGTTCAGGACCCGCTAGCCGCCGTAATGCGCGTTAGAGACTATTTAACCGCAGCCAGTCTACTAGCTCAAACAACACTAAGGGACGTAATAGGGCAGGTGGAGTTTGATGATTTACTTGCAAAGAGAGATGAACTAAATAAACGTTTACAATCTATACTCGACGAAGCGACGGACCCGTGGGGCATAAAAGTTACGGCAGTTGCAATAAAAGATGTAGTTATTCCTGAAAGTATGCAGAGAGCGATAGCAAAGCAGGCTGAAGCTGAAAGGGAGAGGAGGAGTAGAATAATAATGGCTGAGGGTGAGTTACAGGCAGCACAGAAGATGGCTGAAGCGGCTGCAGCTTATGCGTCTATGCCGCAGGCAATGCGTCTTAGAGAGCTGCAAACTTGGACGGAAATAGCGAGAGAAAGAAACCTCATCATAGTGACTGAGGGAGGCTCGTTAGCCACGGTTCTCGGCACAACCATTGGTGCAACAAAGAAGAAAAAAGTTGAGGAATAAAGTTCTAGTAGTGATTGGTATAGTATTTTCGCTATTATTAATTCTTAATTTAGGGACATTCGTAGCTTCTGGTGAATCAAAAAGAGTCCTCTTAATAGAGATTAAGGGAAATATAGGTCCCTCCGTAGCCGAATATGTCAGAGAATACTTAGAAGATACAAGAAATTTTGAGGCTGTCATTATGACTATAGATACTTTTGGCGGCTTAGGTGACTCGATGTTCCAAATAATTGACTCTATAACATATAGCGATGCGCCGGTAATAGTGTATGTTTATCCAGAAGGTGGACAGGCGTTATCTGCAGGTACCTATATCCTCATGGCTTCTAGTCTTGCTGCGATGGCTCCCTACACAATAATAGGGTCGGCACAACCAGTAGTCAATGGAGTTCCTAGCAATGATACCAAGTTGATAAATTTCCTAGTTGAGAAGATGCATACGCTAGCTAGAATGCACGGCAGAAATGAAACACAGGCTGCTAGGTTCGTGACGCATAATGATAATCTTGGTCCAGAAGATGCATTTAAGAGAGGCATAATAGAGATAATAGCAAAAGATATTACAGAACTGTTACAGAAGGCTAATGGCAGGACAGTAAAGACGATTAGAGGAGAGAGGACATTAGACCTCTCTAATGTAGAGATAATACGGGCTGATCCCGGGATTAGATATCATTTGCTAAGCTTCCTGAGCGATCCCCTAGTATCTGGGCTCCTATTATCGCTTGGTGTCCTTGTTTTAATAGTTGGGCTGTCCACTCCTGGCTTTGGTGCTGAGCTTGTAGGTGGAATCATGATTATTCTGGGCTTAATTGGGCAGGGATTTAATTTGAATTGGGCTGGGCTAGCCTTAATTATACTTGGCTCCATACTAGTTTTGTATGAATTTTATTCAGGGGGTATAGCTCTTGCCATGATAAGTGGAGTAGTCCTTATCGGATTAGGCCTAATACTCATTGTCCGAGCTCCTCCAGGCACCATATACGTTGCACAAGAGTGGCTAAACCAAGTAATGAGCATAATCATAATAGTGGCAATCGGTAGTGGCGCGATTTTTTCCTTCATATTATTGAAGGGCCTGAGGACAATTAGGAGAAAAACATACAGTTTAGTTCCCCAGTCTGAGATAGGGAGGGCAGTCGAGGATATTCCAGCAGGTGCCGAGGGATACGTTATAATAGCAGGGGAATACCGACGAGTAATAGCGCGAGAAGAAATAAAGCAAAACCAACGAGTAAGAGTTATTGGACAAAAAAATAACTACTTAATAGTGGAGCCTTATCGGGAGCAGCCTTAGTATCAGTATTCTTATTCTTCTTGTCTTGATCTAAATTGAGGCCTGCCTCTTCTTTCTCCGCCTCTTCTTGGGCCACTGAATCTTCTGAATCCGCCTTGCTGGAAGCTCTCTTTTTCAGAAAGGTTGTTCTCAGTATTTACTTCGCCTATAGGCTCATCTGAAATTTCTATCTTCCCATACCTTCCCAGATTAAGCTGCATCTTTCCTCTGAATATCTTTACAAAGGCATTTGAGACCTTTACGGTGTCTCCGGCATTCACCTTAGGTATGTTTTCGTCCCATAACACTAAAGATATCGCTCCTGTATCATCTGCTATCAGTAGGTCTGATAATTGATGCTGCGTTTGGTCGTATTGGCTTCCAACAGATCTTGGCTCCGATTTGGATATAACCTTTGCAACTAGGTTTATGCCCCTCGAGTGAGGAGTTAGGTTTCCTATTTTATCTAATCTTTCCAAACACGTTTCAACCGCTTTATGTGTAACATTAATAGCGTATGGCAGCTAATAAAGCTATTTCAAAGATATTATTTTCATTTATTTTCCAAGTAGGGGCTCAAAATCTCTTTTATCCTCTCATATCCAACATCAAATAAATATGTCCCCAGCCTCGGTCCGCTCTGCCTGTTAAATAAAATCATATACATTTTTCTAAAAATTTCAGGCGGATTGATATCATTTCTTCTACACGAGTCAAATATGCTGGCCTGTACCTCGTCCGGAGTCTTAGAGGCCTTTAGCGCTGCCAAGACATCATTTATGACTCTTCGCTCGTTCTCCGAGAGCTCGATTTTTGTTTTTCGTCGTTCTTTAGCTCCAAAATCGTCTACGAAGTTTATTGCAAACATCACTCTTTTTCTGACATCTTCATCAATCTTATATCCATATTTTTGGAGTTTTGATAATATGTATTCTAATTTAGAGCCAACCGGAGAGTAGTGTGCGAGCTCGATCAACAATCGGTATGGGATATGAATGCTTGGATTCTTTGGCGGCTTCAAGTTATGGCAATATTCGTAGAGCCCTTTAAGCTTGGCCTCTTCTTTCTTATCATTTACCTTAACTTTGTTGAAATAAACATCTTCAAGATAGTCCAATTCATCCATCAATCTAGGAATGGTCAATGGAGAAATATGCCTAGTACCTACTGAACGCTTAAGTATCAACAATATTAGGCTCTGAGGTGTCGCGTACTTAAACCACATCTGTGGCGTAAAGACATTTCCAGTCGATTTAGAGATCTTTCTGCCAAGAGAGTCTAGAAACATTTCATACTTGACATGCATGGGTGGGTCAAAGTTAAGTATGTGTTTTGATACCCAATCATTTATCTTGACCGAGTCGGCTATATCCTTTCCATACGCCTCAAATCTAATATCAAGCAGTTTCCAACGGGCAGCAAACTCGACTTTCCATGGAAGCTTTCCGTCAGCCCTCGTAATATCTGCTTCACCTTCGTATCCACAGCCATCAAAGAACTTTCCCCTCATCTCGATGCCGACGCATCGATAAGTTACTTTGCGTCTTGACTCATCGTACCCATATGCCTCCGATGTGTATATTCTTCCACAGTTCTTACAGATGGGGAAGTATGGAAGTATTCTTAGAAATTTCTCCTGTCCAGTTATCTCTTTAATCTTGTCGCCTATTATTGATGCATTTTTCAGAATTTCATGGATTATGCTTGCTAGTTCTCCGGATGAGTAGAGTTCTCTTCCCGACTTGTGTGTATATTCTATACCAGCGATGTCTAGCGCTTCTCTTAGCATGCTGCTCATTCTGTCAGCATATGAGTCATAGTTTCCGAAGGGATCCGGAATGCTGCTAACTGGCTTTAGTAGATATTCATTTAGCCAGTCCGGCATTCCTGCTGGTACTTTCCTCAGCCCATCCATATCATCGCTGAATGCCATTAGTTCGGAGTCGTATCCCATGTCTCTGAGTGCTAAGGTTATTGCGTGTGCCCTTACAGCATCAGCCATGCTTCCTATGTGGGGTATCCCGCTTGCTCCGAGACCACTTTCTGTCCTAATGAGGTCTAGGCTTCTATTGAGTGCTTTCTCTCTTTCAATTACTCTTGCTGCTACCTTGTCTATCCAGGTACCCCGACCAATTATGGGCTTCTCCTGCAAGATCCTACTAAATTTTAACCACTCATACGTATGCTTTATAGATATCCATGACGCAATTGTTTAGGTTGGGAATGCGGATATCGATAGACCTTGATGGTGTTTTATCAGACTCTATGGGCCTTTGGATACAGATATGGAACGCCTCTAACTACCCTAAATTGAATTATGAAGACATATCAGAGTGGGATTTCTGGCGCCGTCTCGGCCTAGACGAGAAAAGATTTTCCGAGATATTTGATGAGGTTTGGAGCAATTGGGAGAAACTTCAGCCATTAGAACAAGACGTGGCTCAGGCCGTAGATAAGCTTAATGAAATTGGCGTCGTAGATATAGTCACAGGGAGACCTAACAGAAATAGGCCATACATAGTCAAGTGGCTAAACAAGCATGGAATTAAGTATAGGAGACTTCTAATTGGAGTAGAGAAAAAAAGCAGCTACTTGTACGACGTCTATATAGATGATTCACCAATACAGGCGTTGGAGGTATCATCCATCGGGAGAATCTTTCTCCTGAGAGACCAGCCGTGGAATAGGCACGTGGAGCCCAACAAGTTTATAAGAAGAATAAGGAGTTTAGCAGAGGCCTATAAAGTCCTCCTATCGCAGCTATGATAACTCTACTATTGCTACTGCCCGACTTATCTATTTATAATCCTCCTACTGGAGAGCGTATGAATAATGATGAGTGTCCCGGCCGGCACCCATCCATTGCTGGTGTCCCTTTTCATACCGCGTGGGCTCTCGCCTTTTGCTTACTTATTCGGTAAGTTAACTGAGAAGAAGACTGCTGGAGTATTTTCTCATACTGTCCTTGCAATTCCGTTTATCTTGACGCTGATTAATTTTCAAACTATTTATAATGGAGGAGAGATTAGGGAATCTCTTGACTGGATTCCACAGTTAGGGCTTACATTTACACTGAGGCTAGACCAGCTCTCTTATCCCTTCCTTCTTCTCATCACCCTCATTGGCTTTCTTGCGAGTATTTACTCTTGGAGATACATGGAGCATGAACATAACATCGAAGCATATTATGCATTACTAATGTTATTCGTCTCAGGCATGATTGGGGTTGTCCTATCTACCAATCTTTTTCTCTTCTATATATTTTGGGAGTTGATGCTTATTCCTAGTTATTTCCTCATTGCGTATTGGGGAACTGGGAATGCTAGGATAATAGGCTTCAAATACTTTGCCATGACTCATGTGGGTGCAGTGTCTCTCTTAGCTGGTATCGCGTGGCTGAACGCAATTTATGGAAGTGTCGAGTATGATGTGTTATCGATGGCCGTGAAGACATACAGGCCGGAGCTTCTTTACATTGCTATTCTCATTTTTATCGGGGCGGCTGTAAAGATGGCCCTCTTCCCATTACATACTTGGCTTCCGGATGCACATGCTGAGGCGCCAACGCCGATTAGTGTCCTTCTAAGCGGCGTCATGATAAAGACAGGGGTATACGCATTAGCACGACTTCTAATCAGTTTTATGCCAGGTGTTTTTTCAATAATGGCTCCTGGAATATTTTTCGTATCGGTACTCACGATGTTTTGGGGAGGCCTAATGGCACTAGTCCAGACTGACATAAAGAGAATTCTCGCTTACAGCTCTGTGAGCCAAGTTGGATACATTGTGTTTGGGCTCTCCTCGCTGATGTCGACTGGTTATTCAGGAGCATTATTGCATGTATTTACACATGGGCTCGCAAAATCCCTCCTCTTCATGACTGCCGGCTCAGTTATGCATGTGACGGGTGAAAGAGACATAAGAAAGCTGGGCGGGCTTTTCAGCGCGCTGCCTCTTACGTCTATGGCATTCTTAGTAGGTGGATTGTCAATAGCAGGCACACCACCTTTGGCTGGATTCTTCAGCGAATGGATGATTTTTAAGGGCGGTATCGATGCTAACCAAATACTCTACACATTTTTAGCAATACTTGCAACTGCATTGACGGCTGGTTATTATTTAAGGGCTTTCATGTATGCATTCCAACTTGGTGAGGCTAAGAAGTTGTCGGAGGCTCCTATAAGCATGTTAGCATCAATGATGATCCTTGTCGTCCTAATATCTACCCTCGCCATATTTGTTAATCCAATACTGATCATCATAAACTCATCAATCAGTATATAGAACAATCTCAACTAAATTTTCTTAGATATATATCTGAAGAGGATAAAAGAAGCTAAGGGAGCCATGAATGACAGCACTAATCCCCAAGTGAAGTCTCCGGTAACGTCTCTTAGAAAGCCAGTTACGTATGGCGAAATAATTGGAGCCAAAAATGAAACACCGTTCAAGTATCCAAAGGCAATTGGTAGCAAGTTTTTATTTTCCACAATTCTTGAAACTATTCTCATCTGTACAGCGCCTATGCCGAATATCAGAAAGCTGGCAAGGAATATTAATGGAGCAAGCAGAAATACGTATGCTTTATAGATGACAAGCATTGTTATGCCAAGTATTGCTGCAGAGAGTGACAAGCTACTATAAACTAGGATGGCTCTGCTATCGCCGCCTTTTAAAGCTCTCATGTCTGCCAGCCTACCGAGGACTATTAAACCAAATGGTACTGATATCCCTAATATCGCCGTGATTCCTGAGGATAGTGCTGCATCGGCTTGACCTGACTCAATCAATATTGTCGGTAACCATGTTGCCATTACCCAAAATGAATATTGAACCGGGAATCCTCCAAATATAACTGCTAAGTAGTCCTTGTTATGAAATAATTGACGGATTGAACTAGAAGAGGAGTCTTCGCTCTTATTTATAATTGGTTCTGAAAACATTGTTGCCGCCATCAGTATTGGTATTGCTGCGAAAATAGAGAAGACAATGAAGGCCCATCTCCATCCTAAATTGACGGTGATTAATCCACCTACGAGTATTCCAAGAGTCATTCCTATACCCACCCCTGAAAAAGATAAGCCCTGACCCATTCCAGCCATCTCAATGGGAGTGTATGAAGCAACAATTGCTCTATCGTTACTGAAGATTAGTCCGGCACCAATTCCTGTGAGAATTCTTGCCAGTAAAAGCTGTGAGAAGCTATTAGAAATTGCTGTCAAGAAGCCACCAAAACCATTCAATAGGGTCCCAATTATCAAAAGTCTCTTTCTGCCGAAGCGAGCTCCTAGAAAGCCAGCAATAAACTGCATAGATGTATAGGTATAGAATATGACGGAAGCGGCTATTCCTGCCTCAGTGTAGCTAAGCTTGAATTCAGAAATTATAAATGGAAGGGCTGGTGATAGAGTTATCCTGACTGTGTAGATTGATATCCAGATAAAAATTACGGTGATCCAAACCTTATGATAAATTTTTAATCGCATTACATCTTCTAGCAAAAAGCCAATTAATTAATCTGAAAAACAACTGGTGATATTTTATCTAACTGATTGGTATACCTTCTGAGGGTAGACTCTTTCTCTTATCAAACTCGTCGATCAGTAATTTTGTTAACCTGCCGGGTGTACCATCTCCAATTTTGATGCCATTAATCACTGTGACTGGCACGATCTCTGCGCCAGTACCTGTCAGGAAAACCTCATCAGCAGTCATGAGTTCTACTGGAGTTAT
>Ga0105162_1001019_pt1 | contig 16857 bp, 21 predicted proteins | sample JNZ201metaG_FD_81532 | JGI IMG/M metagenome (GOLD analysis project Ga0105162, IMG submission 81532) | Hot spring microbial communities from Jinze hot spring, China to study Microbial Dark Matter (Phase II) - JNZ 20120812A | ecosystem: Environmental > Aquatic > Thermal springs > Hot (42-90C) >...
CTAGCATTACTTACAAAGAATCATTGTTGTTTTATTGGTGAACCGGGAACGGCAAAAAGTGCTTTAATACATAGGTTATCAAAACTGGTTAAATGTAGGTTCTTCTATTACTTGCTTAGCAAGTATACTGTTCCAGATGAATTGATTGGTGCCATTGACCCTGTAGCTTATAAACAGGGGAAGTTTGTTAGGAATTTTCATGGCAAGCTTCCAGATGTTGAAATTGCATTTATTGATGAGATTTTCAAGGGTTCAAGTGAGACGTTGAATACTTTGCTTAACATCATGAATGAGAGGAGGTTTGTGGATGCTGATGGAACTGTATATAACTGTCCATTGTGGAGTTTGTTTGGTGCTAGCAATGAGACTCCGAGTGATAGTGAGCTTGCAGCCTTCTATGACCGATTTCTGCTTCGGCATTTCGTTAAACGTATTGATGCCAGTATGCTTGAAAAGGCAATTATACATAACATTAATTTAAACGCTAGTATTAATCCAGTAATGGATTTAGAGGAGATAGGTAGAATCTATGATGATGTTACAGCCTTCATGCAACAAAATTCCTCTGCGATTGCAAAGGTAACTTCACAGCTAGTTATAGTTTTAAGGCAGCATGGCATATTTGTAAGTGATAGGACTGCTGTAAGCCCATATCATCTTCCAAGGCTCATAGCAACTTACAGCTATGTCTACAATGTTGATTTACGTAAATCTGCAATTACAGTTAGCAAATATGTTCTGCCAAGTGAAGATGCACTTGAAAGCTATCGTAAGGCTCTTGACGCATTAATGCCAGTTGAACTTAGGGAGGCATCTGAGAAGCTGGAGAAGGCTAGAGATTATGCTGTTGCTGGAGACTTGGCAAATGCAAAGCGGTTTGGAGCTGAAGCAATACAAGTTGCACAATCACTACTTAGCAAGCCAGAGAAGGTGGAGTTGTTCAGGGATGAGATTAAGGAAATCATTGAATCAGCGGAGAAGCTAATTTCAGAGATATCAAGAATTGAAGAACAGTTGAAACAATTTAAGAAGGTTTAGGGTGGTCGATGTGAGGGCGTTAATTGAAGATTATAGAAACGTTGCATATCGTTCACTTGCACGTAGCGTTCTATCAAACTTTCTACTGGAAAACAAAAAACTACCCTTTTTTGTGGCGTTCGACTCATCAGTTCTACACTATAAGCATTGGACTCAAATAGTCTTTAACCCACGTGAGAGGGGTGGATGGAAGCATATATTGGAAAGATACTATAATACGGATTCATATAAACAGCTTAACAATATTGTTTCTGGAGACCCATTGCTAAGTAAATATGCAACCATAAACTTCCTGAACAGTTTATTCAAGAAGTCTAAAGAGGAATTGAAGAAGATTAAGAAGGAGGTTTCAAGTAAAGATGAAGAGAATCCAGTTTCAACATTGCTAAATGAATTGAAAAATGTATCTCCATATCAAGCTGAAAAAGTCATTGGTGAAGTTGTCTCAACACTTGAGAAAGAGGCTAAGGAGATTCTCCAAGACATTGAAATGGCACAGAGCTTCTCGCATATTGGAATCCCAATTGCAGAGCTACTTGAAAAGCCAGATGAATTCAGGGAGAAAACAAGGAATAAAATCATTGTGCATCTAGTCAAATTCCTACAGAAGCTTAGATTTACAGCTCCAAGTCTAAAGCAAACCAAGATTCCAACACTTGTCGGCGGTAGACCTCTAGGCGTAAAGAAGCTTCAAAGGTTTTCAGAGCTTTCAAGTGTTTTACCAATAGAGTACTTAGATGATGACATCTTAACATATAGGATTGCATCTAGGACTATTAGGGTAAGTGAAAGGTATGGTTCAATACCTAACTACGTCGTATACTTGGATAAGTCTGGTTCAATGGCGGAAGACATAAAGTATGTTGCTAGCCCAACTGAAACAATAAGTGTTCCAAAGATAAGCTTTGCATCTGCATCTGCACTTGCACTAGCATATCAACTTAGAAGGGTTGGTGCAAAGCTAACCTTAAAGCTCTTCGACGTTGAAGTGCATGACCCAATAAGCGACTTCAAGCAATTAATTGATGTACTTGTTAGAATTAAAGCTGATTCAGGGACGAATATAACGAAGGTTCTTGAAGATGCAGTTAGAAACCATAGGGATGATAAGATAATAATAGTTAGTGATGGAATAGATATAGTAAGCGAGGAAGCCGTTGGAAAGGCTAAATCCGAGAATCTAGACATTACATGTGTCTTCATTCAAACTGACAATCAACTGTTAAGGAGAAACTTTAGATGTGTACATCTAAAGGAGGCTAAGCCAACAATCCTGCTAGAAATATAAACATAAATTACAATCTATATTTTGGGGGTGATTGTATGATTGGGAGAACGGTTTTGAAGAAAACAAAGGTTCTAGCTGTGAAGATACCTAGAACCGTTATGAGGTTTATACTTGGGAGAAGGGCGGATTAAGGCGAGCTCTATGGGTTGCAGAATCCTTGAAGAATTAAAGAGTTCCCTTGAATCTATAAAGGGGTTGAAGCATGGTAAGAGGAGGGCTTTGGAGAATTTAAAGCCTTATTTCAGCGATATCGACTTCAAAATCCTCTCCACAATTCCATTCAATTCTAAAACTACAATTGCATTAAGGGATGAATACCTCTTTATACATCATGGAAAAAGGCTTCTACTCGTTGGATGCAATCAGCCTAAGAAAGACCTTTTTGTGAACATTATTCATCCAAGCACGCCTGACATTTGGCTTTACCATTACAGTAGTGTTGAGAAGGGTCTTGGATTTGAGTATCACATCCATGATTTAAACGTTGAGGATGGAGTTTACATTATCAATTCAATACATTTTGGAAGGGGAATTAGAGTTCAGGGAGACTTGGTATTCTGGGTTTTCCCAGCTTCAACTAAGTGGCTTTACTCCAACATTAAGAATCGAATTGAGGAAGCTATAATACGTGAAGCATCAAGGAGGATTAGAGCTATAATTGTAAACATGCTCAACGAGTTTCTAACAAGTAAAGGTATAAGTGTAGAGTCAATTACTGGAAGCTATCCAAACATACATGTGGAAATGCTTCTACCATCATTAACAAAAAGCCAGAGGGAAACCGTTATAAAAGGGTTGATGAACCTGACCTCAGAGTTTAGAGGTGAAGTTTCAAAGATGTATAGATACGTGGGTTTAGATGTAGATGTAAAAATGTATAAGCGTCCACATCAAAATATTTACACCGTAAAACTTGACTTCTACATATTTGTAAATGAGGGAAAGCTATGGGAGGAATTGAAGGATGAATATGAAGAAGAGCTGAGGGGAATCGTGGAGGAAATAGTGAACTCCAGAGCTGAACAGGTAATAAACTTTGGTGGACACAAGATATTTGCCACAACAATACCTCAGAGAGTTGAAATCTCCACTAAACTTTTAGATTCAGATGCAAACATAAACGTAGAGTTATTCGATGAAGACACATTCATCCCAATCCCTAAGACTGTGATAAGCATAGTTCATCCTGAGCATGGTGAAGTAAAGCTAAAAGTAGATGGTCAATGTATATGTGAAGTGAGAAGCACAATCTCCTACACGGATGAAGCACTCATCAGAAACAAGTATGTACTGTTATCCTATGGTAAAGTCCAAGAGAAATCAAATGATGGAGATGGATTGAAATGATGGATAAAGAAACCTTTGAAGATTTGCTTCTAGACCTAGAAAGTTTAGGTTTAATTAAAGTTGAAAATGGAAAAATCATAGCAGATTTGAAGTCAGCTTTACATTTGGTCTGCAATGCCATTCTAAACATAATTAAACTTCATGATTGCGATGAAAAACTCAGTAAGCTCCTGATGATGGATGACAATGAACTCCTAGATACTATGATTCTCTACGGTTTGATTGTGAAGACATTATCCAAGAAGATTCTAACTGTAGGTGTAGGTGAAATTGAAAGTGAATACATAATCAACCTAGCACACGTATACATGGTGATACTGGAGACAACTAAGATATATGATGAATTAAGGTATGAAACAAGCATATTAACCAATGATTTAAGGAACATTATGGGCAGGGGTTAAGTAACAGTAGATTGTGGATGAATAAACAAAATATTTAGCAACTGCTAGGTAGAAGAAAAAGTTTAAATATACTTTTTAACATATATTTTTTGGGGGTGTAAATATGAAAGAAGTAAAAAGGATTCTGTGGGTTAGTAAGCATACTCCACTTCCAAAGCAGGTTGAAGAGCTTAAAAGGATTTTTGGTGATATACAGCTTTCACAGTATGCTGGGTTTGTGAAGGATGTGAATCATTTGATGGAGCTTGTAAAGGTTTTTAATGCAGATGAAGTTGTTGTAGTTCTACCATTAACTATACTGTATAATTTGATTAAGAAGACTGGTTTGAAGCCGATAATTGCTGAGATGGAGGAGGTTAGTGGTGAACAATATGATTACATTGATGAGGGTAGTGGCAGAAAATATAAGTTTAAAGGATTTGCAAGGTTGATGGATATAATATTTGTGAAGGAGCCTCTTGGTGATGAGAAGTGAAGGTTGAGCTTAAAGGCTTCATAGTTTCAGTTCATTGTCCAACTGAGGAATCACTTAACATTGTTGCTGATTGCACAAATCTAAGCCCGTCAAGATATATGGAGTTGGTTTCAAAGCTTCAGGATGTTTTAACTGAGATGGATTTGAAGCATTCAAAGGGTGATATTAAGGGTAGAAGTTTGAAGGCTAGGTATAGGAGGATTATAGCTTACAATATTAGGCAGAGGATTCTGAGGTTCTTCCCATACCCATCATATTATGCTAACAAGCTTAAGTATGTTAGGATGAAGGTTTACCAAATACTGGATGAATACTGCTTTGGGATTGAGATTATGAAGTCTGGCTATTTCAAGGAGAAGGTATATATTTTGCCAGAGAACTTTGTGGATGGATTTCTAAGGGAGATAAGCCATTTAAATGTGGATGTTGAGGAAACTTTTAAAGCCATTTCCTCAATAGATATTTCAAATGTAGCTTCGATACTACATAGCTATGGCGTTGAATACAGAGTTAAAAATGTAGCCGTTGAACTTGTTAAAATCGATTTACTACCATTAGAGCTTGGAAGGGCAATTGAAGAGTGGAGTAAAAGGTCTCCTAAGGTTAAAGAAATACTAGAGGAAAAGTATAGGCAATTAACGGATAAGATTATTGAGGATATACGTAGAAGGCTTGAGGATATATTCAAGGGAATTCTGGGGAATGCAAAGATTAAGAAGATTAGGGAGAGGCTTGAACAATTGAGGGGAATGGTGGAAAGCTTAGGTTTAAACTGGATTTCAAGAGACATAGTGCTTCCAGCCCTTGAAATGATTGAAGAGGGTAGAAGGATGAAGGATATTGATGTGATGAAGAGGAAGCTTGATGAACTTTTAAGCAAACTAGTTTAAAGAGAAAAGTTTAAATATACTTTTAAACTTTTTTATTTTGGGGGTGAAAAAGTTATGGATATACTTGATTGGAGAATTTACGTTGTTGAGAATACAGCTATGCTATTCAACATATTTTGGACTACAGATGAGAAGGAATTGAAGAAGAGATATGAGTGGATTAGGGCTTCCAATGGAAGGCTAAACATCATATTCCCATATCCAAAGGGATTGAAAATCAGCGATGAAGAAATGGAACTTGTGAAGAACTGTATAACTGAGGTTTTAGAAAAGAATTCTCCAAAGAGATGTGTCTTTAGTGATGGGGAAATGCTTGAATTCACCTTTACAGATGAAGCCTTTACGAGGCTTAAGGAGTACATTGAAAAATTTGGTGATGACTGTTCATATAGGTATTGGTTTTAAATAGCTCTATATGTGACGGCGGTTCAGAGTTGCCATTGACTGAAAAAATTTATATATCCTTTTAATATATATTTTTTCGATGTGAAATGACTGTTATCAGAGGCTTATATATTAGGAATGACCTTTTCCAGAAGCTTATTGAATATATTATGAGTAGGTATGGGACTGTTAAACATGTGAGTGAAGTGGTGAATGAGGTTTTAGACAAGTATTTGAATAAGTATTGGGATTCACCTAAGCTTCCAAGTGAGATGCTGGTTAGAAGGTTTAAGGGTAGTAAGAGGATTACAATTTCAATTCAAGAGCCAATCTTCAAAAGGCTTTGTGAATATAGGGATAGGCTTCAGAAGGCTTTGAATAAACCTACAAAGTATGTTTTGCTAAGGTTTATTTTGGAGGATAGCATTGAGGAGCTTCTAAGTTCATCCTAATGCCTCTTAACCTTTCTCTTGCCAGTTGAGTATGATACTCCAACTTTCCTACATGCCTCTTTCAAGCTTAATCCACCCTCCATTAACTCCATTATCCTCCTTATCTTTTCCTCTTCAACTTCTGGTCTACCAAGCTTTTTCCCCATGCTCCTCACCCTTTTAAGTGCTTCCTTCGTCCTTTCAGATATGAAAATCCTCTCCATCTCCCCAGCCCATCCAAGTATTGCTATTATCAGGCTTCTGATATGCTTATCAAGTATGTTTATCCAATCCTCCCTTACACTCATGATTACCCATCCACGTTCATCAAACATTTTAAATATGCTTGCCAGATTCCATAGGCTCCTAGCAATCCTGTCAAGTGCATAAACTATTATTCCATCAGCCCTCCTAGACATGAGCATATCAATCACCCTACTAAAGCCTTCACGTTTAAGAGGTTCAAGTGCACCGCTAACCCCAAATTCAATTACGACATCAACAACCTCTAAACCCTTGGAAGAACAATACTGCTTAATTGCATAGACCTGATTCTCTGGATTCTCATCCTCCCTTGAAACCCTAACATAGGCTACAACCTTCATCAATAAAAAAACGTTTAAACTATAAGAAAACTATTTCGCAAACATGGTTTACAAAAAAGTCATGATACATGAAACCATGAATTTAACATTTAAAACCTAGTGTAAAATATCAAAAACATCAACAGCACACAAAATCAGTTTACAGCTTTTTTGGGGAAAACCGCAAACCAGTTCACAGGTTTTTCAAAGGCTCAAAAACGGGCGTTTTTGAACCCTGAAACCCATGGTGTAGACTAATCTAAAAAACCATTTAAACCCTTAGAAAAACAGTTCACAAACATGAAACCACGATTTTTAGACTAGTCTAAAAAGCAGTTCACAGATGACATCAGTCTAGTCATGCATATAAAAGTAAATTAGACTAGTCTAAGAAGCAGTTTACTGATACAGTCTATTAGATGTGATTATTCATTATTCTGGTTACCATATTATGATTTTTCTGCCTTCCGCAGCATATGAAACTAGTCCATGTCCAATGCATCGAATTATCTTTGGCAATAAATTTCACGTCCTGATTTCTTTTAAAACCTTTTCCTTTTCTTCCGCCAACTTTCATCCCATAATATCAATGTTCAACAACCTTATACATTTTTAATGAAGGCTTTGTAATAGGGATGATATGAACATAAGCATTATGGCATTTATATAGGTGTTTAGAAAGGTTTTTACTGGATTCCTGTATGTGATGGTGAAGTTCTCTAAATCTATCTCTTGTTCTTCTCCACCTATAACTTTTATTCCAAGCTTTCTACACTTCCTCTTTACACTCCAACTTTTATTTCCACATTTAATATTTAATTCTCCAGCTCCATCCATCTCTATATTTATCTTTCCATTTAATGGTTCACATGATGCCTCCATTTCCTCTCCATCCAAGGAAAAACTTATTTTCACTTCCCCACTTCCAGCAACGTTTAGAGTTGCAGTTGCCCTATACTCAGTTGATGGAAGTATTATTGGCTTTATCTCTAAAACTCCACGTTTAGACTTTAATCCCCCACTAGCATAGTATATTTCCCAATCACTATACATTTTCTACCTCCTTGTTAAAACCTCGAAAATCGCATTTCCATAGAGTCTACTCTTCATTATCAGGGGTTCAAAAAGCCAGAGGACAAGTATTACAACTATAACTGAAACTATTGCATCAATAAATCTACGTGAAAAATAATCTATAATCTCATCAATCTCATCACTCATATGAATCAAATTTCAAATACGTTTCCATTCACTTAAACTTTTCCAATACATTTTCATTTAGCAACTGCTAGATAAATCTAGATTATGAAACTACAGTTCTCTTATAGTTTTTGGCTTCTTCCTTTTTAATTTTATAAGTTCATTTCTTGCATACTCAGCAGCTTCATAAGCACAGTCTTGTACATCATATATGTATTTTTCAGCTCCAGCTTTAAATTCCCATGCTGAAACTATTAGATTTGCACGTCCAAATCCTACAACTTCCATAGACTCTGGCACTTCTCTAACTTCTCCAATTCCCTCTATGATTTTACGATTTATTTTACAGGTTTTACTAACGGTTTCATCCCACTTAGTTCTGAGGAAGTCCACATATTCATATTCAATTCCATAGCCATCATATCCCTCAGCAGTTATTTCAACAATCATGTTCTTCGGCTCTGGAGTGATGTAAACCCTTTCCTTTTTACATCCAATTAAATGTGCAGTTTCAATAACTAGGGATGGTGGATTTTCCATTTCAATTCCGCTTCTAGCTATTTCACTTATTTCCTTAGCTATCAATCTACCATGTCTATCAAGAAAATCTTCATCATACACCCAATATGGAACTATACATTCATAATATCTATCTCTCCATTCTCCACCAAGCTTTGAACATAATCTCCTCATCCTCTCATGTATTCGCTCTTCACTTACATTCTTCTCTAAAATTGGTTTAGACATTTCACATCAATATAGAAATGTAAACCATTATTAATAAAATTTATTTAGAGTTTAACTCCATGTTAAATTCTTGATTTTCTCCAGCATCCTATTTTTCGCTTCCCTACTCTTCTCTTCAGCTTCCTTCATTCTCTTCAAAGTCTTTTCCTCATATATCTTCCAGTCAAAGTATTTTTCAATTGCATTCTTAATGATTTTTGAGGCGACATCTATCTTGTCAAGTGAGAATAATGCTTCAAGTTCAACCCTATATAACCCGTAAATCCACTTTTTAAACCTCTTATCCCTCATGAGCTTCTCAATTTCCTTTTCATCTTCAGGTTTATGTGGTAAATCGTATTCTTCAATTTGACTTTTCGTTACCGCAATCTTCTCCCATACTACCTCTCTACCTAGAAGTCTTGAGACTCTATCCACGAAGTCCCTTACAATATCCTCTCCACTAGGGTCGAAGTCTCCATATAAATGTAGGATTGGAGTATAACCTTTATCGTAAATCAGCTTTAACATGTCTGCAATCTCTTTAACTCCAGTTGCACTATCATATCCACGTATAAACCTTAAACAGTATATTCCATGTGGGAAAACCCTACTTATAATTTCACGTATAAAGCTGAATTGAGCCTCCTTTTCAACTACAGCTATAATCCTATATTTCTGGTCTATCCATGGATTAATGCTATATGAAGCTATGTTTTCAATTAAATCTCTAATCCTCCTCTTCAATTCCTCCTCTCCACACTCAATAGTATAGTATTCAGCTTTCTCAAGGAATACATTCGCCCTAGTTGTATCTCTAATATAATGGAATGGGAAGCTTCCATTATACCTCTTCTCACTTAAAACCCTACTCAAAGTCTTATATGCACCATGAGTATTTGGTAGAAGACCTGTGCTTACAAGTGTATAGAAGAGCTCTCTAACAGTTGGAGGTAAACCAATCTTTGAAATATATCCAGTACAGATTTTCCTACATTCATCAACAATCTTATTCCAATCCATCTCCACCATCCACACCAGTTTAAAGTAGCATTAAATTTAGCAGTCAAGCTTACCCTTACTCTTCATCTCCCTGTAAACTGATAGAACCCAATCCTTCAAGCCAATCTTTGAAACAATCGGTTGAACGCTTCCAATATCTAGACACTCCATACTAGCCCTCTTCCTATCCTCATAACTCCAGCTCTTCATTTTCGCTAGAACACAAATCCAATTCGCCATGCTTAAGGGGAAGGGTAAATCCCTTGTTGGACTACCATCATCAAAGTTATACATAGCCATCAAATAATAAATTGATAAATCTAAAATTTAAATATTAAAGCCATATTCACAGTTAAGCTGTAAATCTAAATTTCAGGAAGAAACCCTTATATTCCAAGGGGAAATTATAATTCATGATTGAAAATGTGTCCAGACTATCCGAGGAGGATAGCAGTAGTAGACCCAGCTGTAATATGGACATATCAAACACGGACTTTAACTAGCTTTACTGGTCAGCCTAGAATTGACTTGTTGGGTGAGGATGCAACTTTTGAAGCTGGAACTGGAGTTAGAAAGGCTTTGATTGATAGGCTTGCAAACATTGAAGCATTCGACACACCGATAGAGGGGACGCTTATTGCAGATGGAAGTGAGCAAATCATGGTTTTAGATGAGATATCTGGCAACCCCCTAAGATATCTTGAGGGATATATAAGCTTAAAGAATCTTTTAGGTGCAAATACAATTATCCTAAGGATATATGTCAATATAAATGGAGTTGATTACGAGAAATACTTTGAGAGGAAATATGTTGGAGGAATGTCTACGCCGCTACTATATGTCTATACGAAGCCAGCTAGATATGGGATAAAGATTACGCTTCAACAGACTGTTGGATTAAGCACATTTGACTATCAATTCTTTAGGAGAAGAGTTCTATAGAGTTTAAAGTATAATGTTGGGTTGAACAGCCCTCAACCTTTCAAGGGCTTCAGACTTCTCCTCTTCAGTCCACTCAACTAGGAGTGATGGAGCTGTGGATTGAGCTATCACAACAGTTACATTCGTGGATGGATGTATTGGATTCACATAGTTTCCCTGCTCATCCGTGGCGAGGAGGTTTCCACCTTTAACCATGCATACAGTCGGTTCAACTCTATCCTCAAACTTCAGCTTCCAGTTCCTCAATATGAGGGTTATGGCTGTATACATTCCCCCTCCAAGAGCATCCTTTCCAGTAGCATCACAGACCTTTGCTTCACTCATGTTTTCAGGGTCATCCTCCCAATCTCTAATGGCATTATAGAGTTCTTGAATTGTTACCTCTACGTCTGGTGCTAGGACTGTTATGACCTTGTTCAATCTATCAAAGGCGAATCTTGGCATTACCACTCAACCTTTCAGCCAATTCTGGATTCAGCTTTATGAATTCATGTAGAGGCATATACTCAGTCCATTCCCCTCTAACTTTCCCCACAACCCTTATTTCAACCCAAAGCTCATTGAGCATTGTATTGTTTATTGCATCCCTTACCTGATGCTCTATAAGTTTAATGCTTTTAGCCTTCTTCAACCTTCCATTTGTATCTCTAAATGTTAAGAGGTTATGTGACAATGGTATCCACCGTTCTAATTGCTGAGACAGTTAAGCCTACGCTTGGAATAACGGTGTATACTTCAAAGGGTAGATAGCCCTTCTGTCTAACTCTAACTATAACTGGGATATCTACTGAATAGACTAAGCTGTTATATATGCTTGTCTGCCCTAGCGGTATGGTGGCATCTATTATTGGCACATAGATGTACTGCCCAACACTATAATCTTTTGTTAATGTGACACCTGTCTCCAAGATGAATCTATCACCCTTCCATGAAGCATACCTATAGACGTCCTCAGTACCATCTGGAAACGTTATTCTAACAGTACTTGAAAACGGTTCATCTGAGGCTATTGGCGTTGAAACTCCTATGACACCGCTCCCAGCAAAGTTGAACCAGTACCATCCTTGAGCTCCAAGTGGAGCAGTAGTTATTGATGGTGAAGCTCCGAAAACTGCTCTAGCCCTAATGTAATATGCTGATTTACCCTGAACTGTAGTCTTAGCCCAGTCTGTCGGTGGAGTGAATGTAACATTGTTTACACCAGAATTCTTGAATCCATTTGTTCCATCCGTGACAGTTAGAGTTGCCCAAGCACTTCCATTCCAATACTCCCATGCAATGGAGATATCGCTGTAGACTCCAGCAGTTGAAACATTTATCCTCACAGTATTAAACTTGTAGTCTGAGCCAAAGTATATTGCATCACCCTCAGTTACAGCTTGTTGTGGAGGTAGGAGGACATCATCTACAACATCATTGTTTACATCCGTGGTCTCATCAGTCCAGACACCAGTATTAGCATTATAGAAGAAGGTGTAATCAACCCTTGAATACCCAAGCTGATATCTCTGCTTGTTAATTGCTCCACCAGCAGTTACAAGTCTGAAGACTCCAACCCTATCTCCACCGACACATGATGTAACTGTTACGACAATTATGTTTGGCGGATATCTTGCAACACCATTGCTATCTATGAGTTGATAGTTCTTTATGTCTTCGGTAGCCATGTTCTCTATCCATACACCTCTAGCTCCAAAGAATCTTCCACCGAGGTATTGACCAAATGGACATTGCTTTACAGGTGGATATGTTGGTTGAGCATACTTGTAGCAGTATCCATAGGTTGTGTAGAGAGTGGTGCCAGTATTCTGCACAATCTTCCAATCAGTATCATATGTTCCCCAGAGCTGACTTGCCTTTGGGGCAACCGTTATCGATGGTGAAGCTCCGAAAACTGCCCTAGCCCTAACCCAGTAGGCTTCAACCCCATTAACGGTTGTCTTAGCCCAATCCGTCGGTGGAGTGAATGTTACCTCCCAAATCTTCTGTAAAGTGTTTTTGAATCCATTTGATTCATCTGTAACTGTAAGTGTAGTCCATGCACTTCCATTCCAATACTCCCATACAATAGATATATCACTATAAGACCCAGGAGTTGTAAGATAGATTTGTATTGCTTTAAATGGTTGATATCCACCGAAGTATATTGCATCGCCCTCAGCTGTAGTCTGCTGTGGAGGTAGGAGGACGTCGTTCAAGGTGTTTGGGTCTGTGGAATCGGAAAACTTTGCATCAGAAGTTTCATCAATATAGTTGTTTGTGCTGGCGTCAAAGAAGAATACCTTATCGAAGTCGAAGAACCTCCTTGAAGTTATGTACTTCAGATATTCATAGAATTCGCTTAGAGGTCTGCCAGATAGATTTATCTCTATATCATATGGCTGTGCCCCAGCACCATCACCAATATCCTCATTACATGTTCTAACCGTGATATCAAGTGGTGAAGCTACTGTTGCCGATATGCCGTTTCCAGAAATTGTCTCTCCAACTTGGAATGTACCTATGACCTGCCCAAGAATTAGATAGTGTAGGTCTGGGTCATGCTTCAAGACATATGCTTTAGCTCCACTAGTCTGCCCAGTTATGAGAGTCCACTTTGGGAATGTTCCAGTTTCATTTGAAACATTCATCTTACCGCAGACTTGAGCTATAAGTATATCTGTATATCCCATGACCGTTGTCGCTGGAGTTACGTTGCTGATATCAAGGCTTGTACTCAATGGAGCTGCATTTCTACCTCCACCACTCAAATCTATCTCATAGTAGTCTTGAGTATCAAGGTATTCCCTTAGAAAGATTGTTACATAGCCATTTCTAATTAAAGTTCCAGCTTCCTTAACCATTATTAATACGTCAATATGATGGGTTGCCCACCAACTCTTTATCCTATCACCATCTGGGAAGTATGCTTCATTGAATGGATATGTACCATAGAAGACGTAGATTACTGAGTCTGGTCTAATGCTACCTAGCGTGTAAACATTGCTCCAAAGCCACTCCCCAGTCTTCCTACCATCCGTGGCAATCTTACCCTGACCAGTACCTCCAGAAATTGTTACGGTTTCACCATCCTGAAAGATTTGTCCAGCAACATTAACTCTAACCCACCAGTATCTATGTACATTATCGTAGTCCAGCAATGTTCCAGTATGACCGGAAGTTCCACCTACAACAGTTTTCCCAATGTCTGAGGGTACACAGTTCACGTAGCCTGCGGCTTCAAATATGAGTTTGACAATACCATACTTGTATGTATTTGCATTCCAGTCAGCAGTTGCTATTGCACCACCCTTCAAGTACTTGAAGCTTTCATATGGTATAAACCATTGATTTACAAGCTGATAGTCTGTTGGTGTACGTGCAGTCATTGGAATAGGGTCATCCATATACTCGGGGTTGTCGAAGACATCCATAAGCCAAGAGTAGAGTTGATTGACTGTATATACTTCCCCGCTACCAACATACTTGATAATCCTATTAACGGTATCAATAGACCAATCGTTTTCAATAGGCAATATTTACCACCACGAATTAATTATAGAGCTTTTCAAATAAATCTTATCCAGTATATTCAGTATAGTTTGGGTCTGGAATCCATACAGCAGTAATATCGAGGTCTGTGGATGGCATTGTAAGTTCAATTTCATATGGAAGCCAGCCCTTCTCCCTTGCTCTAACAATTATTGGGAATCCTACTGCTCCAACATAAGCCTTCACAGCCTTATAGTATCCTGGGTTTAAATCATCTGGGATGTCTGCATCTTGATTCATTATCTCCTCCATAGTGTCCTTGCGATGTATTGAAACCCTAACATACTCCTGCGGCTCCCTCCCAGATTTAACCTTTCTAACCGTGAGTGTAATTGCAGTTTGAATAACTGTGTTTCCAGTATAGGTGGTTGGGTTTGAACCCTTAATGCAGTTTACGGTTACAAGGTTGCCGCTGGTGTTATCAATATCATATGTGTTCCCAGTAAACATGAGGGATTCAAACGTGTAGGTTCCGGGTGATGTTATGCGAACACCATATGGGCATCCAATGAAGTTGCAGTATGAAACCTTGAAGTCTGGGCTTGAGACAATTATTGCAGCATCATCTGCAGCTATGAAGTTTGAATACTTAACTGTACAGGTTGAGACTTGAACTGGTGCTGAAGCTTCAAAGCTTGAGTTTAAAACCTCTCTCGCCTCCGAGTATGTGGGGAGTAGGATGCTTCCCGCATCAAAGAATGAGCATCCATAAATGCCCAGTTCAGTTATGTTTTCATCGTTTGCAGTAAACTTGAAGGGTTTAGCCCCGGGTGTAGTTCTAAAGACGCATCCAGAAATCCCTGAGCCTCCAACCTTACTTCCAAAGTAGACCTTTGTCGTTGCATCAGCATTCCCCTGAATCTTTATCTCGTAGAATCCATCTGGCACAATTGCATATTTGAATGCTACAACTTGATTTTCATCTTTGAAATATGTTGATTCACCACTTATAGTGCTTCCAATCAAAATCTTCCCCTGAATGAAGTAGATGTCGTTCACCTTATCCACCACACCCCACCTATTTGCAGCATCGGATTCAGCGGCATATATGTCGTTGAATGTTGCTGGTGAATCGCTTGTTCCACCTTTAACCTGAATGTACGTACCATATCTAACGGCATCAACCCATAGATATGCTTTACCTGGGAAGGAGCCGTTAGCCCTAATTTCAAAGGACGTTATATTTGCAAGGTTTGGTGGAGTAGCACTTCGAGAATCGGGCGGCACATCTGTATGTACACAATGACATATGAAGCCGTTATGTGGAAGAGTATCTCTCCCAGCCACATTCCATAGAGCCCAATTTCCATTGGCATCAGTCAGTTTAAGTGTTAATCCACCTGCAGCCTTCGTGTTAAGCCATCCAACCTTTCCCAAGGCAAACCAGAAGTATATGGCTTTACCCATAACATTTGTGGGTACACATGCAAAGTTCCAGTATCTAGTTGTGGAGGAAGCTGCAAGATAGCTGTAGATGGAGCCTGAGCCCTGAACGAATTGCACAGTATCCACAGCTAAGCCTGAACCAGTCCAATCTGTAAGTGAATCAGCAGCTGAGCTTCCACCAGTTGCACCAACGAAGAATGCTAAATCCGTGGAGACCGTTCCACCCAAATTCATCCACCCCTCAAAAACTCTTCTGCTTCATTCTGCTTTGAAATGTCGAATAGCATTTCATTGCAGACTGGACAGTAGAAGCCCGTTTTAACGGTTCTAACACTATCAACTTCCATGAAGACTCCATCTACATACTTGAATTTAGCTTCATAGTGAACGTCATCCTTAATTATTAGAAAATTGATTTCAGCATTACATTTAGGGCAGCGTGGCATCCTCCCACACATATATTTCAAGTGGAAGGAAGCATATAAACTTCTTTCAACAAAATTTTAGAATGGTGATAAACGTATAGCTCCATTCACCATGATTTTCTGTCCAGAACCCTTATAGAGGTTATGTATAACCACCTGTAGAACATGATATCCAAATGAAGTTTTATGTTGAAAGATTGTTAGGTCTGTGTAGGCAGTATATAGTTGTCTACCATCCAGCAATATCCTTACATCCATCTTCCCCTTTAATGAGATAAGATTCACATCTAAAGTTGAGAATATCCCAGCCTCCTGTAATACCACTATGCCTCCATCCTCAACAAACATGTTTACAGGTATAATCTTAGGCGTAAACAATATGTATATGGAGTATAATGCTACAGCTAGAAGTATAGCTACCACTCCATATCTAACCTTAACCTTCGATATGTTCATCATAAATTTAATATGTTTAAAAGGTTCACATATACTTTTCTATGTGACAATAATTTGCAGAGTTATGGAAGTTGGATATCTCCCAACCTGATAATTGGGAACCCAACAAAGGGAATTGAAAGCGTGATTATGACACATATATGTTCATCATAAATCCTACAAGAACCCAACAAAGGGAATTGAAAGACCGTGATAGAGGTTCCAGAGGGAGGCATGGAGGTTGGAGAACCCAACAAAGGGAATTGAAAGAAACGTGTATTCATCAGTACTTGAATCAGTTGCAGTTAAGAACCCAACAAAGGGAATTGAAAGATGTTACCTAATTCTTCTCTTGCTTTCTCTCTGACA
>Ga0105162_1001028_pt1 | contig 16730 bp, 16 predicted proteins | sample JNZ201metaG_FD_81532 | JGI IMG/M metagenome (GOLD analysis project Ga0105162, IMG submission 81532) | Hot spring microbial communities from Jinze hot spring, China to study Microbial Dark Matter (Phase II) - JNZ 20120812A | ecosystem: Environmental > Aquatic > Thermal springs > Hot (42-90C) >...
CTTGGATACTTCGGCTTCGCATACTTCGCTGAGGCCAAAGACAGAACTAAGGTGCTGAAGGTGAGAGATGACCTTGCAGGCGGAGAATGTGTCGAGCCAAGCGACGAAACCGCCAGCACCTTTACATATCCACTTTCGAGACCCCTGTTCATCTACGTCAACAAGAAATCATGGGACACCAAGCCGCATCTAAGGGAGTTCGTAATCTACTATGTTGAAAACGGGGCCAAGTTTGCTAAAAAGGTGGCTTACACACCGTTCCCAGACCACTACTACAGGAAAGCCGCAGCACTACTACGTGCAGGTATAACCGAGGGGCTCTACGAGCTGACAACCTTAAAGAACAAGAACGCAGGACCACATTAGATGGAAAGGAAATGTCCCAAAACATATTTTTCAACAAAAATTTTTTGACAAATCTTCGGAGAAGACAGCGCGCCACAAAATTTGTCAACCTGCTTTTACTGGCCGCTGCGTCGGTCTCCTTCATAGCTATCATGGTGATACTCGGCTCCCTGATACTGGAGTCATCCATCTTCTTTGGCCAAGTTTCTGCAGTAGAGTTTTTGACCGGCACAGAGTGGACGGTACTATTTGCTGATAAAAAATTTGGCGTTCTTCCTCTTCTCACAGCCACCGCGCTCACTTCCGCGATAGCATTAGTCGTGGCAATCCCCGCAGGTCTCGCTACTGCGATATATCTCAGCGAATACGCCCGGCCCGGTGTAAGAGGTGTGATAAAAAACATCATCGAATTACTGGCCGGGATACCAACTGTAGTGTACGGCTATTTTGCGCTTTACTTCATATCGCCTAACCTGTTGATGAGGTTTGTTCCGGGAACTGGTGTTTTCAGTGCGTTGGCCGTTGGCTTGATGATAGGTGTCCTCATAATTCCCATCGTCGCCTCGTTAAGCGAGGACGCGTTATACTCTGTTCCTGAAGATTTTCGACTGGCTGCTTATAGCCTTGGTGCTAGGAAAATAGACGTGGTTTTCCGAGTGATTGTACCAGCCGCTCTCTCTGGAATTCTCGCAGCCATCATACTTGCTTTCACGCGTGCGATGGGTGAGACGATGATAGCGGCGATAGCTGGAGGGTTTAGGCCTTTTTACAGCTTCGACCCACGGGAAGCCATGCAAACCATGACAAGCTTCATCGCACAGGTTGCCACAGGAGACGCGCCTCATGGAACGATAGAGTATCAATCCATATTTGCGGTGGGAATTCTCCTCTTCATCATCACCATGGTCTTTAACCTTGTGGCGCTAGCTATTGTGAGGAGGTGGCAGATACGTTACTAAGTCAACAGGATAAATTCAGGAGAAGAGACAGAGCTAAGCAGTTTCTCGACCGGATCGCACCTGTTCTGCTTTCTCTGGGAGTCTTCGTGGGCGTCGCCGCTGTAACCTCTCTCCTCTTCACCGTCATAACAACTGGTTGGAGCAGGCTTTCATGGAACCTGATTTTCGCATACCCGTCTGCGAATCCTCAGACAGCGGGGATGCGTTCAGCGTTTCTAGGCAGCTTCTGGACCGTCAGCCTCTCCGCTCTGGTCAGCATACCTCTTGGAATAGCGTCAGCCCTTTACTTGACCGAGTGGTCATCTCATCGAAGGCTCAGAAGGTTTCTCGAGTTCAACATGGCCAACCTCGCAGGCGTTCCATCCATCATCTTCGGCCTCGTTGGACTAAGCATCCTCACCTATGGACTGGGTCTCGGACGCTCAATAATAGCGGGGGCATTTACACTCGGCATAATGACCCTGCCTCTCGTCACTGTATCGGCAGCGGAAGCAATCAAGTCTGTGCCAGAGGCGTTGAAACACGGTGCCTACGCTCTCGGAGCAACCAAGCTACAGGTTACACGTCACATAATTCTCCCAAGGTCTCTGCCTATGATGATGACCGGGGCTATACTGGCCATTTCCAGAGCTATTGGCGAAGCGGCACCAATACTTGTCATAAGCGGTCTACTGTTCATACGCACCGACCCCACATCGATTTTTGACAGGTTTACGGTGATGCCTCTCCAGATATTCAACTGGGTAAGCAGGCCTCAGCCCGCGTTCCAAGAGCTATCCTCTGCGGCGATAATTGTTTTGCTTGCTCTGCTGATGATGTTTAACGCGGCTGCAATAGCTATTAGGTATCGCTACCAGAGGAGAGTGATGCTATAAATGACGATGCTGAAAAAAATATTGGTGGAGAGAGAACCCATGGATTTATCTAATGGTGACAGGGTTGTTGTCGAAACAGTCGGCCTAACAGTTGTCTATGGCCGCAAGTATGCGATAAAAGATATCAACCTCAAGTTTGAGCGTTCAAGGATAACCGCCATCATAGGTCCCTCGGGCTGCGGAAAATCAACCCTACTCAGATGTATAAATCGAATGAACGACCTGATACCTGACGCTAAGGTGCAGGGAAAGGTCTTTTACAGAGGCTTGGACATTTATTCAAAAGATGTTGACCCAGTGGCTGTGAGAACAGCCATCGGAATGGTTTTCCAGAGGCCTAACCCCTTCCCCATGTCGATTTTCGATAACGTAGCCTTCGGGCTGCGTGTCAACGGAGTGAAGCTCACTAAACAGCAACTATATGAGAAAGTCAAGGACGCTCTCGTGAAAGCGGCTCTCTGGGACGAGGTGAAAGACAGGCTTGATGCACAGGCTTTCTCGCTCTCGGGAGGGCAGCAGCAGCGTCTCTGCATCGCAAGAACTCTTGCAGTCGACCCCGACGTCATCCTGCTCGACGAGCCGACCGTCTCACTCGACCCAATATCAACCGCAAAGATTGAACAGCTTCTCCGAAACATTTCACAGGACTACACCATAATCATAGTCACCCACAACATGCAGCAGGCAGCACGCGTCTCCGACTACACAGCCGTGATGATGCCTGACGAGAACATGGTGGGCAGGCTCATCGAGTTTGGGCCGACAAAGGAGATTTTCACCAACCCGCGGGATAAGAGGACGGAGGACTATATCTCGGGAAGAATAGGTTGAGGATGGTTTGCCGCGTCTGATGGACATAGGTCTGGAACGGCTTGTCAACATGCTAAACGACATGGCTACACTCAGCCGAACAGCTGTCGAAGCCGCTGTAGAAGGGTTCATCAAAGGCACACCCAACGAGAACGAGGTTTTCCAGCTTTCGGAGAAGCTTCGCTGGCTGCAGGACGAGGTGGCTGACCTCGCAGTCGAGCTGATAGCGCGTTACCAACCTGTGGCGACTGACCTCCGGTTTCTCCGCTCATGCATGGAGGTGGCCTATGGGTTCTCACGCTTCGGCAGATACGCCTACGACATATCACAGGTGATAACAACATTCGGCGAACTGCATGAATGTGAGAAAAACGAGGTCCTCGAGACAGCTGAAGTGGTTAAGACCATGATAGAGAAGAGCGTGAAAAGCTTCGTGGAGAAAAATTTGGAGCTCGCCGCCGAGCTTGAAAAACTGGACTCGGTAGTCGACAAAGCCTACAAGAATCATCTAGAGAGAAGCCTAAACAAGCCCGGGTCTAAGAAATGCGACATGGCGACGATGCTTATTCTAAGATATCTTGAGAGAATAGCGGACCACGCCACCTACATAGGGGAGGCTGTTGTATACATCTTGGAGGGTCAGCATCGGCCTAGGAAATAGAATCATGGCTAAGGAAGTTGTACAGATGCGTAGAGAGGTGGCGGCGCTTCTTCTCGAGATATCCCGCAACATCCATCCAAATGAGGTGATAGTTCTTCTCCACGGCCGGCGTGAAAAGACAGGCTACTTTGTTGAGGAAGTCTCTTTTCCACCTCAGTCAACCTATGGAGAAGGCTTCTCATCCTTCAACCCCTACCAACTACCCATTGACCACTCTTTTCTCGGTGTGGCTCACTCTCACCCCTCCGGGGCCCCGTATCCTTCTGTCGAAGACCTCAACAACATGATGGGTGAGCTGATGGTTATTGTGACAGCTCCTTACCGTGACGAGAGAGACATCCATGTCCTCGACGGAGAAGGTAGAAGAATGAAGCTCATGATTGTTTAGCGAGAACGGCTTCACACATTCTGAGGAGAAGAGCCATGGGGTCGCTCGCCTTAACAAAGGCGCTGGCTAAAAGAACACCATCCGTCCCCAGCTCAATCGCCTTCGAAACATCCTCGGCCGTCGATACACCTGCTCCACAAAGAACCCTGACACTCGGCGCTATGGCCTTTACTCGTGAAACAGTCTCCGTAACCACTTCGGGCTTCGCCCTCGAAACAGATATGCCGGTGCCAATCAACTCAGGAGGCTCCACAGCCAACACGTCGGGGCCGAGCGCTGCTGCGGCCGTAGCAGCGTAGGGGTCGTCGGCGCAGACAATGGAGACAAGCCCGTTGACTCTAAGCCTGTTAACCGCCTCGGATAAATCGCTCAGCCTAAGCTTTTTCTCTGAATGGTTGAGAAGGGAGCCTACCGCCCCAGCTTCCTTCAACGCCTCAGCCACGACGGAGCCTGTGTATGCCCCGGGCAAGTAGGGGTCGCAGTGCTGAGCAAAAACATGCACCGAAACATTTGACGCCACATTCGCAAGGTCAACCAGGGATGGACAAACCGCCACGGACACCCCCGTCTCCTCAGCAGCCTTCTCAGCTGTTTTCGCGAGCTCTAAAGCCTTTTTTCCGATAGATTCCCTGTATGTCTTGAAGTTAAGCACAATCAGGGGGTAACGGATGTTCACAAAGTCTCTTCATCTGGCTTGTTTTAAACGGTATCGGTATAAGTATCAGTCAATGAATGATGTGGGCCAAGGATGGACAAGGTTATTGCCTACATCGGGCATCACACCGACGAAGACCTGCGCCAGATGCTTCAGGCGATAGGCGTCAAAAACATAATGGACCTTTACTCAGACATTCCCTCCAAGTATATCCTCAGTTCACCGCCGGGCGTTGAAGGACCCTTGTCTGAACCTGAGCTAATCAAACATGTTAAGAACATTTTGGCGAAGAACCGACAGGGCCTCCGCCTCTTTTTAGGAGGAGGTGTGTGGCCTCATCATGTTCCAGCCGCTGTGAAAGAGATTGTTTCGAGAAGCGAGTTTGTCACAAGCTACACCCCTTACCAGCCCGAGATATCGCAGGGAGTTTTAACAGCTTTGTTCGAGTTCCAGAGCCTCGTCGCAGACCTCTACGAAATAGACGCCGTCAACTCATCAATGTATGACTGGGCCACAGCCGTTGGAGAGGCCTTTAGAATGGCGTATAGATACAACGGCCGGAACAAAATCGTATACGCGGGTCACTGCGGCCCCGGCAGAATACGTGTGGCCGAAACATATGTCAAGCCGCTGGGCCTCAGGCTTGTAAAGGCATCGTTCGACGACAGGGGTAGAGTGGATGAGGAGAGTTTGAAAACATTGGTTGACCATGAGACTTCTGCTGTTTATGTCGAGAACCCTTGCTACTTGGGAGCCGTTGTGGAAAATGTTGAAGCCGTCGGTGAGATAACTCATGACAGAAACGCCTTGTTCATAGTGGGTGCGGAGCCAACCTCTCTCGGGCTGTTGCGTCCTCCTGGTGCTTTGGGAGCTGACATCGTTGTCGGCGAGGGGCAGCCGCTTGGGCTTCCGATGAATTTCGGCGGCCCTCTTCTCGGAATACTGGGATGTAGAGATGACCGAAAGCTTATCCACAGTATGCCGGGCCGGATGGTGGGGATGGCTGAGACACTCGGAGACAAGAGGCGAGCCTTCACGATGGTGTTAAGGGCCCGTGAACAAGACATTAAACGGGAGAAAGCCACCTCAAACATATGCACCAACCAAGCCCTCTGCGCCATCACAGCCGCAGCCTATCTGTCGCTTCTGGGCAAACATGGTTTACAATCACTCGCCCGCCACATCTTCGAAAAAACAGCCTTCTTCATCGAGGCACTTCAGAAAGTGGACGGGGTAAAGGCGCCGCTGCTCAACGCTCCACACTACATGGAGTTCACCTACAGAAAAGAAGGTCACTCATCTGAAAAGCTGTTGACAAAGCTTCTCAGCATCGGCATAGTTGGAGGCATCAGGATAAGAGAGGATTTTCCGCAGCTGGGCGACGGAGTGCTGATATGTGTGACAGAGGTGCATAGCGTAGAGGACATCCGGGAATATGTGGAGACCGTGAAGGAGGTGGTTTGATGTATCGACAGGCTTGCTGGGATGAGAAACTTGTCTACGAGCTATCGCGGCCTGGCGTCACAGGGTTCACGACCCCAATTAATCCACAGGAGGTTAGAGAGGCGGGTGAGAGAAGCCTTGGCAAGGTTCCGAAAAACCTTCTCAGAGATAGTTTGAACCTGCCGGAGCTATCCGAGCTGACTGTCGTGCGACACTTCACCCGCCTTAGCCAGATGAACTACAGCATCTCCACAGGCTTCTACCCACTCGGCAGCTGCACCATGAAATACAACCCCGTTGTCAACAACCAACTGGCTGAGCTGGTGGCCGACATTCATCCCCTCCAGCCAGCGGAAACAGTTCAGGGATGCCTCGAGATTCTATACAACCTTGAGCAGGCGCTGAAGACGTTGACGGGCATGGATGCTTTCTCGATGGTTCCCGCGGCCGGTGCACATGGAGAGCTGGTCGGATGCCTAATAATCAGAGCATACCATAGTGAGAAAGAGGGCAAGCCTAGGCCGAAAATCATCGTCCCAGACTCCGCCCATGGAACAAACCCTGCAAGCGCAGCCATGGCGGGTTTCGAGGTATCAGTTGTGAGAACACGCGAGGATGGATGCGTCGACCTCGAGATGCTAGAGAAAATGGTTGACGGCGACATAGCCGGCATCATGCTGACAAACCCCAACACCATAGGGTTGTTCGAGAAAGACATCGAAGAAATTGTCCGAATCATGCATCAAAACGACTCCCTACTATACTATGACGGCGCAAACCTCAACGCCATAGTAGGTGTAGCGAGGCCGGGGGACATGGGTTTCGACATAGTCCACCTCAACCTCCACAAAACATTTTCCACACCACATGGAGGCGGAGGCCCCGGAGCTGGCCCGGTCGGAGTTGTCGCCAAGCTGGCTAAATATCTGCCTCCTCCAAGAGTTGTGAAAAACAGCGAAGGCCGATTTGTGTTGGAAGACGGCGGCTCCTCAAGCATAGGCCCTGTGAAGCTTTTCACAGGAAACTTCGCGGTCCTCCTACGTGCATACGCCTACATCTTAGCGATGGGCGGCGAAGGCCTGAGAAGAGCAGCTCTCTACGCGGTCACATCCTCAAACTATCTGCTGAGCAAGGTGAGGCAGCTGAGAGGCGTCACGCTTCCCTTCGACCCATCACGTCCAAGGAAACACGAGTTTGTCGTAAGCCTCGCCAAGCTGCGAAAAGAGACGGGACTGGGCGCGCTCGAAGTAGCGAAGCGTCTCCTCGACTACGGCGTCCACGCACCCACGATATATTTTCCGCTGATTGTTGAGGAGGCTTTCATGGTTGAGCCAACTGAGACAGAGAGCAAGGAGACGCTTGACAACTTCTACGAAGTCCTGTCCAAGGTGGTGCAGGAATGCTACGAATCCCCTGAGCTGGTTAAGTCTGCTCCCCACAACACAGCGGTAGGCCGCATAAACGAGGCCAAAGCCTCCCACCCAATACACTTAACCCTCAGCATGCGTATGAAGAAGAGGAAACAGAATGAACAAAATACCTCTGCTTGATCTTCATGAGAAGACTGCGAAGGAGCTGGGCGAGTTCGCTGGCTGGCGGACTGTAATCACCTTCTCCACTCTCCGCGAGGAGCACGAAGCAGTTAGAAAAAAAGCGGGCATCTTCGACATAAGCCACATGACTCGGACGAAGATATCTGGTCCCGGGGCTACTAAGTTTCTACAGAAGGTTTTGACGATAGATGTTGAGAAGCTAAAGCCGGGGAGAATGAAGTACAGCCTGATTCTTAACATGGATGGAGGCATAATAGACGATGTGACGGTCTACAAAGTGACGTATGACAGTTATCTCATGGTGTCAAACGCCTTGACGAGAAGCCACGTGCTCGAATGGTTGAAGAATAACGTAGACGAAGAGGTGTTGGTTGAAGACATTACGGAGAACAGCGCATTCTTCGCGGTTCAGGGCCCAAAGTCTTCCTCATATGTTTCGAGTCTTGTCGGTGATGTTTCTGGTTTTAAGTGGTTTGAAGGCGGGTTCAGGACAGTGGATGACTGCAGGCTTCTGGTGACACGAAGCGGCTACACGGGGGGTGACGGATACGAGTTGATGACTCTATGCGGAGAACAGCAGCTCTATGAAAAAGTTTGGTCATTCTTTATGGAAAAAGGGGTCAAGCCATGCGGGCTGGCGTGCCGCGACGTCTGCAGAATAGAGGCTGGCTTCCCGCTTTATGGACAGGATTTTGACGAGAGAAACGACCCATTTGAAGCAGGTCTCTTCTGGGCCGTCAAAATGGATAAACAGTTTTTCATCGGAAAAGAGGCTCTTGAGAGAAAACAAGCCAAGGGCCCTGTCAAGAAACTCTCGTTGGTGGAGATGATGGAGCCGGGTGTGCCGAGGCCCGGCTACAAGGTGTATGTGGGAGATGTTGAGGCCGGTGTTGTGACGAGTGGCTGTCTTTCACCTCTAATAGGCAGAGGGTTTGGTCTTGCGTATCTTCCGCCCTCTCTTCAAGTCGATGGTTATGAGGTCTATGTAGATGTCCGAGGGAGTCGCCGCAGAGCAGTTGTCAGGACTAAGCCGTTGATAAGCTTGTCGCGGCCTTAGAGAGTGCAGTCAATTGTCTGACCCGTTTATCCAGCGGATAGCCGATGAAAATGTCGATGTTGTTCTCCGATAACTTCCGTAGTAGTTGTGCGAATTCGTTGAAAGGCCCAGTGTATACGTATTGCCTCCACACTTCATCTATGTTTTTGTTTCCAACTCGTCTCGAAACATAGGCATTAACCTTCTCTGCCACGTCTCCTGGCAGCTCTTCGCCGAAAAAGTAAGGAACATAAACGGCTTTTCGTAAACCATTATGAGAATAAAGCCTTGTCTCTTCAAGGAGGCGAGGTGTCATGAGCATGACGGGCACGGCCCCATGATTCGCCGCTATTTTCGCAGCCGTTTTCTCGACACGCTCGGTCCCAACCATCAACAGATTAAACCGGCATTTTCTACGAAATGCTTCCGCGGCCTCAAGCAAAAGACTGCCGGCCTTCTGCGATTTTTCCTCAGGTGTAAGGTAGGCGGAGTTTCCTGCGACAAGGCAGACGCCGCCGAACCCCTCTTGGCTCACCACATCGACCACAGTATCAAGCCTTTCCCAACAATCAGCGCGTCTAACAGGTACAGTAATAACCGGCTCAGGGAATCCGAGAAGTTTACAGACCGAGACAAGCTGCTCGAAACCCTTCAAAGACAAGTCATCAACAGCCCTCTCCGAATCGACTACAAGATACCTATAGCCAAGCCGAGTCAAAACCTTCGCATAAAATATCAATGTCTCGAGCTTGTTTTCGCCTAATAAACTGGGCTTAAACGCAGCGCCCAGCTGGAAGGCCAACACCTCTCTGGAAGACGTCCACCTCCAGACACTCCAAACACCTCGAAAAATTTCATATGAATACGGTATTTAAGAATTTTCAGGAAACCTCATCATAGCTGGTTTTTATTTAGTCATGAGTACCCATTCTGGGATGCGTGAAGAAGAGCTGGAGAAAGCGATACTTGAGAGGAACCGTTCGCTGGATAAGGCTGTTCTCGACAAAATGGTTGAGGAGAAGCTTCGAAGCTCACCTTTTCTAACGAGGCGTGGAGCCCTGCTGATAATACTCGAGGAGATGAGGATTGCTCAGGAGCTTATATCGGGAAAGGATTTCGGCGAATATCTCCAGCTGAAAAACATCACTCCAGGTCTTCAGAACATTAACATAGTGGGAAGGGTTCTTGGGAAAAGGACTGGTGTGTCGCAGGACGGGCGAGCATACATCGTGCTTAAGCTATCAGACGGTACAGGCTCGGTTGAAGTTTTGGGAGACGATGCAGATATTTTGCGGGAGATACGAGTGGGTGATGTTTTGGCAGCCCACGGCTGCACGGTGGTCAGGAGGAACAACAGGATAACTATTCGTCTCTCTCCCAACACAGTTATCAAGAAAGATTCCCCAGAAGTTCCTCCTCTGGAAAATCTTTTGAAACCGTTGAGCGAGGCGGCCGAGGATGAGAGCTCCGACATCTGGGGTGTTGTTGTTTATGACACAGGCGCACGGGAAGCCGGCGACGGAATCCTATTGAATGACGTGATTGTCACAGATGGAAAAAACATCTACCTGCTTCATGCATATAGGGAGCACGCTTCTTTCTTCATCCGCGCCCGTGGGAAAAAATTTGTCGCCGCCAACCTAAAGCATCGTGGAAAAGAGTTCTTCACATCCTACGACACATGCATAGAGTATGTCGGCGAAGACATATCCCTCGTCAAAAATGTGCTGGAAAAAGCGGGGAATGTTAAAGCCCGTCCTGTGGCACGCTGCTTCGACGAAGTCACAGTCCTATGGGACGGGAAAAAACTTTACAGAGCACCCCAGCTGGAGAAGGCTTCTGGAAATGTTTTGTGCAGAAACATCTTTGTTCTCGACTTGAACAACGTACCTCATATTTATTGTGAAGATCATGAAGATTTGGACGAATCTTGTGAGTTTGGAGAGTTGCCTCTGTTTAGGGGTGAGTTGGAATCTTTTGACGGAAGACTTGTCGACGTCTGTCTACAGGCGGAGTTTTTGAGAAAAACACAACTATCTATGGTTGAGACACGGTTTGGCGCTCGACAGCTTATACGGTTCTGGCTCAGAGTTGGGGACAAAATCTACAGCGGAGCCGCATGGGGCCCCGTATCGGAGAAAGTCAACAACCTAACAGAGGGAGAACCAGTAACTATTGTCTTTCCACTGATAAAGAAAAATCAGTTCGGCGAATCCGAAGTTCAATTCGACCGATTCACAGCAGTTCTGTTGAAAGAAAAACAAGTTAAATAGCAAACGTCGAAAACTAGATTGGAAGGCTGACATGTTGATAATCTGTCTCGTCAAAGGAGTTCCCGCTAAAACCACTCAGGTTGTCACCGTTTCGGGTGTTCTACGGCGTGAGGAGATGGAGCTCGTCCTCAACCCACATGATGTGAAAGCAATCGAGGCCGCTTACTATGTTAAGAAAACTGTCGGCGGAAAAATCGTGGCGATGACCATGGGCCCTGAGCCCAAACTCGTCCCCATAATGACGGACCTCGTGGAACCACGTGAGGAAAGCAAATATGTGCCACGAATATCATTCGAAGGGTTTGATGAAAGAATAATTCTAAGTGATAGACGCATGGCTGGTGCGGACACCTGGGCCACCTCATACACTCTCGCCTGTGGAATTAAACGATATCTGCAGAATCATTTTGAAGCGGTGGATAGGCTGAAAGAGGTTGTTGAGAAGGCTTCTGTTGATGAGTCTCTCAAGCTTGCGGAAGAGCTGTATGAACAGAATTATCTCCCACACCATATCTACAGCAAGCTACCATCTGTGAAGAACAGTGTTTTCTCTCGCTACGCTAGGGGAGAAGTAGGTAAGGAGGAGGTTTTGGCTGAGTTGGAGAAATATCGGATGCGTTTGTCAAAATTCATTATTTTGACGGGCATGAAAACCAGCGACGGAGAGACGGGGAACGTTGGGCCGCAGACGGCTGAGGCGTTGAGCCAGATGCTCGGTGTAACCATACCAAGCATAGCCTTTACACGTGACTTTGAGATTTCGCCGGAGCTTGACCATGTTATTGCGGAGAGGAGAATAGGAAGCGTTATACAGAGGATGCGGACGGTGCTCCCCTGTCTTCTCACAATCGACCACCACTACGAGCCGAGAACTCCTCCAGCCACCACCCAGAGAAAAGCAAGAGCCTATAGTTATCCGCATAGGCTTGATAAACCATTTGTGTGGAACGCTGATTACATAAACGCTGACCCATCTAAGCTGGGTCTTATGGGTTCTCCCACGATAGTTGGCCCCGGCTATGAGATAGGCAAGCCTCCTACTCAGAAGTTTGTCGGCGAGACCCTCGTCTTTAAGAGAGATGTTGAGAAGCTCGAATGGAACGGGAAAACATACGGCCCGTTCAAAAAAGGTGACCCTGTAAACAACCTTCCAAAAGAGCTTGTCGACTCACTCTCTGCCCAAAAGGTTGTCGACGTGTTTACTCTTGAAGACCTTGTTGAGGAGGTTTTCGGAGGTGTGCGGGTTGTCGCTCGAGCAGTATAAGGATGTGTGGGCTTACTGCGCCTTGGATAACGGGAGGCTGACGAGGCCGAGTCTCGAAATCATCGCAGCCGCTCGGAAAGTGGCTGACAAAATTGAGCAAAGGGTTGGAGCCGTTATTATTGGACATGATTTGGACAACGCGGTGGACGAGGCAATTGCCCGAGGGGCTGACGTTGTCTATTACGCGGACGAGCCTTGGCTAAGGAGCTACCAGTGTCTACCCTACACCCGTATCGTCTGCGAGATGGTGGAGAAATACAAGCCCTATGCCCTGCTTTTTGTCGCCGACGAACTCGGGCGAGACCTTTCGCCACGTGTCGCCTACAGGCTCAACACAGGGCTCGCCACAGACAACATAAACCTCGCCGTCGAGGACTACTACTTCGGGCCGCTCAACACAACCTTCAAAAACGTTTTGGCCCAGATTAGGCCTGACTTTGCGACACGTGTGGCGAAAATCTACACACCTCGCCACAGGCCTCAGATAGCGAGTATTAGGCCTGGGAACTTCGACCCTCTGCCTGAGGATAGAAGCAGGACTGGTGAAAAGATTAGGCTGAGGCCCGAGCCGAACCCCGACGATTTTCTCGTGCAGGTTTTGGAGGAGAGGGAAGTGCCGAAGGGTCCTGTAGAGTTGGAGGAAGCTAAGGTGGTTGTCAGTATAGGGTTGGGTATACTCAAGGATGGCAACGGAAACCCGCGTAACCCGAGAGAAGGCTATGAGCTGGCTAAGAAGCTTGTAGAAGTCATCAAAACACACTTGGGCGTAAAAGCCGAGCTGGGAGCTACCCGTGCGTTGATACACGCGGAGCTGAAGGAGCTGGAGGGCTTGATTACGTCGGAGAGACAGGTTGGGCAGACAGGTAAGACGGTGTCACCCGACATCTACGTGGCTTTGGGGATTAGCGGTTCCGTGCAGCATAGGGTGGGCATGATAAAATCAAAGAAAATAGTCGCCGTGAACACCGACCCAAACGCTCCCATATTCGAAATCGCTCACTACGGTGTCAGGGGAGACCTTTACCAAATCGTGCCGCGTTTGATTGAGTTGATAGAGGGCGGATACAATGGTTGACAAGTTTGATGTTATCGTTGTGGGAGCGGGGCCCGCGGGAAGCGCCGCAGCCATTAAACTCGCCCGAGAAGGATTTGACGTCCTCGTGCTGGAAAAAGCGCAGCTGCCGGGTCAGAGAAACGTTTCCGGCGGTGTATTGTTCGGCGGCTTTGAGAACGGGCTAGGGCTCGTTGACCTAGTGCCAGAGTTCGAGGAACAGGCGCCAGTCGAGAGGAAAATAGCTGGGCATGAGCTTTACATGGTGAGCGAGCCTCGTAGACAAAACGGAGAGGCAAGTTACCGATACATCAAGCTTGACAAATCCTCTCTCTTCACCAGACTGGGCCTCACCATGCTCGACGCCACTACCGGTCATGACTACTCTGTTTTGAGGACTCGCTTCGACCGATGGTTTGCGGGAGTCGCGACCGAGGAGGGCGCTATGCTTACTACCCGTAAAACCGTCGAGGACCTTCTCTGGAAAGATGGTCGAGTTGTGGGTGTGAAAACCGTTGATGAAGAGGTTTACGCGGACTTGGTGATAGACTGCGGAGGCGTCACCAGCCTACTTCCCGAGAAGGCTGGCATAAGGCCGAGACTCACACCTGACCAGGTTTACCACGGCGTCAAACACGTCTTCAAAGTCAACCCCGAACGCATAGAAGAATTCTTCGCCATAGAAGATGGCTACAAATCCGTTTACCTCATCGGTCCCTTTATGCATGGCGTTGTTGGAGGAGGGTTCGTGTACCCGAACCGGGACACGGTCTCGGTCGGCATAGTCATAGACCTCTCATCAGGTATAGAGAAGTTCACTAAAGACTTCATGGAAGTGGGTAAGCCTCTTGACCTTTTGGAGGAAATGGAGGAACATCCGTTTCTCGGCCCCTTGCTCGAGGGCGCAACCCTTGTTGAATATTCCGCTCACAACATACCGCGTGGATACAAGATTTTGCCTCAGAAGCCTTACGCACCCGGTTTCCTGATGGCAGGCGACTCGCTCGGCGTCTTCTATAAAATGGGTGCCTTAATCGACGGGATGAGGCCAGCCATTGCCTCGGGAATCGCCGCTGCAAAGACCTTCATAGAAGCCAAGAAACGCAACGACTTTGGCGAAGCCTCTCTATCTGTTTACCGTACCTTGCTGGAGCCTCTGTACAGGAGGGTGGAGAAATCGAGGTCGAACAGTAGGCTGACCGAGGGGCGTTTCGCCTACTCGGTTCTTCCATCCATCGGATTCAGCCTGGGCTTCGGCAAATCTTCGGCTGGCCGTGTGATAAACATGAGAGATGTACAGCGGGATGCTGTTCAGAAAATTCAGCAATACATCGGCAAGCTCGAGTATCATGAGGATAAGGTGCGTAGCCACATAACGGTCGACGAGGACGCAGCCTCCCGAGACCAGTTCAAGGCATGGATACCGTTGTGCCCGGTGAGCTGCTACACCCTTGTAACCGAGAAAGGAGTATTCTCCAGCTTCAGAGACCTTTACCTGCATAACTTGAGGAAACAGGGTGAAAACTCGGCAGAGGCCATGAAAAAGGCGCTGGAGATGACTTGGAGCGACATACGTAATGGATTGCTAAAGTTTGACCACGTGGCATGCGTGGCCTGCGGCACATGCGGAGTCATCGGTCCACCCGAGGTCGTAAGGTTTGGCCACGAGTGGCACGGTCATGGGGTTAAGTTCAGGTACGGCTGATATTTCCCATATATTATTGTAGATTAATAACCTATAAATTGGACAACACATTGATAGACATCATGACCTATGCAAACCCATCTGTGTTGGCTGATGTTGATTGGCTCAAAGCAAACTTAGGCAAATCAGGCATAGCCATCATAGAGGTCGACTACGACCCGAAGCTGGCTTATGAGCAGGGACACATCCCAGGTGCACTGCTAATAGACTGGAGAAAGGACATGAACAAGCCCGATGAGAGAGACATCATCGGCCCGGAGGAGTTTGAGAAACTGATGAGCAGACTCGGCGTCTCAAACGATACACACGTCATCCTCTACGGCGACTACAACAACTGGTTCGCAACGTTCGCCTTCTGGGTCTTCGAAATGTATGGACACAAGAAAGTCCAGATACTCAACGGTGGAAGAAAGAAATGGATAGACTCAGGCGGAGAGCTGACCAAGGAGGTTCCAACACCCAGGCCAGCGGTTTACAAGGTTGAGAAGGTCAACTACGCGAACCGCGTCTTTCTCGACGAGCTTCTGAGAGAGAAGGTCGGAAAAGCAGACCTAGTGCTTGTCGACGTCCGCTCACCCGCGGAGTTTACAGGCGAGATAACAGCTCCACCTGAATATCCCAACGAGCATGCACAGCGAGGAGGCCACATCCCAGGAGCCATAAACATCCCATGGGGACAAGCCATTAGAGAAGACGGCACCTTCAAGTCAGCTGAGGAGCTCAAACAGCTTTATGCCTCAAAGGGTGTGACGCCTGAAAAAGACGTGGTGACATATTGCCGCATCGGTGAGAGGGCCAGCGTAACGTGGTTCGTCCTCAAACATCTACTAGGATACCCGAGGGTAAGGGTTTACGACGGTAGCTGGACTGAGTGGGGAAACCTCGTCCGTTTCCCGATTGAGCGACAGCGTTGACCTCGGCTGACGACTGCATCTACCCAAGCGACAGACTATACCTAGTGGAACAGGACCTCTGGATAAAGCCTCTCTCAGACAACGTCTACAGGGTCGGCGTCGTCAAACCTTTCCTATTTTTTGTAGGGAAACCTCACAAGATCACGGTCAGGCAAGCAGGTACGCTGGCTAAAAAGAACACTATGCTGGCGGTGTTGTCCAACCCACGGGCCGACGCCGCCTTGCTTGCACCGGTTGACTGCTACATCCTCGAGACCAACCAAGGTTTAACACCGGAGCTTTTGGTGAAAAATCCCTACGAAGAGGGTTGGCTAGCCAACATCCGTGTGGAAGAACCCCTGACCAAAGCAGTGGATTCCTCGGCCGCGGCTGAGAAATTTGCGGCTATTAACGCGGAGAGGGGCGTGGCTTGTTTGGAGACGCTTGCAGACTATCGTTTCACAGTCTTCGGCGAAACATGCGAAAACATCCTGACACAGGTCGGTGACTTCATCTCGAGATACCTCAAGGTTGGTGAGAGCTTGCATGTAATCACAACCGACCCGGCCACGGAAGTTGACATGATTGCCTACGCAGAACGCACCGGACACAAGCTGCTCGAAATCAAGAAAATCGGCAAACTACTTCACGTCATCTACATGCGTGCAGTCTAGGCCCTCCACCATTCAAACATCAGGTAAACAACCTTGTCACCGGCTGGCACAGATATCGTGAAATGTTTTTTGACCGAGGTCGCTAAGCGTCCCGCTCTTATAATCTCTAGGGCAGAGAGCTTTTCATCACCTTTCTTAATTTGTA
>Ga0105162_1001029_pt1 | contig 16730 bp, 14 predicted proteins | sample JNZ201metaG_FD_81532 | JGI IMG/M metagenome (GOLD analysis project Ga0105162, IMG submission 81532) | Hot spring microbial communities from Jinze hot spring, China to study Microbial Dark Matter (Phase II) - JNZ 20120812A | ecosystem: Environmental > Aquatic > Thermal springs > Hot (42-90C) >...
ATATACACTCGCAGATTAGAACTCATTATTTTCCAAAATATTAGTTAAAGCTCTATTTAACTATAGAAATAAAAAATAAAAAAGGTTAAATATTGTAGGTAGATTTACGAGTAGCCCTTGGATAAGTCGTAGAAGTAGATTCCCGGATGTATTGGGTTATAATACCATCCCTGGACCCAGTCTCTCTCCCAGTGACGTCCTAGGTTCTGAACAAGGACAAAGCTTGGAACTTCCTCGTAATAGATACGCTGCAACTCATAGTATATCTCTCTTCTCTTTGCTGGGTCGGTTTCGGATATTCCTCTCTCTATCAGTTCATCGACATGTGGATTGCTGTAGCCCTGCCAGGCTGAGAACGCACCATGAGAATGCATAAATGGATGAACAAAGTTGTGGGGATCAGGATAGTCTGCTAGCCAGCCTATAATGTATAATGGTAGTTGGCTTCGTACCATTGCTCTCAGATACGTCGGCCACTCGACACCTCTTATATAGATCTTGAATTTCGGGTTCAATTTTTCGATATTTTCCTTTAGTATTTCAGCAGCGGTCTTCCTCGGTACGTTTCCAACGTTGTAAAGGATCTCTAGATAGAATCCTTTTTCCCATAGCTCGCCGTTATATGCCTTTTTGAAGTACTCCTCAGCCTTGGCTAAGTCAAACTCATACATTGGCTGGTCAGGATTATAGAAAGGTAAGCCCTCAGGTATCGGTCCGGGTACTTGTTTTGCTTCACCCAACCAAGCTTGCTCAATAAATGTCTTCCAATCAAAAGCGTACGCAAATGCTTTCCTTACATTTATGTCAGTAAAGAAGTCAGGCGGTATTCCCTTCCCATCTAGTTGTCCACTCCCTATATATGGACTTTTAGGATCAATGCTGAGCGTGAAGAACACCGCATCTAATGCTAATACTGGTAGGTCCTTAACGACTCTAATTCCCTCAGCTCCTTCAAGCTCCTTGATATTGGCCCTAGGTACATAAACAATATCAGCATCGCCTTGAAGGAACATTAGTTTTCTTGTAGACCACTCATCAACCTTTTTAATTACGGCTCTAGCTATCTTTGCGGGTCCTCTCCAATAATCATCAAATCTGACCAATGAAACTTCCTTGCCGTGTTCCCATCTCTCCAACTTGAATGGTCCTGAACCACAGTCAATCTCCTGAAGCTCAGGAGTTTCCGGATTATTATAGTCTTGCCAATTCTCTTCTGTACCGGGCCAAGCTCCATTCTGTATGGCGCATTCTTTATCAACTATACTCGCCCATGTCTGGCTAAGTATCTGCAAGAACGTCACAGTGGGGAACGGCTTTGCTAGGCGGAATACAACATTATTTCCCTCAACTTCTACTGCTCTGTCTATCTGGTCAAAGGTGACTACTATCTCGCCTGTCTCTGGATCACGAGTACTCTCAACTCCGAGCAATGGCTCAAGCAGCATCCAGACGGGGCCACCATCCCTATCCTGCACCATTGCTCTCTCAAACGAATACTCAACATCTTCGGGCGTTATCTCGCCACCCGCATGTGTCTTTATGCCTTTCCTAATCGGGAAAATAATGGTTCTACCATCATCCTTGATTAATCCATTCTCGACTGACGGTACTTTCTCAGCTATCATCGGAATAAACTCGTCAACCTTCTCTCTGTTGAAGAATATTAGAGTCTCATAGATGTTAAAGATTACCTCACCACTGGCTGTATCATAGGCCCACGCAGGATCCAAGGTCTCCGGCTCTCCAATAGTGGCTTCAATTATTGTATCAGGATTTTTAATAGGCGGTCTCGCAGGAGTAGTTATCGGCGTCGTAGGTGGAGCTGTAGTGGTAACTATAGTAGTCATTATTGTCGTTGCTTGCGTTATAGTCTGAGGTTTAGTCTCAGTTATTATTGTCGTAGGTCTAGTTTCAGTCGTTACCACAGTTGTCGTTGTCGGTTTTGTAGTAAACGAGATATAAGCTCCTACACCAATACCGATGGCGGCGATCAAAATTGCAACAATTAGAATCGTAGCAACTTTACTTATGGCCTTAATTTTTTTCGAATACATCTCACATAGAAACAATTACACCTTAATAAATATTTTTATTACGAACACATAATGCTTCCTAGAATCAGAGATGCGAGTATAAAACATTTATGTAAATGCGACAGCATGATGTATTGACAGCTGGTTCTTTAAAGTCTTTTACTACATCAACACCCGCTTCCCAATATGCATGCAGTACTTCGTCATATGGTTCTTGCATTAATAGCCCAGTCTTATAGACCGACTCGGATGGATGTGGTGGCTTCTTTTTAACCCCTAGAAATACGTTAGCATAGTCAACTGCAAGTTCTAGTTCAACTTCTTTTAGGTCGCGTTTAACAGCGTTTGCAACATAATTTTTAATCATCTCTATTCCTTGCATAATTTCTGGATCAATATCTGATAAACTATCCAATTTTAATATTGGATTGTTCTCGCTTATGAACTCCCTTAAGAACTGGTCTTTTATCTCTCTCTCACAGATCCTTGCCAATATCCAGTATATTACACGTCTATTGTTTAGTAGACTTAAAAATTCTTCCTTGGAAATCATGATTTACAGGATATCTATAATGCTACATACTAATAAAGATGCTTCTTATGATATTATCTTTATTTCATGTGGCGCGGAAAGACCAGTCTATTTTTACGGCGTTACCGTAGCGGTATTAACATATGAATTCAAACTAAATAAAATCTGCCTTTTTATGCATTATTGGCTTTTTTGATGCCTGAAGAAAAACCAATTAATCAGTGCTATACAGTTATTATTAGTCCTTGACGTGTCAGAAGGGTTATACATTCCGGATGAGCTGGCTCTCAATTCTAGGTTAGTGGAGAGGCTGGTGGAGGAGGGTAAGATTAGGAATAAGGTGCTTATTCATAAGTGTCTTCTTAGGGATCTTGAGGAAAAGCTTGCAAATGGTGATGATGCTGGAATTAATGCACTCATCTCTCTTAGGGCAATCTGTGAGAGGATGGATGTGGAGTTGGAGTTCGTTGGTAGGGATGACTTTGAGGGTGATGTTAGGAGCGCGTTAAGAGAATTGGCCTCCTCGATGGGGGGTACGATCGTTACTTCAGATCCCATCATGGCTAAGGTATGTGAAGCGATGGGGATTAATGTTTTGTATGCTGCTCCTAAGGGGTTGATAGAGATCGATAAGTTGTTTACTGACGGTGTAATGTCGCTTCATCTTAAGGAGGGTGTCAATCCGCGTGTTAAGAGGGGTAAGCCTGGAAACTGGTATTTTGAGGAGATCTCGAGTGTGCCGATGAGTCGGGAGAAGCTTGAGTTGATTATTGCCCAGCTTATGGAGCAGGTATATGCTGAGTATGGTAGAGAGTCTTTTCTTGAGGTAAATAAGCGTGGTGCCACGATACTTCAGCTTCGTGATTATAGGGTCGTGATTACTAGGCCTCCGTTTAGTGATGGTCTTGAGGTCACGATTGTGAAGCCGATAGTGCATAAGAGTCTTGAGGATTATAACTTGCCTGATGTTCTGCTCAATAGACTCGTGGAGAGGGCCGAGGGAATTCTGATTGCTGGTCCGCCTGGTATGGGTAAGACGACTTTTGCGCAGGCGCTTGCTGAGCATTATAGGAATTTGAGGAGGGTGGTTAAGACGATTGAGAGTCCGCGTGATTTGCAGCTTCCTTCTGATGTTACTCAGTATTCTAAGAGTGCGGCTAAGGAGGGTGAGTTGTATGATGTTTTGTTGTTGAGTAGGCCTGATTATACTGTTTTTGATGAGATGCGTGGGCCTGAGGATTTTGAGATCTTTATTGATCTTCGTCTTGCTGGTATTGGTATGGTTGGTGTTATTCATGCGACGACTCCGATTGATGCTATTCAGCGTATTGCTAATAGGGTTGAGATTGGTGTTTTGCCGTCGATTATTGATACGGTGATTTTTATGGATCATGGGGAGGTTTCTAAGATCTATGTTCTTGAGATGGTTGTTAAGGTTCCGATGGGGTTGAAGAAGGCTGATCTTTCTAGGCCTACGGTTCTGGTTCGGAATTTTCTTAGTGGTGAGGTTGAGTATGAGTTGTATGTGTTTGGTGAGAGGACCTTTATTGTGCCTGTCGAGGGTGGTGTACGGTCTGAGGAGGGCAGGGTCGGTAGTTTAGTCTCGAGCGTTTTGGGTAAGCATGTACGTGGATATGATTTTAGGCTAGAGGGTAATGTTTTGAGGGTTCGCATCCCTCCGGAGTACATGAAGGTATACGTAAAGCGTTGCCAACGTAGATTATTTAGACTTTGTAGGGAGTTGAACTTAGATTTAGAAGTAACGAGTAAGTCTGAATGATTGCTTTCTACGGGCCCGGTGGGACTTGAACCCACGATCTGCGGCTTAGGAGGCCGCCGCCTTATCCATACTAGGCCACGGGCCCTTGAGGTTTTCTAGTATTTTTTATTATTGATGGATATTTAAGTTGTTGTTTATTTATTTTTCTGGTGTTGTTCAGGCTTAAATCGTGGTTTGTTGGTTTGGTTTTGGGTGGGTTTGCTGTTTGGCTACTCCTCGGGTTGCGGTTGTCTTGAGGATTGTGGCTAAGGTTCTCGGTGTTCTTGGACTTGTGTTGTCTTTGAGGCTCTTGTTTGATTTTGTTAGTGTCGAGTTTGGTGTTGCCTCTGTCTTTCCTGCCGTTTTTTTCTTTGTAATATTGTTGCTCTTGGTTGCGAGTGTTTTGGCGTTGTTGAGCTGATTTTTGGGTAGTTGTTTTATGAAGCGTCTTCTTCTTCGATGCATTGAATGTGGTGCAGAGTATAGTGGAGATGTTGTTATCTATAGGTGTCCGAGATGTGATGATCTTCTGGACGTGGTGGTTGATGTTGATGAGGTTTTTCGTCGTGAGTCTTTGAGGGGTAGGGTTGAGAGTATCTGGAGGTATGCTGAGCTTCTTCCTGATTTTGGAGATGGAGTTGTGAGTCTGGGTGAGGGCTTTACTCGTCTCGTAAAGTGTGAGAGGCTCGCGAAGATTGTAGGTGTTAGAGAGTTGTTCCTCAAGTTGGAGGGTCTCAACCCGACTGGGAGCTTTAAGGATAGGGGGATGAGTGTTGGTGTCTCGATGGCCTTGAGTGTTGGTGCTCGTAGGGTTATGTGTGCATCGACGGGTAATACTTCTGCCTCGTTGGCTGCGTATTCTGCTAGGGCTGGTCTTGAGTGTGTTGTCTTGATTCCTGAGGGGAGGGTTGCTCTTGGTAAGCTTTTCCAAGCTAGGATTCATGGCGCAAAGGTGTATCAGGTTAGGGGGAACTTCGATGAGGCGTTGAGCATTGCTTTTAGGAGCGCGTCTGAAATGGGTGCATACTTGTTGAATTCTATTAATCCCTGGAGGATTGAGGGTCAGAAGACGGTTTCCTTCGAGATCTGGGAGCAGCTCGGCAGGACTGATATTAACGTGGTGGTGCCTGTTGGGAATTCTGGGAACATCTCGGCGATATGGAAGGGCTTTAAGGAGCTTCAGCAGTATGGCGTTATTGATGATTTTCCCAGGCTTATCGGGGTCCAGGCCAGTGGAGCAGCTCCGATAGTCGAGATGCTCATGAATAACTATTCCACCATCAGGTTCTGGGATAGTCCTGAGACAGTAGCTACCGCTATCAGGATCGGTAAGCCAGTTAATTGGAAGAAGGGCATCAGGGCGATCAGGGAATCTGATGGGACAGCTGTGAGCGTAACTGACGATGAGATCCTGAAGAGCCTCAGGCTCCTCGCGACTGTGGAGGGGGTGGCCTGCGAGCCGGCCGGGGCCTCGACCATCGCTGGGCTTAAAAAACTCGTAGATGAAGGAAAAATAGGGAGAGACGAGATCGCTGTATGTATACTTACTGGAAACGCCTTGAAAGACCCGTCTGAACATCTTGTCTCTTGGAATATTCCTATGACTCTGGACTCCGTTAGCGCTAAATCTATTTAGGAAGGACTGGATTCTTATTAAAGCAGTGGGCCGGTAGATCAGTGGTAGATCGCCCGCCTTGCACGCGGGAGGCCGCGGGTTCGAATCCCGCCCGGTCCATTCATTACTTTTAGGGATCGAGGAAGTTGATGGCTGGTTTTGAGCGTTAAGCATCGGTAATTTTTGTTGAAAATTGCTTAACACTTCTAGTATTTTTCCATAGGTTTCAAAGTAAGGCATGCTTGGAGTTCTTTTATTTCTTCCTTGTTTATTATGCATTCATTCCTGTTGTAAATTTTTGTATTAGTAGTTTAAATATAGTCTGATGTATTTAATTAAATAATTATTTTCCATGGTCTGAATTTGTATTATGGTTGGAATTTGCTCTCTATCTGTCTTGCCCTGTCCTCCAATATCTCGCGGTATGTATTGTAGATTCTTTTTGTGATTCTGTAGACCATGTAAATGATTACGACCGAGATTAGTGGTGTAGTTAGTTTAATTATGTATGGGCCGATTATTGGGATTTCTGCGAAATGCCATGAGTAGCTCCACATGATTGTTGCGAAGATTAGGTATGAGAAATCTTTTATGATTTCTCTTATTAGCGTAACTGTGATTCTGAGCCTTTTGACTAGGCGGAGGGAAATATACTCAATTAGTACTCCGCTAGAGATTAAGATTTTGGAGCCTAGATAGATTATTAGGGATGCCTCAATTATTGGTATGAAGATGCCTAGGGTCAGTTCTACCGGTTTTTGCAGTATTACTATGTCCGAGAATGGTGGTAGCAGTAGATGAGTGATGAGCAGGACGAATAAGAGTCTTAAACCGTTCTGGACGACTGAGTTGACTGCTGCTCTTACACCGATGCCGATAGGTATATACGGCCAGATACTCCACATCTTCTTTCTATAAATGAATCCACGTTTTTCTTCATGCATTTTTAATAGTAATATGCATCCAGCAGCGATATAGATTAATGGCATGAATGCGAGGTAGTAGATCGAGATGGATGGGTATCCAGCGATGCAGCACAGAGCTACCACTAATAGTCTTACATCCCTAGTCACTGGAATCTTTCTTAGCGCATCTATCTTTATTCCACCTGTTTGCAGCAATTGGGTGGAATAGTTGACGAGTACTACGTTTGCGGCTGCTAATAATGATAGTGCTCCTTCAAATACTCCTAATGGCCATGAAGAAATAGCGATTGCCATCACTATGAAGATATCTGCTATTCTGTCTAAGAGTAAGTCGATGATTCCTCCCCTCTTGCTACTTTTTCTGAAGAGACGCGCAATTTCGCCGTCGATTCCATCGATAATTGATGAGACCTGAATTGTTAATCCGCCTATGACTAGATGTCCAAAGATTATTGAGAGCCCTCCAAGAATGGCGAGTATAAATCCCCCGAGGGATATTATGTCTGGATTGATGAATATGCCTGCTCGATATAACTGAAGGGATATCCTAGTCGAGATCTGTCTATTGATATACCTGCTCACTAGGCCATCACTTGACTTCGTGATATCTCTTTTAAGAATTTCCCAGTAAATTTCTCTCGCCTTCTCTAGGTCCTCAAGCGTGTCTATATCCTGCCATAAGAGCCCGGTAACATCGACATAATCAACATCATTCTTCTCTACTGCTAGGTTCAATGCATCTTTGATTGAGCAGTTCTTTCCATAATTCTTAATTGTTTCCTCTATGTAGGAAGCCGCCCTTGGGCCACACCATATTAGTCCAGTGTCTATGCCGTAGACTGGTAATAGGTCCTTACCAGCTCTTACTACTTTGTCACTATCGATTAGGATTTTTAATCCTTCTTCAGCCGCCTTGAGGGAGGGTCTCCTATCTAGGCAGAGGACAAATGCCTTATCAGTCTTCTCAGCTTTATCTAAAATACGTCTAACCATTTCAAGCTCAAATATGTGGTCAGACATGAGTAGTAAGAATTCTCCGCTCCTTGTCCTACTGCCCATCAAAACACTATAAAGATTTCCAAACTCCTCTTCGCAATCTATCTCTATGATCCTAACTTCATCGCTCAGTTTCTTGAAGTGGCTAGAAGACTCTTTCCTAACGACTAATACCATGTCATTTATACCGACCCTCTGGAGCTGCTCGATAATGAACCTTATAACAGGTAGATTAGACTCAAGCTCCATGAATGATTTAGGAGTGATAAAGGAGTGTGGAGACATTCGGGTAGCTTTGCCAGCAGCAATGATCACTGCATACATCCAAAATCCTATGTTAATCCACAAGTTCGTGGCTTAAAAATATTTGACTATCCAAATCGACCTGCTGAGAAATATTAGAGCATCTCTCCCAATCGCAGAACAATATTTCTATAAATAATAGAATTGATTTCTTATAGATGAGTGGTCTGTCTTGGTAGTTCTTATTACGGGCGCTGCAGGATTTTTCGGGTCGTGGATAATTCGTGAATTACTAGATATGGGTGAAAAGGTAGTTCTGCTTGATATAAAGAGGGACTACTCAAGAATTGACTGGGTCGTGCCAGAGGCTAGGTCTCTTCCATTCATCGAGGGCGACATAACGGCTGAGGGAGTAATCGAGAACGCAATAGAGAAGTATGGTGTCGATAGGATAATACATTTAGCTGCTCTCCAGATACCTGCATGTCGGAAAGACCCTATAACCGGTGCAAAGATTAACGTCATAGGCACGCTTAGAGTCTTTGAGGCCGCCAAGAAGCATAAGGACAAGATAAGAATGGTTGTCTATGCGAGTTCAATCGCCGCGCTCAGTCCTCCTGAGCACTATAAGGTCAAGCCAATACCTGAGGACGTTCCACTAAGACCAGTCACTCACTACGGCGCATTCAAGGTATGCAACGAGCTCTGCGCAAATGTATACTGGCATGAGGAGGGCATACCAAGCGCAACATTCAGGCCATACGTCGTCTATGGATTCGGAAGAGATGTAGGAGCAACAGCAGACATAACACGTGCAATAAAGGCAGCAGTAGCAGACATGCCATTCAAGATAAAGTTTGGAGGCGTAGTAGACATACAATACATCAGGGACATCGCTTATCTCTTCGTAACTGCAGCGATGAGAGAGCTCAAGGGCGCAAGGGTATACAACGTCAGGGGAGCAATCATGCACGTAGCAGACATCATCAAGCTAATAGAGGAGCTCTTCCCAAACGTGCGCGGCAAGCTTACCTACGACCCAACACCACTAGCACTCGCAACAGACCTAGACGACTCAGCGGCTGAGAGAGACTTGGGGCCGCTGAGAAAGACGCATCCACGCGACGGATTCCTAGAGACTGCCACCTTTTTCGAGAAACTAAAGAGGGAAGGCAGACTCGACCTCTCAGACCTGACGTGAAGAGTGATGCATGGTTTATTACGTGGCGGGGATGATTCTGGACCATGAATAGCAATTACTTCGTCTGGGGAGAAGACCCATTACTCATGATTCCAGGGCCAGTAGAGCTCGACCCAAAGGTAAGACAAGTCCTCGGTGGAAGATTCTATCCGCACTACGGCGCAGAGTGGGGAAAGATATACAGCGAGACGACAGAGATCATGAAGAAGATCTTCAAGACAAAATCGGAGGTAATAATACTGGCGACGCCGGGGAGCCTCGCGATTGAGATGGGCATAGTTAACCTCGCGAATCCGGGCGAGAAAGTGGTCACGATTGATAATGGCTTCTTCGGCAACAGGCTGACTGAGCTCTCAGAGCACTGCGGAAGAAAGGCGATTCCGGTGAGGGCTGAGATGGGAGACGTGGTCTCCCCGGAGCAGCTCAAAGCCGTACTGGACAGTAACAAGGACGTGAGGGCCCTCCTCGTCGTTCAGAACGAGTCCTCCACAGGAATCCTCAACCCAATTCCCGAATACATGAGGATAGCGAAGAAGTATGGGCTCTTGACGCTTGTGGACTCGATCTCGGCTTTCGGAGGAGTTGAGCTCGACGTCGACGGCTGGGGCATAGACTTCTGCATCGGGTATCCAAACAAGTGTCTAAGCAGCATTCCAAGCGCTGTGCCAGTTGCAATAAGCAGCGAGGTCTGGAGCAGGGTTGAGAAGGGACTCGTGAATCCCGGCACATGGTTCACGAACCTAAAGGTCTGGAGGCACTATATCTCCGAGTGGAGCGAGATGGGGCATCCATTCCCCACCACTATCAATACCTACTCGGTGCTCGCGCTGAAGGTGACTGGCCAGGCAGCACTTGATGAGGGGCTCGAGAAGAGATATGAGAGGCATAGAAGAGTGGCGGCGGCGACGAGGGCGGCGCTGAACCAGCTTGGCCTACCACCACTCGCTAAGGATGAGAAGTACGCCTCACCGACCGTAACGGCAGCTAGGATGCCTCCCCAACTTGACGGGCGCTCAAAGGAAATAATGAGCCGTCTTCTTTCAAATCACAGGATAATGATTGGAGGAGGCCTAGGCCCCCTGAGTGGAAGGATGATCAGGGTGGGACACATGGGCACCACTGCATCCGCAAAGTATCTACTCCCGACAATAATGGCGATCAGCTCGGCGCTGCGTGATTTAGGATTCGTGGCTGAGGGAGCAGAGGTAGCGGCTCAGGTCTTCGTCTCAGTCCTCAGCAGAGCTTAAGGATAAGATTTAAAAACATCAAAATCGATATTTTTTCTGATTGCTTATGAATTTAAATCCTCCATTAATCGATCTGCATGAAGATATCTCGCTCTACTACTTTCTCGGAGGGTATGGCCTGAAGTTTAAGGCAGAGGACTTCGGTGTAGACCTTCCAGGCAGGCATGGAGATATTCCAAAGTTTAGGAGGGCGAACGCAAAGATTATCTTCTCATCGATAGCCCATATAATTCCATCACTGAATGCCTATAGGCTTGGGCAGCAGACCTCGGGCTACGGCGTAAAGGTAGGAGCAATGAGGATACGCTCACCCACACTAATAACGCTAGAACACATAAAGACATACTATAATCTATTTTCGTCGTATCCAGACGCTTTGGCGCCTCTCTATAGGAAGAGCGATCTCGAGAGGATTCTCAGCGATGGCAGGACATGGCTACTAATAGCGATCGAAGGCTCAGAGCCCCTAGAAGACATAGAGGACATCGAGCTATTCTACATGCTCGGTGTTAGGTCCCTCCAGATCACATGGAACTTCGATAACAAGTTCGCCGCCTCCTGCATGTCGAAGCGCGACTATGGATTGACTGGAGACGGTGAGGAGCTGATAAAGAGATGCAACGAGCTGGGAGTAATAATTGATCTGGCTCACGCCAGCAGGAGAAGTACTCTTGAGGCCTTGAGTATCTCTAAGCTCCCAGCCATAGTTAGTCACGCCAATATCAATTCTGTCCACAGACATGTTAGGAATCTAGATGATGAGGAGCTTGAGGCTCTAAGGAGGAATGGAGGCGTGGTGGGAATAACGCTAATAGAGCCGACCATAGGCAAGACAGCAGACGTAAAGACACTCGCAGACCACATCCAGTATGTTTATCAGAAGTTCGGCGTCGAGAACCTAGCAATCGGCACAGACTTCTTCGGAATAATGCACGTCGAGGAGCCGAGAGGCCTAGAAGACATCACCAAGTTCAGTAACCTATGGACTGAGCTCCTTACCAGGGGACTCTCTGAGAGCGATGTCGAAAAAATCGCGTTTAGGAATGCCTTCAGGGTCATAGAGGCCAACGCCTCGAGATGGACTGATAAGCCCTTCTAGATAATTAATGGTTAAAGCACGGAATAAGGGGTGAATAATGCGTGACCTCGATAAGTATTGAGGAGGCTTTAGCAATATCTGAGAGGCTTAAGAGGCTCTACACACCTGCGGTCTCCGATATTCTCGACGATATGGGATATACGAGGCAAGTAATGGACTCATCGATTAGGCCTATCTATCCAGACGTTAAGATTGCTGGACCAGCATTTACTCTGACAATCTCGACCTTTGCATCATTCAAGAAGATAGAGCATGACGTAGAGAAGATGGCCAGGTTCTTTCAGGCAATGTATAGGGGATGTGTTGTCGTTGTGGCTACGCATGGCACCAAGGACGCAGCCTCGTGGGGCGAACTCATGTCGAACGCGGCTAGACATAGAGGAGCGATTGGATGCGTAAGTGATGGTGCAGTAAGAGATGTGCCTAAGATATGGGAGATAAAGCCGCCATTCCAGGTATTCGCAAGGGCCTTTACACCGGCAGACTCAAAGGGCAGGGTATATTTCGATGAATATGAGGTCCCAACATACTGCGGAGGCGTGAAGGTCTCGCCTGGCGACTTTATCTTCGGAGACTTTGACGGTGTCGTTGTTATTCCGAAAGAAATTGTAAGTGAGGTGGTGAGACGTGCGGAAGAAAAGGTTGAACGCGAGTCTGGCTTCAGGGAAGCAATAAGAAGAGGCGTCGAATTTCTAGCTGCATATCAGAAATATAGAGTTCTTTAGTAATTTTTTCATTTAATTAGCTGGACGTGTTTTACTCCTCCAATAGTGCTGCTTGCTCCTTCAGGAACGATTCCCGCCTCGATTGCAGCATTGACAATATCGTCGCCAAGTAGATTGATGATTGTCGCTGTCTCTATTAGTTTTGCTATGTGTTCCCAATTTGCTGTCCTTCCCATGTAGAAGTCCTCAGATACTCTTGTCTCGAACTTCTCGCTTATCCTGATTTTCTTTCCTAGTAGTCCCTTGTCGCATGCAGCTACTATTACTTCCCCAGTCACCGAGTGGTGTACCTTTACCCAGTAGGGAGCATCGTCCTCAGTCATCTATATCTACTTTGACGTGCTATGATTTAACAATTATGCATATTGTTTGAACAATGGACAGATTAGAAAAGACATAAATGATCGGTCTGCATGGTATTATTCGTGGGTAAACGAAAGATAATCGCCGAGCCCAAGGAGCTTGAGGAGATGCCTGAGCCAGGCCCTACTGATGTCTATGGAGTGGTCTCAAAGATGGTTGGCTACGATAAATTGATAGTTGATTGTGCAGATGGGAAGCAAAGGCTATGCAGGATTAGGGGACAGCTGAAGCGTAGAATCTGGATCAAAGAAGGTGACGTCGTATTGGTGAGTCCATGGGACTTTCAAAGCGACAGCAGGGGAGATGTCTGGTGGCGCTTCACAAAGAATCAGGTATTTGAACTAATACAGCGAGGAGTCATACCGGACTTCCTAAAGGCAAAGATTGAGAAATCTTAACCCTAGCTTTTGCGTAAAATAATCATCCATAATAAGTGAATCGTGCTTTATTTAGAAGGTATTGCATTTATGGGCAGAGCGATAAAGATATTAGAGGACGAGCCAGACTGGCTATCTACTCTTCGTCTTCTCGGCAGAAAGTCCTTCTTGGATCAGCCATATGAGAAGAATCCGCTCTACGTGAAGAACTATGAGCGGCTGAGCTTAGACCCAGAGTGGCTGCTCAGCAACACGGAGCCACGAAGTAATACTTCCATCCCCAGCGAATATTCAGACCTCTTATCAATCATCGATGAGCCAATAATCATCCATATGGATGCCTCGCCTGTCAGGACACATGTCCCACCAAAGCTGTCAGAGAAGGGATTAGTACTGATGAGTCTAGAGGAGGCGCTGAGGAAGAAGCCGAGCTACGTAAAGCAGGCATTGACTGAGGGGCCTTCGGGTCCCGAAGAGGACAAATTACTCGGACTAATATATGCCTCGCTGAACAGCGGCGTCTTAGTAATAGCGCCAAGCGGGCTCGACTCACCAGTAAGTATTAGAAGCATATGGCTATTGGGCAACAATGGACCAATAACTTCAGCAGCCACCATAGTCTATGCGGGCGAAGGAACAAGACTATCAATCATCGAGGAATACCACTCATACAGACTCGAGGAGACGGGATTTCTAGGACACCTAGTACAGACATACGACGCGCCCGAATCTCAGATAAGACACGTCACCATAAACGCCGTCTCGGAGAAGAGTGAAGTAGTGACCTATAGAAGCTCACTCGTCGGTAACTATGCATCACATAAATGGATAGGAATACAGCTCGGAGGCTCACTAACACGAACAAGAATAGACAACTACTTAGATGGTGCTGAAGCAAGGGCAGATACACTTGAAGCATCAATGACATCTGGAGACCAGAGACTCGACTCGACAATCAATCTTCACCACAGGGCAGAATCAACGACTGGGAGAGTCATCTCTAAGGCCGCAGCGATGCAGAGATCAAAGGCCCTACTCAAGGGAATAATCAGAATTGAGAGAAGAGCAAAAAACTCCGTGGCTTACCTAGCCGAACACGCGATGCTCCTGAGCAGCGAGTCGAGGGCAGAGGCAATCCCAGGACTGGAAATAGAGTGCAACGAGGTAAGAGCAACACACTCGGCGAGCGTATCACAGATAGACCCGGAACAAGTCTGGTACATGATGACTAGGGGAGTACCGAGGGAAGAGGCAGTCAAAATAATAGCGCTCGGATTCTTCGAGCCGCTTATAAGCGAGGTAGATGCAAGGGAAGTTAGGTGGAGCATGAGGTATCTCCTCGAGAGGAAATGGCTCGGAGATGCTGGGAAAACGCTTGAGCCAGGCTCCCTCATGGATATCTACGTCGAGCCTGAGGAGGCTGAGAAGACGCCTGAAGATATATTCGGAAAACACTACAAATACGTAAGGCAGAGAGGCTAGAATAAGCCGAAGAGCTTGCCTATAAGTATAGTCATGAGGATCGCTATTCCGATAGCTACACCACTAATGTTTATGTTGCTGCTCCCAGTCTGGAGCCCCCTAAAGAACTCGACGAACTTGACGAATGCAGAGGCCACCGCATAGTTTAAGCCATCGATCACCCTCTCCTCGACGTGTCTCCTAACGAATCTGGCCAGTGATTGCAGCCCATCAACAAAAACAGCCTCGTAGAGACGGTCAATATAGTACCTATTGACGAGTAATCTATGGATCCCCGAAAGTATTGGTCCACTCCTCGCGGCCTCCGTGGGTATCCGCCTCGCAATGAAGAAGAGATAAGAGACGCCGAGCCCCACGGCTAGAATGACGCCCGAAAACACATACGTGAGCGGAGATATCGAGACGTGGTGAATCCCCATAAATTCCAGCAATGCCTCCTCGACAGGCGGCAGGCCAGCTACCGCTGAGAGCCCGGCGAGAACCATGAGTGGGGCCGTCATCACAAGCGGCGACTCATGGATATGCCCATGCATCTCCAGCTTCTTCGGCTCGCCGAGGAAGACCATCGAGATCCACCTAAAGCTGTAAATCACGGTTAGGACAGATGCTAGACTGATAAGCATGAGTGCGAGGTAGTTTCCAGACTCCAGCAATGAGCTTAGAATGAAGTCCTTGCTGAAGAACCCGCTGAAGGGAGGAATACCTGAGAGGCTGAGCACTCCGATAAGCGATGTATAGAACGTGACCGGCATGTAGCGCCTCAGTCCGCCCATCTCGTCCATATTGTTCGTTGCCACTACATGTATGACTGAACCCGCCGCGAGGAAGAGTAGCGCCTTGAAGGCCGAGTGGCTCAGGACGTGGAACACGCCTCCGAACCATCCTGAAGCCGAGCCTACGCCCAGAGACGTAAACATCAATGCGAGCTGACTGATAGTAGAGTAGGCAATGACTCTCTTTATATCATTCATCACTAGGCCCATTGTCGCTGCGAAGATCGCTGTAAATGCGCCGATCGTTATGACGGTGGCGTACCAGTCAGATAGCTGCTGGGGCGAGAAGTGCTCGAAGGGCACCAGAGTCATGCTGAACCTAGCTACTAGGTATACGCCGGCCTTGACCATCGTCGCGGCGTGTATCAATGCGCTGACAGGCGTCGGGCCTTCCATCGCGTCGGGGAGCCATACGTGAAGCGGGAACTGCGCCGACTTCCCCATCGCGCCTCCAAAAGCTAGGAGTAGGGCCAGCATGAGGACTGGATAAACCTTTCCACACATCTTCGCTGCTTCTTCAATGGTGCTTCTTAGTCCAAGTATGTTGAGTGTTCCGAAGTTTGAGTAGAGTAGTAGTATCGCTGTTAGGAGCATTACGTCTCCTATCCTAGTCGTGATGAATGCTTTTATCCCTGCGAGTCTTGCCTCGTGCCTGTTGTAGTAGAAGCTTATCAGGGCGTAGCTGCAGACCCCGACGATCTCCCAGCCAATGTAGAGTCCAAGGAGATTATCTGAGAGGACGAGCAGCGTCATGCCTCCGATGAAGAAGGTCATAAAGAAGTAGTATCGCGGAAGGCCAGACTCGTGAGCCATGTAGCCAACCGAGTACAGCAGTATCAGCGACCCGATCCCAGTCGCTATACATGCCATCATTACTGAGAGAGGGTCTAGCAGCAATCCGAAGTCCACTGATCCGCCGGTTGGGAGGGGTATCCAGCTCACGCTTCTGTCAATCGTATTGCCGCCCCAGACGTCCGGTATCATAGAGATGGAGAAGGACGCGGCTGCGAATCCGAGAATCACGGAGTAGACCTCCCCCACCCTCTTTCCAGCTCTGAAGAAGAGGGGAACAAGCACTGAGCCGACGATTGGTATGAGCCAAGAAGCCCACTCAGCGAATGGTAACATCTATGCCACCGAGCTTCGCAAATCAATAAACCCAATCAATATATAAAATGTTGCCTGTAGTTTTAGTTAGAATATTTTTATTAGGTGAATCGTAGGATTTTTTGCAGAGTTGAGGATACTTCAGGTCAGCGATATACATAGTAGCAAGAATGCTGAGAAGATTCCGAGAACCGTGGAGGAGAAAAGCTGCGACGTTGTGTTTGTTGCTGGAGACATAACCAACTTCGGAAC
>Ga0105162_1001031_pt1 | contig 16701 bp, 14 predicted proteins | sample JNZ201metaG_FD_81532 | JGI IMG/M metagenome (GOLD analysis project Ga0105162, IMG submission 81532) | Hot spring microbial communities from Jinze hot spring, China to study Microbial Dark Matter (Phase II) - JNZ 20120812A | ecosystem: Environmental > Aquatic > Thermal springs > Hot (42-90C) >...
GGCAAACCCTGAGCCCACGAGGGCGGGGAAAATTTGGGGTGGAGGGGGCTTCGCCCCCTCCCGGGGGGATTGGGGGGTGTCCCCCCAAGTTCTTTCAAAAAGGAGCGAACCGCCACCATTAGCAATAGGCCCGCGAGTGGGACCCAAAACCATGGCAAACCCTGAGCCCACGAGGGTGGGGGGAAACTAAGGGCCCAGGGGCAAGATAAAGACATCCAACCATCATTCCCCAAGCACTTTAATTACAAGCCTTTTCGGGCGTCTGCCATCAAACTCAGCATAAAATATACGTTGCCATGGACCCAGGTCCAACCGGCCGTTAGTCACAGGAACTATGACCTGATGGTGCACAAGAGTGGAGCGAAGGTGGGCATCGCCATTGTCCTCACCGGAAGCATTGTGGTGGTAGTCACGGCGGTAAGGGATAAGTTTGTCCATTAACTCCCAGAAATCCTGGAAGAAGCCCTCTTCATCATCATTAACAATAACTCCGGCAGTAATATGCATGGCTGAAACAAGCACAAAGCCTTCTTTTATTCCGCTTTCTCTCACTGCTTCCTCAACCTGAGGAGTTATGTGAACAAGTTCTGTCCGGCGAGGGGTGTTGAACGTGAGATATTTAGTGTAAGCTTTCATCCCCATCACCCCCTAGTTTAAAGGGTCAGAAAATATCTGTTTAACTCCCAATCGGTCACCCTTATCCGGTATTCATCCCATTCCTTGCGTTTTGCTTCCAGAAATCGCCGGAATGTATGCTCACCCAGGGCTTTTCTCAATAGTTCACTCTTTTCCATCTCAGCCAGAGCTTCAGCCAGGGAACCCGGGAGGGTTCGGATATAAAGCTCCTTAAGGCGAGCATCATCAAAATGGTAAACGTCCTCCTCAACGGGATCTGGTGGTTCCAGCTTCCTTTCAATCCCATCAAGGCCGGCATGAAGCATAACGGCAAAAGCGAGGTATGGATTGCAGCTGGGATCAGGACAACGTAGCTCTATCCTTGTGGATTTCTCTTTACCCTGGGGGAAAGCAGGAACTCTTATGAGGGCTGAACGGTTTATCCTGCCCCAGCATATATAAACAGGTGCTTCATAGCCGGGGACAAGCCGCTTATATGAGTTAACGGTAGGAGCTACTACCGCAGAGAATGCCCTCGCATGCTCCAGCTGTCCCGCTATGAAGTGATATGCCAGCTTTGAAAGCCCATATTTATCGTTTGGATCGTGGAAAGCATTGCGCCCATCCAAAGAGAAGAGGCTCTGATGCGTGTGCATTCCTGAGCCGTTTATCCCGAATACAGGTTTAGGCATAAAGGAAGCATGGAGGTTATGGGCCTGAGCCACTGCTTTTATCACATATTTGGTAGTTATCACACTATCGGCAGCAGTGAGAGCATCGGAGTAGCGGATATCTACCTCATGTTGTCCAGGGGCCACCTCATGGTGGTCCATTTCCATATCAATGCCCATGGCTTGAAGGAAAGAAATAATCTCCGATCGGACCACCGCTGCCTGGTCCCTTGGGGAGAAATCAAAATAGCTTCCGACATCGTGAGGCACTGGCTGGGGCCTGGGGACTTCGTTAATTTTGAAGAGGAAGAACTCAAGCTCAGCACCCACGTTGTAGATATAGCCCATATCTCTGGCTTTCTGGAGAGCTCTTTTGAGGATATAACGGGGGTCACCCTCAAAAGGCTTATAGTCCGGGGTATAAACATCGCATATAAGGCGAGCCTTGCGCATATTCTCTGGTTCCCAGGGTAGGATGCAGAAAGTGTTCAAATCGGGCATAAGGAGCATATCGCTCTCGTATATGCGGGCAAAACCTTCCACTGATGAACCATCAAACCATATTCCGTGCTCAAGGACTTCTTCAAGGCGTTGGGCAGGTATGGTGGCGCTTTTCACCGAGCCCATGATATCGGTAAATTGCAGTACTATGAATTTGATGCCCTCTTCTTTGATGCATTGCAAAATTTCTTCGGGAGTGCGCATCGTCTCACCTCCTTCTAAAAATTAAAAGCCCCTGAGCCTGGAATGGCCCAGGGGCTTCGCGGCCCCTTTGTATTGTTTATTAAATTATAGCACACAAAAGCTTCCTTGTCAAAAACCTTCTTAGGTGGAGTGACGAACCGAATGAAATCTTTGACAGGGCTGAAAATTTACTGTATACTTTTCCCGGTTTCAGCTCGTTCTCTGGGAGGACAAACCCATGAAGGTGGTTATACCCCTGGCAGGGTTAGGGACACGTTTGAGGCCGCATACTCACACCCGCCCCAAACCCCTCGTGGTAGTGGCCGGCAAGCCTATTATAGGACATATATTGGATCAGTTCAGAGGCCTTGAAGTTGAGGAGTATATCTTCATCGTGGGCCATCTGGGGGATAAAATTCAGGAGTACATTGAATCCAACTACCAGCTTCCCAAAACCAGTTACTTTGAACAAAAGGAACTAAAAGGTCAATCCCATGCCCTTTGGTTGGCCAGGGAACGCCTGCATGGACCCATCCTCATAACTTACTCCGATACCATTGCCGAGGCAGACCTTTCAGGCTTTGGGGATCTGGAAGCTGATGGGGTCTTCTTCGTCAAAGAGGTGGAAGACCCAAGGCGCTTCGGGGTGGCAGAGGTTAAGGATGGTTATGTGACCAGGATTATAGAAAAACCTTCCACTAAGGAAAACAGGCTGGCTGTAATAGGACTTTACTACATAAAAGATGCCGAGTGGCTTGTAAGGTGCATAGAGGAACAGATGGCCCGTAACATCCAGCTTAAAGGAGAATTTTATCTGGCTGATGCCCTCCAGATTATGATAGACCAGGGAGCTCGCTTTATCACTCGTCCGGTAAAAGTATGGAAGGATTGCGGCAAACCGGAAACCCTCCTGGACACCAACCGCTACCTCCTGGAGAAGATGGGAAGCACTTACCCCCCAACCGAGGGTTCTATAATTATCCCACCGGTTTACATTGCTCCGACCGCCAGAATATCTCGTTCCATCATAGGACCCTATGTGTCCATAGCTGAGAGGGTAGTGGTGGAGGAATCCATAATCCGCGATTCCATAATTAACGAGGGAGCTTACATAGAGAGAGCTGTCCTGGCTTTCTCCCTCATAGGCGCCGAGGTCACTTACCAGGGGATTTACCAGCAACTGAACGTGGGCGATTCCTCCCAGGTCAATGTGGGAACCTTTGAACTGGAAACCTTGTAAAGTAGAGTGCTATGCCGGCTACAAGTACCCTCAGGAGCCAAGGGCCTTTTCCGTAGAGGATCAAAGGTATGAGATAGAGGTTGTGGAAGGGCAATTTTTAGCTCCTGAAGGGCCTATTTTCAAAGTTAAAGCTTGCGGTAAACGTTTCCTACTCCTTTATTGGGAAAATTACGATGAGTGGCTTGTTCAGGAAATTTAAACTCACAGGGTTGCTATTCATGGTCATTGCCTGTGCAGGAGTAACCCCAGAGCCCTCTCTATGGAGAGGTGTTACCACCATCGGGGAAATCCTGAAAGATCCGAAGGCCTGGGAAAGCAAAGAAGTAAAGCTTCTTGCCTATTATCGCTGGTTTGACCTTTTCGGGGAAACGGGAACTGGCCCGCCTGTGACCAGGAGCGATGTGGCCTTTGCCGATATTACCGGTGCTATATACTCAACACCCTGGATAGACCTCGGATTTTCCCCCCAGGAGACAGAACGTCTTTTCCTGCTCAGGGCAAAAGTAAAAATAAATCCTGCAGGTCAGCCTTACATTGAAGTGCAGGAAGGTCAGGAAGTAGAAGGCCTTCCCAAAAACGTCATCCTGCGAGTCCGATTGAAAGGAGGGATAATAGGGTTCAACCGGGAAATCCTCATAGCGAAGGATGGCTACGCCCTCTATCTGGACCGTAAGACAAACCAGCATGCACGTTTAAAGGTGGAAAGGAAAGAGCTTGAAGAAGTTTTGAGGCGGATTCGTCCCCTCCTGGGCCAGGAACTGGGAACCCCAATACCTGATGGCTTCGCTTATACCCTTTACGCCTGGGATGGTGACAAAATACGCACTCTTACTGTGTATCCAGAGAGTGCTCCACGGGAGCTGGAACCAGTGTTCAAGATCTTGAAAGATTGGCTCTTCAGATAAACCAGAAGGAGGTAAGGAGATGAGGGACTTTACGGCCAAACGCATCAGGGAAATACCTCCATCGGGCATAAGGCGGTTCTTTGACATCGCCGCTACTATGGAGGATGTCATTTCGTTGGGCATAGGAGAGCCTGACTTCGTAACGCCGGAGCCTATAATTGAAGCCGGGATAGAATCCCTGCGCCGCGGCGAAACCCATTATACTTCAAATTCCGGCATCTTGGAATTGCGGGAGGCCCTTTCACAGCACCTTAAAAAACTTTACGGCGTGATCTATGACCCGGAAACGGAAATCCTGATAACGGTTGGGGTCTCGGAAGCCCTGCACATCTCCCTCTTGGCTACAGTAGAACCGGGGGAAGAGGTAATTGTGATAGAGCCATGCTTCGTCGCTTACAAACCGGCGGTCATCTTCGCTGGAGGAACCCCAGTGATAGTGGAAACCAAGCTGGAAGACAATTTTGAAGTCTCAGCTGATCAGATTGAAGAAAAAGTAACCCCTAGTACAAAAGCGGTTCTCCTCGGATATCCCAATAACCCCACAGGGGCGGTCATGAGTCGGGATAAGCTTATGGAAATTGCCTCTTTGGCCGAGAAGTATGACCTCTTGGTGATTTCTGACGAGATTTACGACCGCCTTGTATACGGTGTTGAGCATACCTGCTTTGCTTCCCTGCCAGGGATGAAAGAGAGAACCATCCTCCTGGGAGGCTTCTCCAAATCCTATGCCATGACAGGGTGGAGGATAGGTTACGCTTGCGCTCCAGCCAATATAATGGCCCAGATCCGCAAGATCCATCAGTATGCTATAATGTGCGCACCGACCACAGCGCAGGTAGCAGCCCTTGAGGCTCTCCGGAGCGGCGAAGAACATGTGCGTCGGATGGTAACGGAATATGACCGCCGCCGACGCCTCATAGTTAAGGGGCTGAATGATATTGGGCTTGAGTGCTTTGAACCTAAAGGTGCTTTTTATGCTTTCCCCTCTATAAAATCCACCGGGCTGAGTTCCGAGGAGTTCTCGGAAAGGCTCCTTTATGAAGAAAAAGTTGCAGTAGTGCCCGGCAATGCCTTTGGAGCATGTGGAGAAGGGTTCGTCCGCTGCTCTTATGCTACAGCTTACGAAAAAATAGAAGAGGCTTTGGAGAGGATGGAGCGGTTCGTAAAGAGGGTTAAAGGCAGATGAAGATTTATTTCACTTTCCTGGGATGCAAAGTTAACAGGAGTGAGCAGGAGACCTGGGAGAGGGAGGTAATAGCTTTAGGCCATGAACTTGCCTCTTCCCCGGAAGAGGCTGACTTCATTGTGATTAATACCTGCACCGTTACCGGGATTGCCACTCACAAATCCCGCCAGCTTATAAGGAAAATGCATCGCCTGAACCCAACGGCCAGGATAGTGGTCACAGGGTGCTACGCTGAAATTGCTCAGGAAGAAGTCGCTTCAATTGAAGGGGTCAGCCTTGTGGTAAGGAACGCTGAAAAAGAACTTTTACCCCAGCTTCTGGTGGGGGCAAGAGCACTATGGGCTTACCCCTTACCCCCCTCCCCGGGTAATACAAGAGCTTTTGTAAAAGTTCAGGACGGTTGTGATAATCATTGCACTTATTGCATCATCCGGATAGCAAGAGGGAGAGAAAGGAGCCGACCCATCTTAGAAGTGGTGGAGGAAATAAAGAAGCTGGCTGAAGTGGGATACAAAGAAGTGGTTTTAACCGGAATCCACCTCGGAGGATATGGCCGGGATCTGGGGGTTGACCTGGCAAGCCTTGTAAAGGCAATCCTGGAAGAAACCCCAATCCAGAGGCTCAGGCTTTCCTCCATAGAGCCCTGGGATATACCCCATGGCTTTTTCTCCCTCTGGCAGGATCGGAGGCTTTGCCGGCACCTGCACCTTCCGCTCCAGAGCGGGTGTGACGAAACCCTCAGGAGGATGGGGCGCCGCTACACCACAGCCCAATATGCCAGACTTGTGGAAGAAGCTCGCTCGCTAATACCGGACCTGGCCGTAACCACAGACGTGATGGTGGGCTTCCCCGGGGAAACTTGGGAGGAATTTCGCCAAAGCCTGGAGTTTATAAAGAAAATGGAATTTGCCCGCATTCACGTTTTCCCTTATTCCCCTCGCCCCGGAACCCCTGCTGCGATTATGAAAGGGCAGATCCCGGAGAAAGTCAAAAAGGAAAGGGAAAAACTCGTAGCTGAAGTAGGACAGAAGAGCGAAATGGCCTTTCAATCCCGCTTCCTGGGCCGGGTTATGGAAGTCCTTTGGGAAACGCCTGAACGCCACGGGGAACTTTTCCTCTGCTCTGGCCTGACCGACAATTACATTCGCGTCTTTGCCCTCAGCCCATGTCCTCTCTCCAACACCATTGCACCTGCTCGCCTGGTAGCCTTGCGGGAAGAATCCAAAGGACATGAAAGAGGAATGTGGGGAGTTTTTGAGGAAACTTTTGCCATCCAGGAAACGGCATGCGTGTCCTGATGGTTTCAAAAGCCTGCGTTTTGAAGGCTTACCGGAAGAAACTGGAAGAATTGGCAAAACTCGGGGCCGAGATGTTCCTGGTGGTACCTCGTTACTGGCGCGATGAAAGGGGAGTTCTTCCTCTGGAAGAAGGGGCTGAAGGCTACAGGTTGCTCGTGGATAACCTCGTTTTTAACGGAAATTACCACCTCCATTTCTACCTCCGCCTTCCCTTCTACATGTGGGATATTAAGCCTGAGCTGGTTCACATTGACGAAGAACCGTATAACCTGGCCACTTTCCAGGCGATGGCTCTGGCCAGAGGGATTGGGGCGAAAACCCTCTTCTTCACCTGGCAGAACCTTTACCGCCGTTACCCACCGCCCTTTTCGTGGTTTGAACAATACAATTACCGCCATTCCTCCTGGGCCATTGCCGGAAACCAGGAAGCTATAGAGGTGCTGAGGAAAAAAGGTTACCGGAAAAACATAAGCCTGATCCCGCAGTTTGGTGTGGACGAAGAAACCTTTAAGCCCGGTCATCAACGTGAAAGAGGACGACCTTTTACTGTAGGCTACGTTGGTAGACTCGTGGAGGAAAAAGGAATACACCTACTCCTTAAGGCTATGGCTGGCATTAGCGGTGAGTGGGAGCTTTTAATCCTTGGGACAGGGCCGAAGCGCCGGGAACTGGAGAAGCTTGCCTCTGATCTCAAAATCTCTCAGCGTACCCGCTTCTTCTCCTTCCTCCCCTCTTCCCAGCTCCCTGAATTTTACCGTCAGCTTGACCTCCTCGTATTGCCATCCATAACTAAACCTAACTGGAAGGAGCAATTCGGGCGGGTTTTGATAGAAGCTATGGCTTGTGGTGTCCCCGTGGTAGGCTCCACCTGTGGGGAAATTCCCAACGTCATTGGGGATGCAGGGTTAATTTTCCCCGAAGGAAATGTAGAAGCCCTGCGGGAATCCATCCTCAAGCTCATGGCCGATGAAGAACTGCTTCGCTCCTTGGCCCGTAAAGGACGCGAGAGGGTGCTGGAAAAGTTCACTCAGAAAGCGGTAGCATCCAGAACCTTTGATGTTTACTGTAAAATCATGGGAGGTGCTGAACATGGTCCTTAAGCCCTCATCCAAAATTGGGATTGATGGAAATGCTCCCCTTGAGCCATCAGGTTGCCCTGCCCCTCAAATGGCTAACCCTCAAATAATAGCTGAAACTGGAACAAGCATGGTTCGCCTCAACTTCCTCCTCGGCCCGTGGAATTCCCCCACCGATCGTTCCCTTTACTGCGGAAAAACGTGGTTTGAGACCTTTGATGCCATAGTGGACGGACTTCTGGCTAAAAACGTGGCTATATATGGTCTTATTGGCCTGGAATCGGTCAAGCCTGGACCCGGGGACAACTTTCGCCGCAAGACCCCAGGTCCCGGGGCTGAGGATTGGCTCAGGAGGTATGTGGAAAATTTTTATGCCATCGTGGAACACTTTCATGACCGGGTATGGGCTTTTGAGCTCATAAATGAGCCCAACAACTGGTTTGGTGGGACCACAAGCCTTTTTCACCCTTACTGGATGGCCCGAATCCTTAAAGAAGTTTACTTAGCCGTCAAGCCCTCCTTCAATGTGCGCATAATTTCTGGCCCTATCTTGGCCCATGATCTACCAACTGGAGCAGATACTGGGGCCTCATACCTGCGCCAGATGTACTATTACGGTATAAGGGAATTGGGCTGGGGAGAAGTTAAAAGCGCCTTTGGCTCATACCCCCTTGACGGGGTTGGTTATCACCCTTATATTGGCCAAACCAGAGATAAAGGCGCTGATTACATCCGGGAAACACTTCGGGCCTACGTCAATGCCATCTGGGATAGTATAACAATTTACGAAGGCAAGAACACTTCAACCCGCATTTATGTTTCCGAAATCGGATGGGAATCGGAGCAAGGAGACGATTTTCAAGCGGCAGCCATGTCAGCAGCTTTTTACACTTTGCTTAAAGATGAAAGGGTGGAAGCAGCTATCTGGTTTTGCTTAAGAGATTTCCCTGGCACCACAAAGGGTCTCTACACTCAGGCAGGATTGGGAACCTTTGCTCGCAAACCCATATATTATCGGTTCCAAGAATGGGCTAATATATCCCGAACCCCGGAGCTTCTGGATGTCCCGCCACAGGTGGGTAGAGATGCCTCCGGACGCATCTACTGGCCCATTGTAGAATGTTACCTCAGGCACGGTGGGGAGAAAGTCCTTGGTTTGCCCTTTGACAACGGTGGAGGGGTCCCTGTTCATCGTTGGGGAAACGGGTGGGTTCAAGACTTCAAAACGCCCGATGGTGCTTTTAAATCTATCATAATGCTCAGAGATGGGACCTCAAAAGCCTACATTCTCTGGGGGCCTATAAGGGATTACTACCTCTATGAAAAAGGAGGAGCAGAGGGGCCCTTGGGGTACCCTGTGGAAGACCCCACAACTGATGAATTTGGCCTCCCCAAAATTAGATTTGAGCGGGGTATTATAGCTTTCAGACCTGTAGCCATTATGATTTAAAAGCCCCCTTTTCAAGGACCTTTTTTATCGCTTCCCTAAGCTGATGGATAGTGAAAGGTTTTGTCAAGAAAGGCAAACCGCTGGCATAAAGGAAAGATTCAGTGGCCGGGGTAATGACATCTCCAGTTATGAAAATAAAGCGGTCAGCGAGGTGTGGTTTGATGGCTTTGATTCCCTCGTAGAGGGCCATACCGCTGAGCTTTGGTAAACGCACGTCCGAAATTATGAGGTCAAAATCCTGCTCTTTCAGCACCTCAAAAGCCTTTTCCCCATCGGTTACCGATTGCACCTCCATTCCTCCTTGGCGGAGGTAAATTTCCAGCACTGTAATTAAGCCTTTTTCATCTTCAACGATTAAAACCCGAGCAGGAGGTAGTTCTTTTTCCAGTTGCTTCAAAAGCTCCTCAGCCCACTTCTCTTCTTCCCCAACCTCCACAGGGATCTCTACAAAGAATGTGACCCCAGGCTCGGGAGTATTATTGCGAGCCCATATTCTACCCCCATGTTCTTTCACCAAATTATAAGCTATAGCAAGCCCCATCCCTGTACCTTTCTCTTTGGTGGTGAAAAATGGGTCAAAGATACGGGACATATGCTCTTTAGGAATGCCGGGGCCATCATCGCAGAACTCAATCCGGATGAAATTCTCAGGGGTGAGAGAAGTCCTAACGGTTAAAGTCCCGCCTCTATGGGCTTCGTACATCGCTTGCTCCGCGTTCACAATGATGTTAAGGAAAACTTGCTGAAGCTGTTGGGGGTCAGCTGAAGTGAGAGGTAGGGAGGCAAATTCAGTTTTTACCTCTATGTTCTCCACCCGCATTTCATAAGCCCTCAGGGCAAGGGTCTTGCGCACAAGTTCATTTACATCAACTAACTCCTTCCTCGGAGGACGTTTCCGGGCAAAATCCAGGAGGTTTTGAACAATGTTAGCAGCCCTGCGAGCCTCTTCTTCTATCCACCTGAGACTTTCGCGAGCTCTCTCAGGCATAGAGGGGTCCATGTTCAAAAGCTGAGCGTGAGCCAAGACCGAGCTCAAAGGATTGTTAAGCTCATGTGCTATCCCCGAAATTAATTCCCCCAAGGAAGCAAGCTTCTGAGCCTGGAAAAGGCGTTCCCGAAGTTCCTTTTCTTCTGTAACATCTCTTACAGAGTGGACAAAGGAGATTATTTCTCCATGCTCATCAAAAACGGGGAAAAGGCCAATGGAGAGAGTTCGCTTGAGATAAGGCTCCTCAATCTCTTCTATTACAGGCTTTTTAGTCAAATCCATTCTGTTGAAGGGGCAATATACAGGAGGTTTTTCAGTCCCATGGAGGAGGGAATAACATTTAAGGCCTATCAATTCTTCGGGCGAAGAGAATCCCAGAAGCTTAGCCGTGGCAGCATTCGCCCTTAGAATGGTAAAGTTTCTATCCGCGGTGAAGATAGCGTCAGTTACAGCATTAAAAGTAAGCTCCCATTCTTCACTGAGGAGACGGTAACGAGTTTCGGATTCTTTAAGTTCAGAAGTGAGACGAGCATTGCGAATGGCCACAGCGGCAGCGGAAGCGAAGACCTCAAGCCGTCGGGCATCTTCAGGGGAAAACTGGGCGGGGCGGGTCCCATCTACGCATAAAAATCCTATGGTTTCGGAACCAAACCGGATCGGGGCAGCTACGTAAGATTTTAACCACTCAAAGCCTGGCACCTTTACCCACTCAGGGTCAGCTTCAGTATCGGGGATAAGGATCGCCCGGCCAGTTTCCATCATGCGTTTCAGGTTGGGGAATAAGGGCAAAGTAAGCCCCTTTACTAATTCCATTACCCCGAATTTCTCATACCCACGGGCGCGTATTACCTTTACTCTTTGACCTTCTAAGAATAAAACGTTGAAAGCATCGCCTGATACGATTGAACTTACGCCCTCTAAGATGAGATCCAGGACGTTTTCCAGCTCAAGGGTTGAGCTGAGTTTCAAAGCAAACTCAGAGAGAGTTTCAGCCAAAAAGCGAGCTTCTCTTTCCTTCCGGAAGAGCCTGATGTTCTCAAGCGCAATGCTCATGTAATCGGTTATAGCTGTGAGAAGTGAGATGTCTTCGGGACTAAAGGCATCAACTCTTTCATCTTCTACGTTTATCACACCTATGACTTCACCGCCCACCTTGATGGGGATATCTACTTCGGAACGGGTTTTAAGTTCCCTGGGACCTGGAACAAAGCGAGGATCTTTTGTCACGTCGGGGACATATAAAGGTTTGCCGGAGCGGGCTGCTGCTACTGTAAGGCCTTTTTCACCATCTAATGGAAGAGAAAACCCTCCCGGAAGTTCATAGCCCTTTAGAGCCTTGAGGTGGAGGAGGTTCTCAGCTCGATCCACCTCCAGATAGGCAACGGTCCTGAATTCCAGAGCTGAATGTATTGCTTTTAAGACTGCCTCTATCACATAACTCTCATCTTGGGCGAGGACTAATTCCCGGCCTAACCTGTGGACAACTTCCAGCTTTTCAGCCAGAGCCTTTTCTCTGGTTACATCCTGGCGCCCTACAACAATCCATGGAGTTTCCGGAACCGATACGGCAAAATTCTTATAGGTTTTACCTTCTTCCTTTCCCTCCCAAAAAACAGGCTTTTTCTCTTCCAAAGCTTTCCGAATTTTTTCCTCAATTTCGGAACATTTTAAAACATCCTGACAGGGTTTGCCTATAGTTTCTTCAAGGGTGAGCCCAAAATTTTCAAGGAAAGTTCTATTAGCGGCTACTATAGTTAGGTCCTGGGCCAATACTAGAAGCTCCATGGGTAAGGCATCAGCAGAAGTGCGAAGCAACCTCCTCTCTTCTTGAAGGGATTGGTAAAGCTTGAGGTTATGGAAAGCTATTGCTATTGAAGAAGCAATGGATTCCAGGGTCAGGACATCATCATAGGAAAAAGCTCCAGGCTGGGTGTCCTGCAAGTCAATAGCTCCCAGGACTTTCCCCTTAAAACGTATAGGCACACAGACCTCTGATTTCACTACTCCCAAAGGAACAGGCCCAGGGATATAGCGAGGGTCCTTTGAAACATCGTTGCAGAGGACGGGCTCATTGTGGCTTATGCTCCAGCCGATTATTCCCTGAGATAAGTGCTGGCGGTATCCAGGAGCTGCGATTTGAGCATATTCCCCAGCGATAGCTTTTAAAACCGCTTCTTCCCCCTCAACCCAGAAAAGCAATACCCCATAGTGACCAAGCTTTTCCCATATGATTTGGGCTATTTTCTGAAAAAGGGTCTTGATATCAGGGGATGCGATAGCTATACGGGCTATTTCATTCAGAATTGAAAGCCTGTTAGCCAGTTTGACGATTTGCTCATGTAAGAGGGCATTGCGGAAAGTTAAAGCGAGGTAAGAAGCTACATTTAAAAGCAATTCAAGGTCGTCCTGGGAATAGGCGGCGGGAAGATAAGATTGAACAGATATTACTCCTACCAGCTGGTCCTCAGCAATCATTGGGATCCCCAAGAAGGAGCGAGGAACTTTGCCGGTTCCCCACAGGGAGAAGGGATAATGCTCTTTCTCCAAGTCAGATATGAGCAAAGGAGTCTTAGAGGTTATGACAAGCTGGGTAAGGCTGGGTCTTAACTTGCGACGCTCCCTGGGTTCTTTCACCCCCTCATCTATCATGAATATGAAATCGGTTTCCTCCGTTTCCGGATAATATAAAGCGATGTAGAAAGCGTCCATGGAGATGACTTTGGACAGTTCTTTGTAAACGGCTTCAGCTATCGCCTCAAGCTGGAGGGAGGAGGAAGCAGCTCGCGCTATAGAAGCCAAGACAGGAAGGTACTGGACGGGAGGAGCTGAAGGAGCTTCCTCTAAAATCATGATTATGGCTTTTGGTTCCCCGTTTTCACGCAAAAGGGATGGGGTAATTAAAACAGGGGTTTTCTTTCCACTTAAGGAAACTAAAGTGGTCTTAAAAGGATAAGGTCTTAACGGAGGGGCTTTGATTAAAGTGTTTAAGGTTTTCTCATCAAAGTTGGGGATGAAAAGGTTAATGGGTTTTCCTTTTAATGCCTCAAGGGAGGCTTGGACTATTTCCAGGGCCTTCCGGTTGGCGAAAATTATCTCTCCTTGAGGTGAAAGGATCAGGACGCCGGCCACTATTCCGTCAATAAATTGAAAAAGTTCACTATCCACTTTTACCCTCCTTCCTGGGCTCCCCCCAAAATTATACCCTGAGTTAGTAACTAAAACAAGCGGTTTCGGGTAACCGTCACAAGGTTGGGACAAGAATGTGGGTTACCTCCAGCAGCCAGATGCCATAGGCACCTGGCGAATGTCATAGCCGGCTAATTCCAGTCGGCATTCGCCTTGAATGGCGGGTTGCGCATCTTGGGAGTCAAAGCCACGGAAGGTCACAGGTGTAGAGATCCACAGCAGAGTAGAGCTACATCCAGCGGCGCATTCCCTCTTCGGGCTTGCTGTTCCTGGGCCCCAACACATACTTCTCATCAATACCTGCTACCACCCCGAACAGAGTGGCCACAGGCAACAGTTCACATCCCAGACGCTCACCCAGGCGAACAACAAAGGGCATATGCGCTACCCGGAATATAAGGCCAAGGGGCTGCAAACTGGCACTGGTACCGGTGAGAGAGGGTACAAGCATCTCATCGGCGCCCGTCTCAAGGGAGCAAGGATGATCTGAAGCTATAGCCAAGGTGCGAGCCCGGCTTAGGAGTGGTCGCTGGGAAAAGACCATGGCGCATATCAGCGTCAAGCGGCATAGTCTGACAAATCATCTGTGCTCCAGCTGTGGGAGGAGGCCCATCTATATCTGCTGTTTGTGTTGAGCATCCTCGGCTTAGCCCTGCCGGGCCGGCTGGTTCTTCAACCGGCCGGTGGAGGAGAGAGGTAATGGGGGCGTTTTGCCTTGTCACTCCCATCGTCTCACCCGTTCCGCCAGCCATATCGCCAGCAGGGTGAGCAGCCCGCTCACCACCATAGCAAAGATGCGTATAAGCATAAGAGCCAGGTTCGAAGGCTGGGCCTCAGGCGGAGCTGCGGTGAGCCAGTGCCACAGGACGGTGGCCATGGAGTCGCTGAGCACTTGACCAGCGGCCAGGGCGGTGCCCAGGACGGCTACGATTATCCCGAGCCTCCGCTCGTAGCCGGCCTCCAGGATGTCAGCCCGGGTGCGCAGGGCATTAATGGCATCCCTCACCTGGGAAGCCAGGTTGGAGCCGTAAGCCAGGTCTACTTCCATCTGGCGACACATCATCTTGAGAGGCTCGGCCAGGGGGGCCAGGGTTGCCTCACCCCCAATACGCCGCAGAGCTCGCTCCACATTTTCCAGGTTTACCAGGGCTGTCTGGTGCAATTCCTCGGCTTCAGCTAGGGCAGCCGAGAAGGGAAAGTAGGGCTTAGCCAGGCCCACCAGGGCCCTCTGCAATAAAACCAGGCTATTGCCCTTCTGCACTGTCCCACCGAGAGCGCGCAGGATATCCCTAAGCCTCTCAAGCAACTGCCGTTGCCCATCGTCCAGCGTGGGGCGGATTCGATGCCAATACTCCCGCTCATAGACGGCATGCAACTTGTGTCGGTAAAGCTCCAGCAGGGGCAGCTCTTCGTAGACCAGCCGCCCGACCTCGGCGCTATCCTCCGTTTCAATATTGGGGTAGAAAAGGACAGCATGCAGGATTGCCGGCCCTGCCGAAGGGGCTCGCACCAGCAGGTCCGGATAAAGTCGCCCTACTGGCAGCTGCAACCCCACCGGGTTCAGGAACGGGCCCAAAGGATCCCCCGCCATCCACTGCTGAAGGATCTGACGGGCCAACGTCCGATAGCCCGTCTCTACCGGGTCGGTAATGGAGCCCTGGGCCATAGCCCGGGCCGTCTCCTCTTCCACCACTGCCGTTAGGTAAACCGATTCCCCCAACAGGGGCACCTGGGCCACCCGGGGATGCCACAGGTGGGACTGTATTTGCTCGGTGAAGACCGAGATGGGCGCCTCCCCATCGTAGAACCACAGCCAGTGTAAGACCAGGCTATCGGCCTCCTGATGGGCACGCAGCATCACACCCAGTTTCCCTCCCCCCAGCGAGGTGTGGAAGGCCAGCTCTGGCGGGCTCAGCAGCCGCCGGCTTATCCAGGGGGAGGGGGATGGTCCGCTCCGCAGGATGTGGAGCTGACCCTCCAGAACCTTCAGAGCCGGAACGAGGCCTGCCGCATAGTTGACGACGTCATCCAGTAAGGCAAGCACAGCCTTCCAAAGTGCAGGCCATTCCTCAGGCTTCGGTTTATTGCCGTACCAGAGGAAGGAGAGATAATGGTGGACTGTGGGCCGCTTCAAAATGGGCGAGCGGGACACGAAATTAACCTTCCTCTTTGCCTGGGCCTTCGGCAGGCTGTGGCAGACCTGCCTGCTGGCGCCAGAGAGCCAGCTGCTCCGCGTTACGGGTTAGCTGGCCAGGGTCCTCAATGCTCAGACGCAGGGCATTGATCAGGTCTTTTGGGCCGAGGGCTGGCCCGGGACCTGCCCCCTCGGGTTTGGCGATCGCGGTGGGGTAGCCCCGAGCCTGCACCAGGCGCAGGCGCACCGGCTGCACGATGGCCCAGACGCGCGGGTCGCTCCGCCAGAGCTCAAAGAGGGCCAGCCCCTCCCTGGCCAGGGTATCAGGATCTGCTTCCGTGGGCAGGTTAGCCACAATCTCCAGCATGCGTTTCTGGAAGGCCGGCCACTCCTCCCCCAGGGCTTCTCTTATCGCTGGTCCGGCCTCGTCCAGGGTCAACAGGTCAATGATTAAATCAGGGGGCAATTGAGTCATGGTTCCAAACCTCCTCCTAATCCTCAACTCATCACGGCTCCTACGGCGACAAAGGGGGCCCAGAAGTAGGGCTCCGCAAAGGGGTATGGTTTGCTACGGGTGACCAGCTCCTTATAACGGGCCACGGCCGCAGCGATGGACATGCGCTCCTGCCCACGGCGCAGGTAGGGCTCATAGCGGGCCAGGGCTTCCTCCAGCGGCAATGTCCGCAGCCAGCGCTGGGCCTCGCATAGGGCCTCCGCCACCTCCATTCCCCGCTCCAGATGGTTTTCATAGAAGCGTTCCATGAGGAGCCCTGTGGAGGCGTCGTTGACCGGCCAGAGGCTGGCCACCACAGCGGGCGCCCCGGCTATCAGGAAGCCAGCCGGAAGCCCCACATACTCCTCGGCAGCCTCAGTAACGGCCGTTACCCCTGTCTCACAGGCGCTGAGCACCACCAGCCGTGCTCTGGACCTCGTCCAGGGTGAGCAGATCAGGGATCACGCTCCCATCTTCGGCCCGGCTTCCGAAGAAGGCCAGGCCCGAGGCCATGGGTTCCTCCCAGAAGTAGCGGCCATGGCCAGAGAAGTGGATGTAGTGGGCACCGGCCACCATCTTCAGGAAAGTCTCCTTTTTAGCCTGTTCGCCCTGGCTGATCCGTGCCTCCCAGCCCTGGCGGTCGAAGAGCTCCTTCAGGGCCGCAACCTCCCCGGCGGCGAATTCCAGGTCGGCGGTGGGGTTGGAGGCGGCAGCCAGGGTGGGTGGCCCCTGGCGTTTCAACTCCACCAGCCGGTCCCGGCAATGGGACAGCACC
>Ga0105162_1001033_pt1 | contig 16693 bp, 13 predicted proteins | sample JNZ201metaG_FD_81532 | JGI IMG/M metagenome (GOLD analysis project Ga0105162, IMG submission 81532) | Hot spring microbial communities from Jinze hot spring, China to study Microbial Dark Matter (Phase II) - JNZ 20120812A | ecosystem: Environmental > Aquatic > Thermal springs > Hot (42-90C) >...
ACCTGAAAAAGTCTACATATTCTTTAACAATGACACGAACATGCTGCGTAACGCTCAGCACATGTTTAAGAAGCTCGCATCTCAATGAACATGTTCATTTAAATCGTATTATTTCCGCCTCCAAATAATTTATGTGAGCCGCCGTCACCTCAACATCTACGAGTTTCCCGAGCAGATTATCTTTGCTCCTGACGACTATTGGTTTATAAGCATAGTTTCTCCCAATCCATGAATCTCCCGAACCCTTCTCATCAATGAGCACCTCACCCCTCCACCCAATCCACCTACTGTTTCTCTTTAGAGAGATCTTGCTCGCAATATCCGTCATTAAGCGGCTTCTATACGCTATTTCTTTGCTCTCAATCTGCTTCATTCTAGCGGCTGGAGTGTTAGGTCTTGGAAAGAACTTAGATATATTGACTACGTCCGGTTCAACTTCCTCCACCAGCCTTAAGGTCTTTTCAAAAGCCTCTCTGCTTTCGCCCGGGAAACCACATATAATATCTGTGGCGATCGTGATATCTGGGAAATCTTTTCTGAAGGCGTCGACTATAGCCTTAAACTCATCAACAGTGTATCTGCGGTTCATTATCTTTAAGACATCATCATCTCCGCTCTGGACTGGTAAGTGGAGAAACTTGAATATTCGCTCATCCCTATAGGCGTCTATTAAGCCGGGCAGAATCTTTATGGCGTGATTCGGATTCATCATGCCAACTCTTATGAAGAATTTGCCACGAACGCTGCAGCATTCTTTGAGTAGATCAACTAAATTTGTGCCTACATCTAATCCATACGCCCCATTATCTTGAGACGTCAACCAAATCTCCTTTACTCCCTCAGAAACAGCCTCCCTAAGCCTACCCACTATGAGCTCCTTCGGGTAAGAGAACAACTTGCCTCTAGCGAATCTAACGCAGCAAAATGAGCATGCGCCTAAGCACCCTTCAGCTATAGGGATTATCTCAATTACCTGGTTGATCCTAATCTTCGGCTGCCCGACTTTGATAATCGGTTTTTCGGAAAAGAAGATCTTCCCCCTCACGTTTTCTTCCGCGGCTCTCAATGCTAAACTGATTTTCTCAACACTATATGGATCTAAAATAGCTGAAATGTTTTGGGAGGCTTTCATAACAGCGTTAAGATTTATTTTCGGCAGGCAGCCCGCCACTATAATAGGTTTGTTAAGTCTACTCAGCGCCCTCAGCCTACTTAATATGCGATCCTCCGTAGGCTTTTTAACACCACAAGTGTTCATTAAAATCACGTCGGCTTCTTCAGGTTTATCGACCAAACTATATCCTAAGCGAAAAATATATGCGAGCATTATTTCAAGGTCCGCCTTATTTGCTGCGCAACCATAATTTTCAACATAAATAGTTTTTCCTAAATTGACGCTCTTTTCGGCGTTCAGGGCTTCTGGAATATGCTCATTATACATGTCGACCAAGTCAAATAGATTAAGTGCCAGCCATATAAACTTGAACCTATAAATAATGCTTACCGCTCTTCGGCGGAAACTAAACCTTAATCTTTTACATCGATCTAAAATTAGTATTAGGTGGAGGGAAAATTGCCTGTACACCGTTTCTGGTTGCTGGACATAAACTATGAAGTGAGAAACCATCAGCCGGAGATCTGGCTTTGGGGCGTCAGTGAAGATGGTGAGAGGATCCTAGTGATAGATAGGGGTTTCCCGACGTACTTTTACGTTTTGCCAGCGTCAGGCGAAGACCCTGAAAGAATAGCTGAGAGGATAGAGCTGGCGAGGGTTAACCTACCCCTCATTACTGGAGTGGAGGTAGTCGACCGGAGACTCTTCGGAAAACCAGTGAGAGCCGTAAAGGTTTACTGCCTGGACCCAGACCTAGTCTCAGAGTATGTGAAAAGCATTTTGAAAATTAGGGGTGTTGATAGCTGCCTGGAAGACGACATCAGATACTCTATGCGTTACATGATAGACAATAATATTGTTCCCTGCGGTTGGCATGAAGTTGAAGCCGACGAAATTTCGAACACTATAGGAGCCCAAGTGGACAGAGTGCTTCTGGCGAAGTCTAAGCCCAAGTATCTTCCAGAAATCATTAAGATGCCCAATTTGAGGATCATGGGCTTTTCAACGGTATTTTATAGTCGGAAGGGTTCTCCTAAACCAGAAATAAATCCCGTCGTCGTAATATCAGTGGCTACAAACACTGGTGAGGAAAAGCAATTCATTGCCAATTCCTCGGAGAGTGATAGCGATGTTATTGAAGCCTTCATTAAATGTGTAAGGGAGTTCGATCCGGACATAATCGTTGGATTTGAGACGAATAGGAGAGATATGCAGTATCTAGCTGTGAGGGCAAGGAAAAACGGTTTAACTCTAAGAGTTGGGAGAGCGGACGCTGAGCCCCACACAAGCGCATACGGTCACATGTCGATAACTGGTAGAGCACATATAGATCTACTTGATTATGCTGATGAGTTCCCAGAGGTTAAAATAAAAACCTTGGAGAACATTGCTGATTACCTAGGCGTCATGAAGATTGGGGAGAGAACCCTAATTGAGGATTTTGAGATAGCCCAGTATTGGGAAGATGAGGGGAAGAGACCGATCCTATTAAAGTTCTCGATGGAGAACGCCAGATGCATAATAGGGGTGATGGAGCGCATAATTGATTTCGCAGTTCAGCTCTCAAGTCTCGTCGGCTTACCATTAGACCACGTTGGCACAGCGGCGGTAGGTTTTAGGGTTGAATGGTTCCTTATACGCCACGCTTACCAGATCGGAGAATTAATTCCGAAAAGGCTTGAGAGACCCTATGCCCCATATGCTGGAGCGATAGTTCTGGAACCCAAGCCCGGGGTACACGAAAATGTTGCTGTTTTAGACTTTAAATCCATGTACCCAAGCATAATGATGGCTTTTAACATCTCACCCGACACATATATTCCGCCCGGGGAACCGGAGCCGCCGTCCGGAGCTTACGTTGCCCCGGAGATTAATCATAGATTTAGGAAGGAGCCGCACGGCTTTTACTCTGAGGTTTTATCAAAGCTTATTAAGGCTAGAGATAAGGTCCGCGAAGACCTCAAGAGAATTGATCCGAAAAGCCCTGAATACAGGCTGCTTGACGCGCGCCAGAAAGCGATTAAAGTTATAGCGAACGCAACCTATGGTTACGCTGGATGGATAGGCGCTAGGTGGTATATTAAGCCGGTTGCTGAAGCGGTTACGGCTTGGGGCAGATACATTATAATGAGCGCCATTAAGATGGCTAGAGACTTAGGGTTAGAGGTGATCTACGGCGACACTGATAGCATATTTGTGAGAAATGATCCTGAAAAAATTGAGAGCCTATCTAAAATGATTTGGGAAAAATTGGGTTTAGAGATCAAGCCGGATAAAATATATGTGCGCGCCCTCTTCACTGAAGCAAAAAAGCGTTACTGCGGGTTAATGCCAGACGGTAGATTAGACATGGTTGGACTGGAAGTTGTTAGGGGCGACTGGGCTAATGTCGCTAAAAATATACAGGAGAAGGTTTTAGAGATAATACTTAAGGGGCAATCGGTTAAAAAAGCCGTAGAATACGTGCGCAACTATATAACGGACTTGAGAGAGAGAAAGATCCCGTTCAAAGACCTGATCATATGGAAGACTTTAACGAAAGACTTGGAGGAATATGAGGTTAAAGCCCCCCACGTTGAAGCCGCTAAATTGCTCCAGAAAGAGGGCTGGCTGCTAAATATCGGCGACAAGGTGGGTTTCGTCATAACTTCGGGTTCAGGCAAACTCTATGAGCGGGCTAAACCATACATTTTTGCCTCATACAGCGACATAGACATAGAATATTACGTAACTAATCAGATTATCCCAGCTGCGCTGAGAATACTATCGCTATTCAATGTCAAGGAAAATGATTTACTGCCACCTAAATCGGCTAAACCCCAAACCCTCTTTGACTTTCTGGGCAAAAAATAAATGGATGTTAGTCAAGTATATCGTCGAAGGTTAGCAGATTTACACTTAAGGGCTGTTTAACAATTTCGGATATGCGTGCCGCTATAAGATATTTAATGTTTTTCTCGCTGGCTATGTCGACAAGCCTTTGAGTTATTATGCCATCGAAAACAACAGTGTTCACCCCTTCAAACTCCTTCAATTTATCGGCTAGCTCGCTCACTGGAAGCCTACCTATCTGCTCCATCTTGTCGTTAAATAGCATAGCTTCAAAAGTGCCTTTAAGGCTTTGAGCAGCCTCAACTATCTCTCTGGGCATAAGAACCTTCTTCCTCTTCTTCCTTCGCTCAATTATCTCTCCAACTGGAACCTTATTCTGTAGGGCGACCTCAATCTCCTTTGCCGTTAAGTCTTCAACTTCTTTCCCTCTAGGGGCTCTAGCAACATACTTTATGTTTGCAACTTGTAGAAGTTCTTTAAGAATAAGGTCGCCGCCATGATCACCGTCGAGGAAGGCAGTTGCCTCCTTCTCCCTAGTTAACTTGATCACAGTCTCAGGTATCTTTACACCCTCTAAAGCTATGACGTTGTATATTCCGTGCTTCACTAGGTTTATTACGTCAGCCCTGCCCTCAACAATAATAATATCTTTAGCTGAGTCTATCTCCGGACCTGCTGGAAGTCTCTCCGGACCATACTCTTTAATCTTCGGCGCCCTAAGTATTTCCGCGACCTCACGAAATATCTCTTCTGTTTCGGGCACCATCTCTAGGCTCCATTTATGCAGTATCTCTTTAGCCCTCTCAATTATTGCCTTACGTTTAGTTTCCCTAACATCCTCAATCTTTTCCAGAGAAACGCGGGCTGCGCATGGTCCTACTCTATCTATGCTTTCAACGCTTGCAGCGATTATCGCCGTTGAAACCTTGTCTAAGCTTGTCGGTATAATTATTGTCCCAACAGTTTTATTGTCCTTTTGGGACGAGATTTCCACCTCTATTCTACCGATTCTTCCACTTTTTTGGAGCTCCCTTAAATCTAGTTCTGCTCCAAAAAGCCCCTCCGTCTGCCCGAACACGGCGCCTATAACATCCGGTTTCTCAACTATTCCATCAACCTCGAATTTTGCTCGAATCACATACTTGATGGCCGGTAACGTTGCTGTCATAAACCATCAAGCCCCACAAACATCATTTTTCTGAACAACCGTTATTGGCTCCAGTTCACTGCTAATAACGATAAAATATATTTTCGATCAAGCATATATTCTTAACTTTAATCTAACTCACGAAGCAATACGGAGCCAAATTAATTAACTCAATCATTCTCAATCTTCTTCCTAAGAGTCTCTATGTATGTGGCTAATCCCTCGATGTCTTTCACGTCATTGCTAAGTAGGCTGGAAAACGATTGCCAAAAGCTTAGCTCCACTTTAATTCTTGCCGCCTCAAGAGATTTCGCTAAAAGTTTCGTGAGCTCTTTTCCGCGCCTATCAAAATCCATAAGCAATATGATCTCCCTGCTGCCAGCAGAGATTATCTCATCCACGATATCTGCGAGCTTCTTTCCACGAGATTTTACAGCTATAATGTCGCTCATAATCCCTATTTCCCTAAGAGCTCTCGCATCTTTCTCTCCTTCAACAACAAGTAGGGCGCCCATAGAGGTCTCGCTTTTTAGTCTCTCAATTATGCAGTTGATTTTCTCAAGCTTCCGTTCAAGGCTCGACATGGCTTCTCCTCTACCGGACTATGTACTAATTAGCGTCACAATATTTTACTTTTTCTCTTGACGCCTAGGCTCATCTACCCTAACTATAATTATTGGCTTGTGCCTGAGTTTTTTAAGCATATCCCAGCTAACTTCCGTTATTTTGACATGGAACCTCTCAGCCATATCCCAAACGGTGCGCCCCGCCCCAAAGCCTCTTTTCTTCTCAGCTATCCTAGCTACTTCCAACGCTAGGTCCACGCTCATTTCAGCGCCAGCTAAGGCTAGGGGTGTGGGTCTCCGCCTAAGCTTTAAGACCCTGCCGATAATATACGCTGTGACGCCGGGAAGAGTGTAAATGCCTCTTAAGGGATTAGGTCTGTGCGTGAAATGAAATTTTCCCAGAGAATATGTCTTGTCTGTGTCAACTATCATGACGGCCACTCTTTTTTCCAGTCTTTTCCTTAAATACTCTCGAATCTCTTCGGCTACGTTTTGTGGGTTTTTTAGGGGTAGGCTAACGTAAGCGTAGGGGAGGTTGCTCCCATCGATTCCGCCTTCAGAACCCCACATAAGGGCGTGCAGCAAACCAGCATATCTTAAAGCTGTCTCTTTATGAGCAGCACCCTCATTTAATGGATACCTTCTTAATCGCTCCACATTTATCCTTTTCATGCGGCATAATTGTCCCAGAAAATATCCCCAGAAAATTCTCATCCAAATCCTAGCTAATAGGCGTGCTAGGAGACCTGGCTTAATCTTGCTCTCATCAACTATAAGACCCTTAGCCACAGATATAGCCTTCTCCGATACTACAAGTATGTCACCATCAGAAATTCTTCCATTCACGGAAGCCGCTATCTTCTCCAAATAATTGTCTCCCGGTATCCAGTAGTCTGTCTCTACAGCCTCTGCTTTAAATGTGAGCTTCCTCACTTTCCCATCCTTAATCATTATTTGCTCCCCATTCAGTTCATAGGAATAATATTGTCCGATAGGATAACGGTTATTAGCCGGAAAAACTGTTATTTTTTGGAAAGGCAAAAATATGTTTATTGGGTTGGGAAAAGACAATATAGCCTCATCTATCGAATCCTTCTTGAGAGAAGAAAATCTTAACGCTTTAGCTGCCCTAATATATGGTCCGCATGCCGGGGGCTATGCTGATGAAAAAACCTCGGTAAACGTTCTGATAATCGTGGAGTCGAGTAGACCCATTCTAAAACACCTCTCAAGAAATCTCGACTCCATGAAAATTCGGCTCCTTATAGCCGATAGGGAAAAATTTGAGAAAGATGTAGAGGATGAGAAGCTGGGCGGCATACTTGCTGAACTTTTAATGACGCCTTACGAACCAATATTCAATGAAGAATATTTGTGGAGGCGGGAAGTTAAATTTAAGAAGAGAGTTGCCGACAACATTTTGAGAAACTTAATTTTAAGCTTTCCAGAGATGTCAAGGGAACTCGTTATTAAGCCTGAGTATTTGATGTTTGAGAGTATGAGGAGGAGAGCTTCTCTATTCCCACTAATAATATTCAGATTCCTCAACATCGCTAGAAAAGATGTGAAAGAGAGAAATTATGCGTTAATGATGCGGGGCTTCACGGAAGCATTAAAGGAGCTTGCTAGTGAGGGGAAAATTCAAGTTTTTAATGATGCTTTTAGAATCTCAGAGAGTTTTATAGAATCCTTCTTAAGGGAAAAGATTGCTTGGCGCTTCACGAAACTATTTAAAAATGTGCGCATCAGCATTTTACATCAAGTTATTAGGGTTCTGCCAAGCGTTGTAAACCCGCTTCTAGATGAATTCAGAATCTATAGGAGAAATACGGCTAATTCTAGATCTGCTAAAAGCTCCATCTTTAAGCTTGAGGACCCTAGAAAATACATTTTTGTGCCAACTCCCTCAGGCATGGTGCCGTTCACGGAGAAAATAACGATAGATGGATATCTCAGGAAACATATGTCCCAGAGACATGCGTTAAAACATGAAATTAAAAGGCTGGGAGGAGTCCTTAACACAGTGTACCTGCTAAAAATTTCTGGTTGTGAAAGGGAGGAAAAAATAGTTGTCAAAGTATTCAAAGACTGGTATGGGTGGAAATGGTTTCCGCTCGCATTATGGACTTTAGGGACGCGGGACTTCGCCATTTTGGGAAAAAGTAGACTTGAAAGAGAATACGCTTTAAACATTTTTCTCTCAAAAAATGGGATAAACGTCCCAAGAATAATATATGTAGCTCCAGAGGAAAGGCTGCTCTTCCAAGAGTTCGTGGAGGGAATCAGCCTATCTAAAGCAATTAAAGTTCTGTTTAGAGGCGCGGCGGGCAGCGATAGCGGAAGTGAAATACTCAAATTCATTAGGCTGGTTGGAGGAGAGATAGCGAAAATTCATAGTTTAGATGTAGCCATCGGCGACTGTAAGCCGGAAAACATACTTTTGTCTGAGGATGGAAAAATATTCTTCGTGGATCTTGAACAGGCTGAAAGAGGGGGAGATAAGTCTTGGGATATAGCCGAGTTTCTATTCTACCTTGGTCACTACGCGCCTCTCTCGTCCTTTAAATATATTGAGGAAGTTGTGAGCGAGTTTATAGGCGGGTATCTCGAGCTCGGCGGTAAAGTAGATGTTGTAAAGAGGGCTCTCTCACCTCGCTACATAAAAGTGTTTGGGCTTCTTGTTCCTCCACACGTGATATTCGCTATCTCTGATGCCTGCAGGAAAACCCTGAAGCTGAAAGAAAGGCAACGCCAAAAGCAGTATTAAGTTCTAGAGAAAACGTAATATGTAGGGTAAACCTTTATGGAGGGGGTTGAATTGGACACGAAAATAGTTTTTTATGGCGGAGTGAACGAGGTTGGCGGAAACAAGATTCTCATAAATGATGGAGATACAAGGATTCTCTTCGATTTCGGCGCATCCTTCGCGTTAAGGGATAAGTTTTACTCAACCCCCTTCCTTTCGCCTAAAAGCGGCTTAGACCTGATAAAGCTCGGGATACTGCCAGATTTAAGAGGAGCATACCTTTTTGATGAAGCGGATCCCGATATAGACGCAGTCTTCCTCTCACATTCACACATGGATCACGCAGCCCACATATCATTTCTAAAGAGGAATATACCCATATACTGCGGTGAGACGACAGCTGCAATACTTAACGCATTAAGCGATGTACGCCCAACAAGCGTAGAGTTTAACCTTGAAGGCGTCAAATTTAAAACTTTCCGCACTGGCGATAAGATCAAAGTCGGTTCTATAGAGGTTGTTCCAATACATGTTGATCATTCTGTCCCAGGCTCCTATGGATTCATAATTCATACATCCTCCGGCACAATCGTCTACACTGGGGACCTTAGGTGGCATGGCTCAAAGCCTGAGCTGACCGAAGATTTAGTGTCAGCTTCAGCCCGCGAGGGAACTGATGTCCTCATATGCGAGAACACAAACATGACTGAGATTGAGGTTTCCTCGGAGAGTGAGGTTATGTCTAAAATCAATAACTTGGTTAGCAATACCCCTCAGCTCGTTTTAACAGAGTTTGCATGCGCAGATATCGATAGGCTAAGATCATTCTATGAGGTCGCTTTAAGAAACAATAGGATGCTCACGGTCTCATTGAAGCAAGCCTACTTATTATATAAGCTTGAATCCGACCCCCACTTAAACGTTCCCAAAATCACAGATGGTTCAATACTGATATTTCAGAAGGAGAAGAAAAGGTACTTTCACTGGGAGCAGGAGATAATGAATTTAGGCGAGCCAATAAGTCCTTATGAAATCTCTAAAATACAGGATAAGATAATATTGCATATGTCGTTTTTCGATTTGAGCTGGCTTGTTGACATTAATCCTTCGCCTGGAAGTTGCTATATTCTTTCCGCATCCGAGCCGTTTAATGAGGAGATGGAGATAGACTTTAATAGATTGCTAAACTGGCTTGAGCATTATGGTCTCCCACAATACCATGTACATGTCTCAGGGCACATAATACCGTTACACCTCAGAAAACTCTTAGAGGTTGTTAAACCTAGAAAAGTGTTCCCCATCCATGGAACATATGCTAGGCTCTTCAAAAAATTTGTTGGGGATCTACAAAGCGAAGTAATTATACCTGAGAGAGAAAAAGAGTACGAGATATAAGAGCGAACGTTTCCGGTTAACGACGCTATTTAGTGTTACTCGCTTTGATGCATAGTACGTTTCTATATTTGACAAAATTTTTAAGCCAGGTATTATCTTATTTTTTGTGGTGTCAAATATGAGTAAAAAGGATGAGATTCTGAATAAAATTAGGGATGCGATAGTAAATCTGGACATAGACAATATTCAGAGGCTTTGTATAGAGGCGCTTGAAGCCGGTATATCAGCCTACGACATTGTGATGGAGGGGATGTCCAGGGGCATGGAGATCGTCGGCGAGAAATATGAGAGAAACGAGTACTTTCTAGCCGAGCTCATAATGGCTGGCGAAGTTATGAAGGAGGGCATGAAGGTTTTAGAGCCACATTTAAGAAGCGGCGAAGTGAAAAAGATTGGAAAGGTGGTTATTGGAACCGTTCGGGGAGACCTACATGATATTGGCAAAAATATTGTTGCTACGCTGCTAACTGCAGCTGGCTTCGAAGTCATAGATTTAGGCGTAGATGTCTCGCCTGAAAAATTTGTTGAGGCTGTTAGGGAAAACAATCCGGAGATAGTTGGTATGTCAGCCTTACTAACGACAACAATGATCGAGATGGAGAACGTTATAAAGGCGCTTAAGGACGCTGGGCTGAGGGATAAAGTGAAGATAATCATTGGCGGAGCCCCAATAACGAAGGAGTTTGCGGATAAAATTGGCGCCGACGCTGCTGCGAGAGACGCTGTTGAAGGCGTGAACATATGTAAGTTATGGGTTTCTTCAAAGTGACTCTGCATGAAGAGCGAGTTAAAGCCGCGGGAAAGAATCAAGCTAATCCTAGAGCACCGTGAGGCAGATCGTATTCCAATTCACGATAGCCCTTGGGGGGCAACAGTAGACCGCTGGAGATCTGAGGGGTTGCCTTCCGGGGTTTCACCAGCAGACTACTTTGGGTACGAGATCGCTGTTTTTAGCGCTGATACAAGCCCACGTTTCCCAGTCGAGGTTCTATACGAGAATGAGGAGTATATTGTTGAAAGAAACTCTTTTGGCGGAATAAGAAAAAACCATAAAGATTATTCTACGACGCCGATGATTATCGATTATCCATGTAAGAGCAGAGAGGACTGGGAGAAAATTAAGCCTAGGCTTGAGGCCGATGATTATAGGGTTGACTGGGTTTCGGGTCTTCAATCTTTTCATCGTGAGTATAGCCGTGGGCGCTTCATAATGTATGGGGCAGCCGTGGGATACGATAAAATACAGAGTTACGTTGCTTCAGAGAGGCTGTTGAAGGCTATTATTAGGGAGCCGGACTGGGTTATAGACATGTATTGGACTGACGCTAAACTAGTCATGGAGATGTGCGAACGCATGATGAGGGGAGGCTTCAAGTTCGATGGCGCCTTCCTCTACTGCGACCTAGGATATAGAGGAGGGTTACTTTTCTCACCTAGACACTTCGAGGAGCAGCTTCATCCAGTGTTCAAGGAGCTATGCCGCTTCTTCCATAGCCGCGGCATGTACGTGTTCCTGCATAGCTGTGGGCGCGTGAAAGACCTCATCCCATATTTTATTGAGGAAGGAATTGACTGCCTGCAACCCCTTGAGGTGAAAGCTGGAATGGATCTTGTGGAGCTGAAGGAGAAGTACGGTGACAAGATGACGTTTATGGGTGGAATAGATGTAAGGCTTATGGCTCTCGACGACCCAAAACCGATAGAGGAAGAGATAAAAAGGAAGATTCCGGTAGCAAAGGAAGGTGGAGGATACATTTATCACTCAGATCACTCCGTTCCAAAAAACGTAAGCTTCCAAAATTATAAGAGGGTCATAGAGCTAGTCAAAAAATACGGGAAATACGAGTGAATTTCTTTTCTCTCTAGGAAAGCGGGCTATTCTTTCTATATTTTTTACTCGCTTTAAGCAAAAAATTGAAGTTTTCTATGCTCATCTCCATGGGTATGCCGCCCTCAGAGCCTAAAATAAATCCGCCTCCCGGCGCCCCAACTCTAAGTCTGTCAAGTAGATGCTCTCTAAGGTTGGCGGCGCTCATGAGGCCAATGTTTTTACTTAAGCCCCCCAGAAAACATATTTCGCCACCATACTTCTCCTTCAAATCCTTTAAATCCATGTTGTCGGTAGGTCCCACTGGGTTAAGCAAATCTAGCTTAGCTCTGACTAGAAGCGGAATCAAAGCATCAATCTTACCGTGACTATGCATGTTAACAAAAGCACCGTACTTATGCGCCAGCTCTATAGCTTTCGCATGCCATGGAAATATGAGATCCTCATACAGTTTTGGGCTCACAAATGTTCCGCGAGAATGGCCTAAATCGTCAGGCCATTCTATCATCATGGCGCCTCTTTCAAGCAGGTTCTTTTCGGCTTTTAGGTTAAATTCGCCTATTTTAGCGATAAGCTTCCTGTAAAAATCCCTCCTCACGTAAATGTCTTTTAAAATTGTTTCTAGGGGGCCTCTTAGAAAATACCAGACCCCTGAGAAGAAACCGTTTATGCTGCATGAAGGAAAGAAGCCCTCTCAACCACATGTTTTATGGCTTTCTCAACGCCCTCATATCTTGAGGGGTCGTCTGGATCTGGAAGCTCTATTTTATCTATATCCTCTTCAGCTTTAACGGGGTACTCTATGTACTGTCGCGCCCATATGTTTCTCTCCGTCCCTATACGCCATTTAGCGCCAGTCTCCCACTCAACAACCTTCCAATCCTCCCCAGTCTCAATAACTCTTTTGATCTTAAATCCAGCGTTCGCCACGCTGATCACAAAATTATCCATGTAATTAGCTATTTTCACAGCTATCTCCAACTCCTTTAACCCTGGATTAGTAGCACTCAGCTCCGCTAGAGGAATAAACTTAGCTTTAGATGCATCATTAGTGAAATCTAAAACTTGGGGGATAATCGGCGGATCTTCATGGAATAGTGCTGCTAGGACGCAGTTAAATCTACTAACCGTCATAAACTTATCTCCTAATTCCATCTATTTCGGATGAACCTGCTCGAATCTTTGACAAATATAATTATAAGCATTATTAATAATCATCTTACTGGATTTTGCCATTTTTCCGTCCACAGCAACATGTTCTCCTGAAAGATATTTTCTTCAGCCGAATAAAATTTTATTTTAGAGTTAAGTTTATATCGTTGAATGTCAAATTTGACATCAATATTGATATACTCGTGAAACTCATAAACTAAGCGAGATATGAATAATCAAGGTTGGAAACATGAGTAAATCATCGATTCTCAGACTTTGCAGATACGTTGTTAGGGAATGGAAGATTCTGATACCAGCTGTAGGTTTTTCTTTTCTCTCAACGATTTTTGCGATGATGATACCTTGGTATGTTAGGGAGCTATTAAATTCTGTGGTTTCTTACGATGCTAGTAAGCTTCTCCCCTTATCGCTATCTGTTATTGCGTTAACTTTTCTGGAGGGGCTTTCGGCCTTCATTGTTAGATATCTTTTCGAAACAATGGCTCAGAGGACGATTTATAGGCTTAGATTAGACCTATACAATCACTTACATGAGCTCTCCTACGGCTTCTACGATAAGGTAGACATAGGCGAAATAATTGTTAGGGTAACCAATGACATGGATAATTTAAATCGCCTCATAAGCTTCGCAACAATGCCGTTACTGGGTGTGATCTTCTCATGCTCAATCGCGCTCTACATACTCTTATCCCTGAATGTGGAGTTAACGCTGACCGCGGTATCCCTGCTGCCGCTAATAGCGCTGATAACAATCTCGTTCAATAGGAAGGTTTACCCAATACTTGAAAGCAGCTGGAAGGCGATGAGCCAATTCAACAGCGTTGTACAAGAGTATACTTCTACAGTGAAAATCTTAAAGGCTCTGGGCATAGAGGATGTTTTCGGAAAAACCTACAAGTCTAAACTGGACAACATATACGATTTAAATATGAGTTTTCAGAAGTATGCCTCAATATCATGGCCTTCAATAGGGCTTGTGTCGGCAGCCATACAGCTAATAGTCTATTTATATGGTGGGTTTAAAGCGGTTTCAGGGGTTTTAAGCATAGGAGACATTGCAGCATTCATACTTTATCTTTCCATGCTTAATTGGCCGCTGATCGGGCTGGGATTCTTCATCTTAGATTATCAAAGGGCGTCGGTTTCAGCATCCAGAATATTTGAGGTGCTTGACAAAGAGCCTGAAGTTAAAGATCAGCCCGGGGCCATCGAGTTAAAGGAGGTTAAGGGGCATATAAAGTTTGAGAACGTTACATTCGGGTATAGCCCCGATAAACCCATAATAAAAGATGTTAGTTTTGAGATTAAACCCGGAGAAAAGGTCGCCATAGTTGGCCCAACGGGCTCGGGAAAATCAACCCTTATTAAACTGATACCGAGATTTTATGATCCAATAGATGGACGCATACTTATAGACGGCATAGACGTAAGAAACATTAAGATTAAGTCCCTTAGAAAACATATTGGGATAGTTCACCAGGACACTATGCTTTTCTCCGGGACAATAAAGGACAACATAACGTATGGTAGACCAGATGCCTCCATGAGCGAGGTGATTGAGGCGGCTAAGGCTGCGGGCATCCATGACTTCATAATTAGTTTGCCGAAGAAGTATGAGACAAATGTTGCTGAGAGAGGTGTAACACTTTCAGGAGGACAGAGGCAGAGGATAGCTATAGCGAGAACACTTATAGTTGATCCAAAAATATTGATCCTAGACGACCCCACATCTAATCTCGATGCTGAAACGGAGAGCATAGTTCTTGAAGCACTGAAAAAGCTCGTTGAGGGAAGAACAGTGATCATAGTGACGCAGAGGCTTTCAATGCTTAAGATGGCAGATAGGATAATGGTTTTAGAGGACGGTAGAATCGTTGAGGAAGGGACTCATGAAGAGTTAATGAAGCTTAATGGGGCATATGCAAGGCTATATAACGCCCAGTTTGCCCATCAGGAGAAAACTGCTGGGGTGTAAGGGGGTTGGGTTGGGTATTAGCTAGATATGCGAGGGAGGGTGCCGAGGGGAAGCCTAAAAGCTCCCCGATTAAGATAATTGCTAGGCTTATGAGGCTTATATGGCGCTATAAGGTTAGGTTACTAATCTTCATATTCGCAGCCTCAGCCGTTCTGTTTCTAAACGTTGTAGGACCATATATTGGGCGGAGAATCGTCGACGAAGGGATAATTGCCAGGAACCCAAACGCCCTAATCCTATACGCGTCTATTCTAGCGGCTATAGCAGTATGCGGCTGGGTTCTAGGGATTATAAGAGCCTATAGTATTGCTTGGCTGACGCAGAAGCTTCTTTACGACCTACGCCTATCTCTCTTCAATCACTCGGTGGAGTTAGATTACGCTTTCTTCTCATCCATGCCGGCTGGCCAAATAATATCCAGGTTTACTAGCGATGTTGAGGCGGTTGGGCAGACGGCGACCACGGGCTTCATAGACGCAGTATTCAACGCTCTAACTATTATAGGGGCAGTAGTCGCCATGCTAAGTCTAAACGTTAATCTCACATTGGCAACGCTTTCACTGGTACCGCTGATAGTAATCTCAGTAATATTTCTGGCTAGGAGAAGTTACAGGGCTTATAGGGAAGTTAGATCAAAGGTTGGGGAGCTTACTTCAAACATCGAGCAAACTGTCTCCGGAATGAGGGTCTCTCAGTCCTTCTCTGATAGGGATAAGGTTGACTTAAGAAGATTTGAGAGGATAAGCTATGAAACAATGCGCGCAAACATTAGGGCAACCCTCATCATGGCTCTTACACGTCCAGTTTTAAGCATAATAAGGGCTGCCACGATCGCCATATTAGCTTTTTATGGCGGGCATCTAATTATAAGTGGCGAGACAACCATAGGCACACTAATAGCCTTCTACAGCTATGTGGAAATGTTCTTTAACCCGGTAATAACCCTAACCGTGTACTACAATATGCTGCAGTCAGCCTTAGCGGCCGCGGAAAGAATATTCGAGTACCTTGAGACAAAGCCATCAGTTAAGGATTCAAGCGACGCTGTGGACTTTGAGATCAAGAGCGGCGAAATAATCTTCGAAAACGTGAGCTTCGGGTATGGTGAGACAAAGGTCTTTGAGAGCTTTAACCTTAAAGTTAACCCGGGAGAAATATTGGCTGTTGTCGGGCCTACTGGCGCTGGGAAAACGACTTTAGCGAACCTCGTGTTGAGGCTATATGATCCCCAAGATGGGCGCATACTTATAGATGGTGTGGACATAAGGAAAATTAAGTTGAGCTCCCTTAGGAGGCAGATAGCTTTGGTTCCACAGGAGCCAATACTGTTCAAGGATACTGTTAGGGAGAATATCCGCTACGGTAAGCCTGGCGCCAAAGATGAAGAGATTGCTGAGGTTATACGTGATCTCGGGCTTGAGCCAATCATAAAAACTCTGCCCGAAGGACTTGACACAATCGTATCTGAAGGAGGCGCGAACCTTTCTGTTGGGCAAAGGCAGCTGATAAATGTTGCTAGAACCCTTCTCCGTAAACCGAAAATAATAATACTCGATGAGGCGACCAGCAGCGTCGACCCCTACACTGAGAGCCTGCTTCAGGAGGCTTTAAAGAGGCTTTTAAGCGGTAGAACATGCATAATAATCGCTCACAGGCTCTCAACAACCTTCCTGGCGGACAGGGTTATAGTTTTAGATAAGGGCAAAATTGTTGAGGAAGGGACGCATGACGAATTATTGAGGAGAGGGGGCTTATTCGCAAAGCTCTACGAGCTTCAAGTCGGTGAATTAATTAGGGCTGAAGCCGTGAGCAGATCTAGATGACGCGTAAACCCCCACATTACGTGGAGTAAATCTTCACTTTAAACATTTTCATCTACAAAAATAACACGTCTCCCTTAATGTGGATAAGCGTGCA
>Ga0105162_1001034_pt1 | contig 16678 bp, 16 predicted proteins | sample JNZ201metaG_FD_81532 | JGI IMG/M metagenome (GOLD analysis project Ga0105162, IMG submission 81532) | Hot spring microbial communities from Jinze hot spring, China to study Microbial Dark Matter (Phase II) - JNZ 20120812A | ecosystem: Environmental > Aquatic > Thermal springs > Hot (42-90C) >...
CCATTCCCATCAGCAACAGTCTACACAACACTAATAACATTCAGCCAAGGAACAGAAATAGCCTCAAAAAGATGGCTAAAACTATTCGCCATAGGAGTACTCGCAGCAATACTATGGAGATTAGCAGCAATATTAAACCTATTCTGGGGCTGGATCCCTGTTGGTGTTCTCTGGCCATATGTCCGAACCGATTGGAAGGCATATCTCCAATGGGATTCCGTCCTTCCAGGCTCATTTCCACAAATGAGTATTGCCCCGCACTGGATATTCCTATATTTGCTGGCGCCTCTAGACTTCCTGTTAACAACATGGATAACATGGTTTGGACTCTATATTATCCTGCCACCAATACTATATTATGCTGGATATATGCCTGCAGATGTTATACATAATGCTATGGATTGGATGGGGTGGCAGTATCCACTTGTCCTAAGAAACGTATACTTTGGAATGATTCTAGGTTTAGGTGTAGTGCCGCTTATAATTGGATGGAGATATCTGAAGAGCACGTTTGACGCCGCAAGAAAGAATGCGCCTCCAGAACCTGGAAGTGTACTAAGCTATAGAAGCGCATATATACTCTTCGGAATAGGTTTCCTCATACTCTTCGGAATACTATTAGCAATGACGCTTGGTGCAGTATGGACAGCATTTATACTACCACTCCTATTCATCGCATGGTTCCTAGGTTATACAAGAGTATACGCTAACGCTGGAGTATATCCATTCTATGCCGAATATGACGGTCACATGATAATGGGCTGGTCATTTGCGCGACTTTACTATGTTCCAGACTTCCAGAGTCTTGACGCTAATGCCTACACAGTCTCTCTAATGACATACTCGAATATAGAAGTTTGGAGTATGGGCAATACAAGCCACACGTTCTGTAATGCCATGACAGCTTACAGGGTTGGTGAGGATACTAAAACTAACCTGAAGCACCTTATTACCGTAGGTCTTATAGCTGCCGCTATAACCATAATTGTCTCGTATCTATTCATGTTCAATGTATTGTACAGCGTTGGAATAAACAACTTTGTCAGCTATGTTAGATGGTATGTGATCGACTGGGGCATAAACTGGGCTGGCAGATACGACCCCCAGGGATGGCCATTAAATGCTTATCCGCATGGGGACTTAGCCCTAAGATGGGGAATCGGAATCCTAGTAATTCTAGCCCTATCAGTTGTTAGACTTAGGGTTCCATTACTTTCATGGATTAATCCAGCTGGAGTTGCCTTCGGAACATGGATGGTTGACTCATTCAGCTGCGGCGGCGCCTGGCCAATATTGATTGCCTGGGTGATAAAGTATATTATTGGTAGATATTATGGTCCAAAAGTATATAGTGACGTAGTTGTACCCATAGCCGTAGGTTTCCTAGGAGCCTTCGTTTCAGTAGATGTGCTCAGAGCTGTCTACCTGAATATCAGGTGGATGCTCTACAGATTCTAGAATCCTCTAAATATCCACTTCCATCCTTTTTATTTTTTAGATAAAAGGTGAATTTTTAGAGGATTTTTACCTTAACCTCTCTGATAAAATAGGGGCTATGAGAAGCTGATTAAATTTTTTAAGTTACCCCTCTCAAGTTATTCCTGGGGATTAATCTTGTCATCCACCGCTCAAGTTGAGTTGATATGTATTGGGAATGAGCTCCTTATTGGTAAGATACTTGATACCAATTCCCAGTGGCTTGCAAAGAGGATAACAAGTCTAGGCTTATCCGTTAGGAGGATAACTGTTGTTGGGGACGATGTGGAGGAGATAGCTTCAGCCATTAAAGAGTCGATTCAGCGCAACCCATCTTTCATCATAACAACTGGTGGTCTAGGACCAACATTCGATGACAAAACTCTTGAGGGAGTTGCAAAGGCTCTGGGACTAATTTTAGAAGAGAATAGGGAAGCCCTAGAAATGATTAAGAAAAAATATGAGCAGTATGTTGCAGAGGGGCGAATGGAAAAATTTGAGATGACCGAATATAGGATTAAAATGGCTAGGTTGCCTAGGGGGGCGAAACCTCTACCCAACCCTGTTGGAACAGCCCCCGGTGTCCTCATCGAGTATAGGGGCATAAAGATGGTTATGCTTCCTGGAGTGCCTCAGGAAATGATGGCTATCTTTGATGAATCTATTGCTCCAATTCTACGTATGGCTGCTGGAAACAAAATCTTTTATGAAGTCAGCTTGAATGTTAGAGGAATACCGGAGTCTGAGCTGGCACCGTTAATCAATCAGGTTATGCGTGAGAACCCATATATTTACATAAAATCTCATCCTAAGATTTCGGAGAAAACCCATATCATAGAACTACACTTCTCAACAACCTCTGAAGATCAAAGTATAGCAAAACAGAGGATTGAAAGGGCGATTATGCAGATCTCAGATCTAATACTCAGTAAGGGAGGAAAAATTCAACCAATACAGATATAAGCATTAAAATCTTTTTTCTCAAGAAGGTTCTTATCTCAAATAGCTTGGAAAGGGAATAAGTATGGTCTTCATAGCATTCATTATTGGAACAGCGGGTTCAGGTAAATCCCTTTTAACGGCTTCATTCGGCGAGTGGCTTAAGATCAATGAGCAGAATGTTGCAATACTAAACCTTGATCCAGGCGTGATTAAACTGCCCTATGTGCCAAACATAGATATCCGTGACTATATAACCATTGATGAGATAATGGACAAGTATGAGCTTGGTCCGAATGGTGCGCTGATAATGGCTGCGGATTTAATTGCGAGCGAAATAGAAAACTTAAAGAAAGAGATTGATGATGTTAACCCAGATATTCTGCTTGTTGACACTCCTGGACAGATGGAGCTCTTCGCTTTTAGGGCTAGTGGTCCCTATATAGTTAGTGAGATTAGTAAGGATCCTAAAGCCATAATTTATCTATTTGATTCAGTCTTCTCATTAAATCCATTAAATTATGTCTCAAACATGTTTCTCTCAGCAGCCGTATATATGCGCTTCCTCCTCCCACAGATACATGTGCTCTCTAAATGTGATCTTATTTCACATGAGGATTTGGATGTGATCTTAGAGTGGTCTGAGGATAGGGGCGCTTTAGAAGCCGCTATAAATGAGAGACTTGATGGAACAAAGCGTCTACTAAGCTATAGGCTGAGTAGAATAATATATCAGTTGGGCTTAAACTTCCCGCTGATATCTGTATCGGCAAAAACTAATGAGGGCTTTGTTGAACTTAACGCTGCATTAGAGAGGATTTTCGCTGGCGGAGAAAAAATCACCTACTAATAGTTCTCCCTTCTAAATTAGTGTCCAAGCAGCCGCTAGCGCACCATACTCGGCTTCTCTAAGAGAGTCTCCGCTACTAATTATTATCACATCCCCCTCACCAGGCTTTATAGAATACACTATGTCTTTGAATGCCAACGGGTAATCCTTCTCTAAATTCATGCTGACGCTTGGAATAATAAGCTTATTATTCTTAGAGATTATTGTTACGGCGCCCTTTGCACCACTAAAGACCGCGGCGTCACGCTGCTCAATTCCGCTCTTAACCTTATCAGCGCATCCCTTAACTAGTATTGCTACGCTTTTTGGGGCTAAAGTAAGCTCATTTCTTCCAATCTCAATAATCTTCGGCATAATTTCTTCAATACTCGTCCAAACCTTCTTACCCTTAGGTGTGAGTGAGCAGCCGTTCCTGGAGATGGTGATAATTCCATTCTTACTCAGTTTCTTCAACATTGTTCTAACTGCTCCCTCGCCTAAGCCGAGTCTCTCTGATATTTTTCCACGTCCAATACTATCGGATTTAGCTAAAAGCCTAAGAAGCCTTATCACATCTAAGACATTAAATGATGGAGTTGGTCCGGGCCTCCTCTTTAAAGATATTTTATTCAAGGTATTTTTAATGGACATAATTGTCGCAATTAATTTTGGTTTAGTGATAATAAGAATCTTCCTATCTTAAGTCGTAATCCAATCTATTTCACAGTTACAGACTTCGCTAGGTTACGCGGCATATCTGGATCATAGCCCCTTTTAACAGCCATATAATAGGCAAATAACTGTAAAGGAACTATAAATACTATTGGTGAAAAGATTTCTGAAACCTTGCCTGCAACCTCAAAATAATCGTCTGAAAGCTGCTTAATCTCCTCATCATCCTCCTCAATAATAGATATTATGGATGCACCGCGGGCCTTCATCTCCATTATATTGCCGATTATCGTCTTTCTAGTCTTATCTTTTGGGCAGATGAATATTACCGGTATTCCCGGCTCAATTAGGCTTATAGGTCCATGCTTGCTTTCGCCAGCTGGATAGGCGATAGCTGGCACATAAGCGATCTCCATAAGCTTAAGTCTGCCCTCTAGGGCGGTTGCCGTGCTTATACCTCTACCCAAGAATAGGAAGACTTTACTATTCTTATATTTTTCAGCGACGCTCTTAATCTTCTCCTCATTTTTCTTTATAGTTTTCTCAACTATATCCGGTATGCTTTTGAGCTCCCTCTCAAGATCCTTAATCTCCTGACTACTAATTTTACCACGTAGCTTGGCAACTCTTAATGCTAGCTGAGCGAGGACAAGGAGCTGCGCTGTGAAGGTTTTTGTCGCTGCAACCCCTATTTCTGGACCTGACTGCTGAAGTATGTAAACTCGAGATACACGTGTTAATGTTGAGCCAACAACGTTTGTTAATCCGAGGACTGTTGCAGCCCTATTTCTTGCGTAATCCACCGCAGCTAATGTATCAGCTGTTTCTCCAGATTGGCTTACAGCCAAAATCGTGCTATCAATATTAACAGCCATGCCGACCTGCTCTGCAAACTCAGATGCTATAACTGGATAAGCTGAAAGATATGCAAGCTTAGAAAACATATATGATGCCGCTAGACAAGCATGATAGGATGTTCCGCATGCAACTAAAAAGACATTTTTGGCTCTGTCAAGAAAGGTTGCCATAAGATCTAGGTAGAGCTCCTGTAGCCTAAGTGCGTTTCTAAGTGAAAGCGGTTGCTCATGAATCTCTTTAAGCATAAAATGTGGGTAACCCTGCTTCTCAGCCATTTCAGGAGTCCACGTGATTATTTCCGGATCCCTTAAAACCTGCCTCCAGTCATCAATCTTTCGAATATTATATCTGTCATGCCAGAGTATCGCGGCTTCATTATCCTCTAATACAATAACCTTATTTGTTAGTGGTAGAAAGGCTGGTATATCTGATGCACAGTACATAACTCCCTCACCGATGCCGAGAACCAGCGGGCTCTCTTTTCTGGCGCATATGATTTTATCGGGCTCCATGGCTGTAATTATAGCTATGGCATATGATCCCTCAAGCCTTTTAAGGGCTTCCCGAATAGCATCTATGAGCGGTAATCCACGCTTAAGATTCTCCTCAATTAGGTGCGGTATAACCTCCGTATCAGTCTTAGACTTGAATAAGTGACCTAAACTCTCCAGTTCAGCCTTTAACTCGGCGAAATTCTCAATTATACCATTGTGGACAACAGCAATCTTCTCCTCGCAGTCAAGGTGTGGATGAGCATTAATCTTGCTTGGGGCACCGTGAGTTGCCCACCTAGTATGCCCTATGCCAATAGAGCCTGGGAGGTCGTCAAGATTTAGAAGCTTATGAACATCATCAATCTTCCCTTGATCCTTCTTAACATAAATATTACCTTCAAAAACAGTAGCCTCACCGACGGAGTCATATCCTCTATACTCAAGCCTCTTCAAAGCACCATGAATAATATTGGCAACCTTAAGATCCCTAGACACACAGCCGAAAATCCCGCACATATAAAGTCAACCAAACATTATTAGTTAAAATCTATATATAAGAGCTTTGTGAAACATTAAACCTAATAAGAATTGCTCTTAATCTTCACAATGCTGAAATATATATTATCTATTGGCGCATTTATGGTAAAGAATATTGACTTAACATGAAATATTTGGAGGGCATGTGCTGCTTGGGAAAGTTTAAGGTTGCTATAACAGACTCAGATTATCCATCCCATGAAATTGAGGAGAAAATTTTATCCAGCGTGAACGCTGAGCTTGTGAAGTTTCAGTGTAAAACAGAGGACGATGTTATCAGATATTGTAGTGATGCAGATGCGTTGTTAAATCAGTATGCTCCAATAACTAGGAGGGTTAATTGAAAACCTTGAGAGGACTAAAGTGATAGTTCGATATGGAGTTGGCGTTGATAACGTAGATCTTGAGGCTGCTACGGAGAAGGGAATATTTGTCGCAAATGTCATGTATGATGTTACTGATGTTGCAGATCACGCGGTGAGCTTGGTCCTTTCACTTATTAGGAAAATACCTTTAGCCAATCGAAATGTTAGGAAGGGTCTCTGGGACTGGAAGACTGTGCAACCCATATCACGCTTAAGGGGTAAAACTGTTGGCATAATAGGCTTTGGAAGGATTGGGAGGAAGGTGGCTCAGAGACTTAAGGGCTTTGAGGTTAAATTAATCGCCTATGACCCATATGTTCCAGAAAACGTATTTGCTGAGTATAATGTTGAAAGGGTTAATTTTGAGACGCTAATAAAGGAGGCTGATATAATCATGGTTCACGCATCTTTAACAAGTGAAACTAGGCATTTGATCGGCGAAGATGAATTGAAGAGTATGAAGCGAAGCGCAATTTTAGTCAATACATCTAGAGGGAGCATTATCGACGAAAAAGCGCTCTATAAAGCATTAAAGGAGGGCTGGATATCAGGAGCTGGTCTAGATGTTCTTGAGAAAGAGCCGCCTGAAAGAAACAATCCACTACTAAAATTAAATAATGTTATAATTACCCCACACATGGCATGGTATTCAATAGAGTCGCTGGATGAAATTCGGAGGATAGCTGCGGAGGAAGTTGTCAGAGCATTAAGCGGTCAAATACCAACCAGCCTAGTGAATAGGGATGTTCTCAAAAAGATAAAAACTACAGTCTTAAAATAGGTAACTAGAATGATGGTGATAGAAAACCATAAATTTTCCTTTGTTCCTCAAATTAAGGGTGGGGCCCGTAGCTCAGCCAGGACAGAGCACCGGGCTTTTAACCCGGGGGTCGGGGGTTCAATTCCCCCCGGGCCCGCTAAAAATTCTTGCTGCTTTTCAAAAATGCGCCTTGAAACGAACTTCTCCGGATTTGTGAAGCGAACACTCATATGAGCCAGCCAGTTAGCCATTTTCAGATTTAAATAGTTTAAATCTGAAAAATTTTGTGGGGTTGGTGTTTGAGGACCTATATTTTTACGGAGCGGGAGCGGAAAGCGATTAAGGAGTGGGCTGAGACTGGGCGGCCTAATAATACGGCTATCTGGCCAGCTCATATGATTCGGAAGCATGAGGCGGGGCTGCTACTCGATATCCGGCTACTCATCTTGCTCCTTAAGCTGGAGAATAAAAGGCGAATTAAAACAGGCATAAGCTTATAAATGAGCGGTCATATTTTTGCCAAAAGCAAAGCGCCCGTTATAAAGTGCTTAATCGAAAGTGTAGAAGTTTACTCTAATGCCATTTGGAATCCGATTTAAAATGCCATTATTTTCAGCATTTTTACCGCTTTCTTTTTCCACAAAGTTTTTGAAACCTGTCAACCATGGATAATGGTTTTATGGGAAAAAGAGGGTTTAGTTTGCTTTACGATATTCATAAATCAGCCTTTTCCCGAAGTATCTTTAGGTATGCGGCATATTTTGGGTATTGCTCGACAATAATGTTTAGGCCCCGCTCCCTCAGGCCTCCGCCTGCTAATGAAATCCGCAATATCCCTATTAACCAATTCTTCCGCATCATATTATAAGCGAATTTCTGGATGAGTTTAGATCTCAATAATTTGCGTCTCTTCTGGAAGACCTTAGAGGCGCTTAGGCTTAGGCACTTATTCATCTTTTCGATAAGCCTTAATGTGCTTTTGTTATGAAGCATATGAATGTATGCTTCTCTCTCCATTCAATTGAAACATGATACTTGAATATGCCGGAGTCTATCTCCTCAAGTTCTTTTTTGTTGAAGCCAGCCAGAACCTCGACCGCGCGAGCTGGTCTAATAGCTGAATCAAGAATCAAATTGTAGAAGGCCTGATAACCTCACCTTTTCTTTCTTCAAGGCCCTTAAGAAACTGATTATTTGCTCTTCTTTCGGAACCCTACTATCTGGGTTTGACTACGGTGTCGGAGGCATAACTTTAAGAAGCCTGTTTATCTTCTCTTCACTCCAGCCGTGAAGCCTACAATACCTTAGGAGATTTCGAGCTGTAAACCTAAATGCCGCTCCCCCGGAAAGCAGCTGGCGAACAACCTATTAACATCCTCAATAGAACGGATAATTGGGCTGTGCTTGTCAAGCGCATAAATCAAATCTTTCACATAAACACGGCTGAATCCCTTCTCCAAACAAGAAAGTCATTTCTCATTTCATTCCAAGAAATAGGCTTAATTTGGGCTTTTAACCCGGGGGTCGGGGTTTTCAATTCCTCTAGGCCCCTATAAGAAATTTTTATGAGTTAATTAAGGTTTATGTAGGTTTTGAGAATACCGTGTTATATATAAATGTGCATATTTAATTTTAGATATGTGATTTGTGGGAGTGAATTTTGGACCTTAAGATTTAGAATTGTGGGATCTTTATGTTATTTGTGATTGAGCATTTGGAGCCTGAAATTAGTAAATGGCTTTATTTTGAGTATGTGAACGCATCTAGAATTGTTGGTAGAGATAAACTGGTCTTCACGAACGTTAAGAGATTAGAGGATTTTGAAATTCTTTCTGAGCTTGGTATTGTTAAAAGCGAGAGTTTCATTGATATTTTTAGCCAGGATAAGATAGTTATTCTTGATCCAAAAGCGTCTGAAAGACTTAAACCTGAAGATTTTACAGGTATTGATGCCATTATTATCGGCGGTATTCTAGGTGATCATCCACCTAAGGGGAGAACAAGGAAGCTGATAACTTCTAGGGTTCCAGCAGCCCTCTCTAGAAATATTGGTAGAGGGCAGTTTTCTATTGATGGGGCGATTTATGTCGCTAAGCTTGTAAGCGAAGGGATTAGGCTGGAGAATATATCTGTTAAAAGAGGGCTCCATATAAGACTTAATGAGAGAGCTGAAATATACTTACCATACATGTATCCGCTAAAAGATGGGAGACCAGTTATAAGCAATGAGTTAATCAAGTATTTGGTGTCAGAAGAGATAATAGAGGATGAGGAGAGGCTCCTTAAAGGGAATTAATCTTAAAAATAAACTTAAAAGGCGAATGGTGGCTCATTAGATTCAATTTTTATAGTTTCAGGCGGCTTAAATGTTGATTTAAGCGTAAATATTCTTAGACCCCCTCTAAAGGCTTCTTTTAGTAAATTTGAGAATTCCGGGTCAATCTCAATATTGGGCTTCATAATTACGGCATCAGGTCTCTGTACTGAAAATATTAGCCCAGCCCTAAATCCCCTCCTTAAGAGCGAGGTTAATTGTAGGATATGCTTTCTCCCCCTATGTGTTGGGGCCTCTGGGAAGAGAGCAACATTATCTACAACGTGAGTTACACTTTTAACCTCAATATAGAATCTATTCGAGTCTCTCTCAAGCATTAAATCTAATTTAACCTCTAGCCCATTATTTAAGCCAACCCCCCTTTAATAACCCTATAGCCTACGAAGTCACCGAATAGACCAAGCCTAATAGCCTCCCTAGCCAAAAAGTTTGAAAATTGTGCAATTGCTTTTTCTATATGGTTTCCTACATACTTTAAGGTAAACTGGCACGTTACTATAGAGCACAGTCTTAAGTCTGCCAGAGTTGGGTAAATGCGCATAATATTTTTCACCATTAACTTCAACTAAAGCCATAAATCGATTAAGTCTCTGAATAAACGCTCCTAGAACTAGACTGAAATTAATGGTGATATATTTCTCACTCATCTTCAAGAGATCACTAACCTAAGGAACATTTTTAAGTATTTAGGAAAAACAGAAAATTTAAAAGGGGTTTTGATATTTTCAGTTTAGATCTACATGTCGTGATGATCTAAAAATCGAGGGTTTATTTAATGAAGATTCTGGAGAAGGATTATAAGCATGGAAGAGTCACGGTTCTGCCAGAATTTCTTGATGATTTATGGTCTCTTTATAATTTAATTCAGAAGGGGGATCTCGCATACGCTAGAACAACCCGTGTGATTCGCCTAGGTGAGCGGTATGAGAGACCTGAAAAGGGTAGGCGTATATCGGTTGTTCTAGGCTTAAAGATTGAGAAGGTTTTATGGGATAGGAGCCTTAACCGTCTTAGAATTCACGGAATAGTTTGTGATGCCCCGGAGGATATTGGGGCTTTAGGTTCACATCATACGCTAAATATAACCCTGAATACTCCACTTACAATAATTAAAGAGCATTGGTTAAATCATCATATTGAGCAGCTGGAGAACGCGGCTTCAAGAAAAACGCCGCCAATAATAATCATATCAATAGATGATGAAGGATACTGTATTGCGGTTTTAAGGGGCTTTGGCTTGGACATAATAGCTGAAGAAGAGGTAAGCCTGCCTGGAAAATATGTGGAGGGTGAGCGCTTAAGGATAATTAACAATATGTTTAAGGCAGCTTTAACAGCCTTAAAAAACCTAATTAGCTTGGTGGATAATCCGTTAATCGTTATCGGATTAGGCTTCATTAAAGATGACTTCATGAGGTTTCTAAGGGAGAATGATCCAAATATCCATAGTAAAATTATTGACGTGAAGAGCGTGAATAGCTCTGGTAAAGCTGGAATTTATGAAGCTATGCGGTCAGGCATATTGTCCAAAGCCATTAAGCATGCCAGGATAATTGAAGAAACATCAGCTGTTGAGGAAGTTCTTAAACGCTTAGGCATGGGGAGAGGCGACGTAGCTTACGGGTTAAGTGAGGTTGAGAAAGCTAGCTCTCTAGGAGCCATTGAAGAAATATTAGTGACCGATGAAAAGCTTAGGGAATCCTCTGAGGAAGAAATAGCCACACTAGAGAATCTTATGCGTAATGTTGAATCTATGAATGGGAAAGTTAAAATAATTAGCGTCGAGCATGAGGCTGGGGCAAAATTGAGATCACTTGGCGGAGTGGCCGCCCTATTAAGGTTCCCAATAAAGACTAATAGAGTCTTATAGAGACTCTCTAATCTTTCTAAGGATTGATTCTTCAGCGAACGAAGCTAGTTTTTTAAGCTTTTCTTCATCTTTACCTTCAACGGTGAGTCTTATTAGCGGCTGAGTGTTTGATGGTCTTATAAGGAACCATCCATCATCAGTGATAACTTTAACCCCATCAATAGTTATCGTCTTATATCCGAGAGAATTGAATTCCTCCGCTAATTCATCAACAACCCTAAACTTCTTCTCATCCGGGCAATCATAACTCTTAGCTGGTATCTGCGGGTATCTTGGCAGAGAATCGATTATCTCTGAAAGTTTTCTCCCATCTTCAGATATGGCTTCAGCGACTTTAAGGCTTGCATATATCGCATCATCAAAGCAATAAACATCCCTAAAATAGAAGTGTCCACTTGTCTCCCCGCCCAAAACAGCGTTCTCACGTATCATTTTATCATAAATATACGTGTGCCCGACGCGACTTAAGATAGGTTTTCCACCATAAGCCTTTATGGTCTCCTCGACTGTCATTGAACAACTAACCTCATAAACTATAGCTGCACCCCTATTCTTACTCAAGTAATGCTTAGATAATAATGCTAAAATGAGGTTGCTTGGAACTACATGCCCCTTATCATCAATAAAAATAGCTCTGTCACCATCCGCATCGAAGCCAACACCAAAATCAGCTTTTCTCTCTAGGATTAATCCCCTAAGCTCCCTTAGAGTCTCCTCGTTAGGTTCAGGGGGATGCTTTGAGAATGTTCCATCCGGTTCACCATATATCGTATGAGCATTTACATTAACCCTCTCATAGATCTCCGGTATAAGTACAGTGCATGATCCGCCGCCTGGATCAACAGCGATCTTAAAGCCTTCATTAATATTTATCTTCTCAGAAATATATTCCTCGTAATCTTTTATGGCATTAGGGTTAATTTTAACGGTTCCAGGCTTCATTTCCCTAAATAAACCTTTAAGCGCTATGTCTCTGAGATCCTCCATGCCCATACCCATACATATAAACCCTTTATCAAGCAGTATTTTGAATCCGTTCCATTCTGGTGGATTATGCGATGCTGAAATCATAACTCCGCCATTCATACCATAATATTTTGTGGCAAAATATAGTAGCGGCGTTGTCACAACACCTATATCTTCAACATTTAATCCTCCCGAAATCATCCCGCTTACTAATGCATCACAAAGAGGCTTACTGCTCAATCTAACATCCCTACCGACAACAAAGGTCTTATACTTGTCACCAGCATATGCCGCTATAGCTTTCCCTATTAATTTGGCCACATCCTCATTTATGTCTAGACCATAAATGCCACGTATATCATAAGCCCTAAAAATGTTAGATGATATCATTTTTACGCATCCCTCGTAAATAAGGGGACCTAAACCTAAAATATTAATTTTCTGTGACTTATACAAATATCACAATATTACCTAATGGTGTTGACGCTTGGAGGAGACAGAGGAAATAATTGCTTTTGGACATAAACTCATAAGGTCAACTCATGAAACGACATTTGAAGTAACGAGAGAGGCATACTTAACCGAGAGAGGTGATTGTATAATAGCTGTTAGAGCCAATAAGGCTGCAAGGGATTTAAGCCAAAGTTTTAAGGAGATTGCGAGAAAACCTAATGCTGAAATAACGGTCATCATCGAGGTTAATGGCGAGAAGGAGATTATAAAGGCTTTTGGTAGCCCAAATCTAACTTTCACGCATCCCACGGATATCGTCATTAGGAAAAGCAGTTATATTTGTGGTAGAACAGTGGCGATTAGGGCTGATAAGGCTGCATGCGATCTCTCCAGAAGACTTATTGAAAAACTTAGAAATCCGGAGAATAAAGTCAAAATAATATTGGTTGCTAGGACTTAAAGGCACTCTTACTTAAGTATCTTCTCTAATTCGCTTGGGTTATAAAATCTGATACCATATGAAAGGGCTCTCCTCTTAGCTTTTTCAGAAATATCATTTGAAACCAGTATTGGAACAACCGTTACACCTATCTTCTCCTCAAGCAGATGTCTAATGTATTCGTCAAAGTCCCTTTTAGTTTGCGTGATAGCTTTTGGACCAGCTGGATTAGATAAATCCTTAACTTGGACAACTAATATTAATCCACCTCTTCGGAGAATTAAATCCTGAATTCTATTTCCATGCCTTTTTCTAAGCTTAACATGCCAACCGTATCTCTTAGCGACTTCAGCAACATACTCCTCAAGACCCAAAATATCTTTCACTCCTCAACCTCTCTAAATACCTAAATTACCATCCTAACATTTGCCTCTAAAATTAATGTTCTATCTTAAAAAATTTGCCTCTTTCTTAAGTAAGTTAACCTAAATGTCTCAGATACCCCAAGGACCCTCATCAATCGGGAGCATAGCTCTCTTCATCGGCAAAATAATATTTTACTTGCTAGAAGATAAGTGTTTTTAATAATCTGGAGAAAGATATCTTATTCAGAACGCCTCCTAATAGATTCGTTTACTTCTTGAATAAACCTGTTAAAATTCTCTTCCGGGATTCTGGCTCCAGCTGCTTGGGGATGTCCTCCACCGCTTCCACCTAGGTTAGGAGCTATATGGCGTAATATTTTGTTTAAGTCTATGCTTTTTTCACAAGTCCTTAAACTCATATCTATAAAGCCCTTTCTTCTCTCGCCAGCTACTCCAACTAGTGCTTTAGTAAGCGCCCTAGCATATGTCGCTGTTTTACCAAGTGAGAATGGCACATCAATAGTGTATGCTATGTCACCGTAAACATGTATCCACTTATCCAGCATCCTAATTATCTCCTCCTCCCTTCTGGTATTATCTAAGGCGGAGTTAAGAAGATTGGTGTGCTGACTTGGTAATTGGCCGCTGGCAAGATGAGCAACCACCCTACGCTTAAATTCATGATCTCTCTTACGTCCCTCCAATCCCTGAACTAGAACTCCAGTGTCAAAATATATTGTTCTCTTATCCCAGCTGCAAAGCATACGATTTATGAGTGGAGTATCATCTAAATAGTCTGCTATAGCCCCATAAATTGCAACCCGCCCCATTAAATGACTTAGCTTGTCATGGAAGAGCATGTATGTCAGCTCTGAAGCTGAAGAATTAATGTTGTGAATAACTCTTCCAGAGATATCTTTTACGGAGATTCCTTCAGGTAGTGGATGATGATCGATGTAAAAGAGTTCACCAGAACTGCTAATCTCTAAGAACTTGTTTAGGATTTCTGGAAGTTTATCTTCTAAAAGAGCTATATCACATATTATCACGGTATCACCAGCAGCAATATTCCCTAAATCTTCTAGAAGCCCATATGGATGGGTAAAGAATACTTGCGCATCAGGGTTGGCTGCTAAAGCTAATGCTCCAGCACATATTCCATCACCATCACTATGCGTTAAAATCCATTTAGTCATGGAAACCACCCAATAATAGATTCCGGCATCACTCACTCTAAAAACATTTATCTTACTATTACTAAAGATTATATTTCTCCGGCCATGTGAGAGGTCTTGATGAGTGAAGAATACTTTTACGTTGTGGATGAAGAGGACAACGTTATTGGTAAGGCTTCTAGGAGCGAATGCCATAAGAGAAAATTAATCCATCGATCCGTATACGTTGTAGTATTGAACGATAGGGGCGAGATTTTTCTACAGAGGCGCTCATTAAACAAGGATCTTTATCCAGGTTACTACGCATGTTCTGTGAGCGGACATGTTGAGTATGGAGAGAGCTATGAGGAGGCTGCTAGGAGGGAAATGTTGGAGGAGCTTAGTATAGAGACTCCGCTAAAAGAAATATGTAAATTCAAATGCTTTTCTGAAATTGAACGTGAAATCTCAGCCCTTTATGCCTCCCATCATAATGGTCCATTCAAACTCAATAGTAGGGAGATTTCAGGTGGAGAATTCGTGAGCATAGAGAAAGTTAAAGAAGTGCTGGAGAGTGGTGAGAAGAATTTTGCATACGGCTCAATTCTAGCCCTAAGAGAATTCATAAAGTATTTAGAGAATAGGGGAAATCAATCCTGACATGCTTTCTTTTCAGCCATTAATACGCGATATCCGCTTCTCCTTACGAGAACTGTGAAATCACCGAATGTCTCTTCAAATATCCGTCTAAGTCTCTCTCCGCAAATCTTAGATTTGACAACCATTTGAAATGTTGCACCATCCTTCATATATTTTGGCGCCTCAGTTATCATAGTCTTCACGGTCGCCAGCCCAGCGCTTATGGGTGGGTTGGAAAGTATGCAGTTGAAACTCATGCCCCTAACTGGTTCATAGAGATTACCATGCCTAACTTCAGCATTACTGATACCATTAATATTGATGTTATGTTTGGCGAGCTTAACAGCCCGCCTATTTATATCAACCATAACTACACGAAGGTTTGGATTTAATGCGGCAGCAACTATTCCAATGGCACCATATCCGCACCCTAAATCTAGGACATGGCCCTCCTTGGGTAGAATCATATGCTCTATTAAAACCCTAGTGCCCAAATCAATGCGCTTCTTCGAGAAAATTCCTGTTGAGGTTAAGAACTGAAAGCGCCTCCCATGCAGGTAAGCATGTATTAATCTAAACTCTATTTTAGATCTTGGTTTAGAAGTGAAATAATGCTCTACTTCATTAAATTTATCAAGCATATCCTAGTCTATTCCTCCACTCAAAATTTACTTAAATGAACAGAACAATATTTATGATTTAGTTCTCGGGGAAATCCGTTATTGAGATAAAAAGGTTTAGGCGAACCTAAAGTATATGCCCATGGGAACTTTAAACTTGTAATAGCATGTTGATGTTATATAATGATATTTACTCACCCTGCAATATACTTTTTCCGAAACATTTGAAGTTATCACATTTGATAGAGTGCCGGGCACCATTAAGACTGCGGTTTTAGCATATGATAATGAAACCGCTATCCTGGACAAGAAATTCTTTACGGGTGTTGGGAAGTTTCCCAATTTTGCCGCCATAGATCCAACTGGTATGCCCATCTCAACATCTTGCTGATAAACATCATAATACTCAATTATTTGGCTGAAATATACGGCTTCGCCTGGACTTAAATAGCCATCGCTCAACTCGGTTCCTGATATAATAAGCCATTCTTCATCGCTTCCACTAAATATTTGGTCCTCGTAGGGTGATGCCCCGCTCTTAACACCGCCAGCAAATCTTTTTCCACTAACTTGAACATCATATATGTAATCATCCACCCTCTCCCTACCAGTTGGATACATCTGACCGCCGCTAAAAATATACTCCCTAGCATGGACGTGAGCAGCCTTAGCATTAATGAAGAAATAACATTTCCCGCCTGGCAATATACTTGTAGAATTTTCAAATCTTCTACAGGTGCTGAAAGATGCTCCCAATATTTGAATTTTTATGTCTGGTATTATTCCGCTAAGTATTTTCTCCGCGAGATTTAAATCAAAGCCTACTGAAACTTTAAATTCCGTTATATATACTTCCATTATGTGAATGTCAGCGAAGATTATACCGCTCTGTCCATTAGCGTTATAA
>Ga0105162_1001038_pt1 | contig 16650 bp, 13 predicted proteins | sample JNZ201metaG_FD_81532 | JGI IMG/M metagenome (GOLD analysis project Ga0105162, IMG submission 81532) | Hot spring microbial communities from Jinze hot spring, China to study Microbial Dark Matter (Phase II) - JNZ 20120812A | ecosystem: Environmental > Aquatic > Thermal springs > Hot (42-90C) >...
ATCTCTGAGGGCAGGCCCTCATATATGCATGAGGAGCTATAACCAATTATCTTAGCCCGAGGCGCGACTTCTTCAAGGAACTTTCTAGCCTTAGCGAGAGTGTCCTTATACGATGCGACGCCCAGTCTTCCCAGCTTCTCGTCTATCGGAATTAAGTATCCGAAGAAATCCCTAAGATATGATTTGAACCAGATGTGGACCATGTCTTCCTCATATCCATGCCCAGATATCAGTAGCTGTATGATGGGTATCCACCCAATTATCCTATAAGATGGGAAGAGCATCTTGGCAATGATTCCCCTTTGGCCCTCGGCATCTATCAGTGCAGACGCCGTGACCTCCTCGTCGCCTACCCTCAACTTCAATTCTCGGCCCTCTCTTTGAACATATTTGACCCTGCTTTGTACATTGGTCTTGGCGCCCTTGGTTATGGCCTCCTCAGCCAATGACCTATCAAGAGCCTCTCTCCTGATAACCGCCGCCACGGGCCGATGCGTCCTTATCTCTATTACATTGCCGCCTGGAGAATGAATCATTGCACCTTTAACGTTGTTTTGTAAATAATCATCTCTAAGCTCTATCCCTAATCTTCTAAGTCCCTGAATGCTGTAGAGTCCTGCGCATCTCTCCGGCCTGCCGATTGTCTCGTCCTCCTCGAATACTTCGACTTCTAATCCAAGCCGTGCAGCCTCCCTCGAGGCTATCAGTCCAGCAGCGCCAGCACCGACTACAGCTACCTCCACTCTCCTCAATACATATCAAAATAGTTAATCACTGAATAAATGTATATAACGTGAGGCGGAAGACTGGAGTTATTGAGGGAAAATAGACTGAGAACACTGGTACTATTATTGAATGTTATTGTCGCAGGAGTAGTAGTCATGGTTCTTGAACTAACTGGGAGCAGGGTGATTACGCCAATCTATTGAAGCTCAGTCATGACTTGGGGCGGACTAATAGGAACAGTCTTGACTTGTCTATCACTTGGCTATGCAGCTCTTGGAGCGCTCGCAGATAGGACAAGCCCTAGAAAGCTCCTAGAGGCACTAATAGTCTCAGCCTCTATCTACGTGTTAGCTACGCCGACCCTTTCAGCCATGCTCCTGAGCAGACTTGATCCATCCATAATTGATGACAGAGTGGGAGTCGTGCTTTCCTCCCTGATCGTTCTCGGACCATCAACTTTTCTACTAGGAGGAGTAACGCCCGTAGCACTTAAGCTGAGGGCAAGCGAACTCGCATCGCTGGGCAAAGTATCTGGAAATCTTTATGCATACTCGACGCTCGGGAGCATTATTGGGACATTCCTTACGACTTTTGTTCTAATACCTATGCTTGATGTTAATATGATTTTTTACATATCTGGCATTGCTCTTCTGATTGTCGTCGCTCCACTAATTAAGTCGTGGAAGATGCTTGCAGCGCTTATGTTAGTTGTTGTCTTTCTTTACCCACAGGGAGTCACGTTCTATCTTACTTGCTCCTCATCCCTGATTGGTACTCTGCAGTATAGGGGCGAGTCTCTCTACAACAACATAGTCGTCGTCGATAGAGGGGGGATTAGGTATCTCTACCTCAATGGTCTTCTACATAGCGGCATGTCACTCGCAGATCCATATGCCCTCGTCTTTGACTACACAAAGCTATTTGCAGCCGGCCCGTTGCTTGCCCCAAATGCGTCTAGGACACTATTCATCGGTGGGGGAGGATTTTCAGGCCCAAAATTCTTCCTTAAGAACTATAGATCGATGATCATAGACGTCGTCGAGATAGACCCGGCAGTAGTAGACGTGGCTAGGGATTACTTTGAAGTGAGGGACGATCCGCGACTAAACGTCTTCGTCGAGGATGGCAGAAGATACTTAACTAGGACAAGCGAGGTTTATGATGTAATAATAGTAGATGCATACTCCAAGAACTATATACCGTTCCACTTAATGACGCTCGAGTTCTATGCCCTTGTCAAGTCTCATCTCAAAAGAAATGGAATAGTAATCCTCAACATTATTGCCTCCCTAGAAGGCCCAACATCCGACATAATGAGAGCGGAGTACAAGACGATCCGCTCAATTTTTAGAGAAGTGATAGTCGTCCCAGTCTTCTCAAGCAGTGGTGGACAGGTGCAAAACATCATATTGATCGCTTCTGACGCATCTTTGCCGCTAAAAGATGAGCTTATAGACCTGGCTAGGATGGATAATGTATCATCGAGCCTTGGGCTTGATAGATTCTTTGGGTTAATGCCAACCTATGAATTGCCGATAATGGATGTACCTCTCCTTCATGATGCATATGCACCCGTAGAGAACCTGCTAAATCCAGTCACAGGTACTAGGCTCGGCAAGGAGTACTATCTAGGAGTCACTGGCCCCTCAATCTGTGGATAAAACACTGACGTATAGTTTAACTGGGCTAGAGCTGCTTCCATGATTCCTCGAGGAATTCCTTTAACTCTCTTGTCTCGCCCTTCTTGTATACGGCGACGCGTGTACTGATATGTATGTCTAATCCGAGCCTTCGGAATAGCTGTAGAAGCTCACCACCTGTTATCGGTGGCCTGACCTTACCCTCCTCGATCGCCTTTAGCAACACTCTAGATACTTGCTCAGTCAACTCAGGATTTAGCTCCTTTGCAGCTTCCAACACCTCATCACCCCTATCTGCAAGGTGTTTCAGCAACTTGCTCGAGGCCGGCTCTTCCTGCGGTTTCTGGGCCTCAGGTCCTGCTCTCTGTGAGGCTTCAGCCATCATTTTCCTGAGCTTTTTCAGCCTCAACATTCTTAGACTTATGTCTTCATCTTCACTCAAGTTGCACCACCTTTCTTGTCACTACCCCGTGACATATTATGTTTTGGTATGGAATAAAGATTAGTACCACGCTGGAGAAATACCTATTTATTAGTCAATATGGTGTAACCGTATGCCCGCTATAAACACAGCCCGCGAGCTCTGTACCGCACTCATCTCGGGAGAGATTAAATGCGAAGAAGCAGCATACGTCCTGCTTGATAAAATTCACAAAAATAATCCCAGGCTCAATGCATACATCTCCGTGAGGCCCGATGAGACTTTGAGGCAGGCGAGAGAATCAGACGCCATATTAAATAGATACGGACCTAGGTCGGCCCTGCATGGCGCACCAATTGCGATAAAGGATATCATATCAGTCGCGGGTTATCCGCTGACCGCCGGCTCAAAAATACTGGGTCAAGAAGAGGCAAAGAGAGATGCTGAGTGTGTCTCAGAGTCTAGGCGGGCTGGACTCATAGTTCTCGGAAAGACGAACCTCCATGAATTTGCCTCAGGGCCAACTGGCCTAAATCCACATTTTGGGCCTACACGCAATCCGTGGAATACGGACTACATTGCGGGAGGGTCGAGCAGTGGTTCAGCAGCAGCTGTCTCGGCTGGGCTCGCTGCGGTTGCCTTGGGGACCGATACTGGAGGCTCTGTCAGGATACCAGCTTCTATATGCGGCGTCGTCGGCTTCAAGCCTACTTATGGGGCAATAAGCACGTCTGGAGTCTTTCCACTTGCTTGGAGCCTAGACCATGTGGGTATCCTTGCTAGAAGTGTATGGGACGTAGCTGCACTTTTCTCAATCATATCAAGAGAGGGGGCAACGTCCCCTCCATTAAGACCTCTTCCAAGAGGCATTAAGATTGGAATACCCTGGGGATTTTTTGAGGACTCCACGGATAAGGAAATCATGTCGCTTATCAAAAAATTTGTGGATAAGCTCTCATCTCTCGATATTGATGTCAGTAACGTAGAGGCTAAGTGGTTCAGCGAGATTTTTAGGACATGGGTGATAATAAGGAGGAGCGAGGCATCCGCAATTCATCGACGATGGCTGGAGAGTGTACCAGAATTATACAGCGACGACGTACTGGATGGGCTGAGAGAAGGCATGAGCTTCAAAGCAGTTGACTACATTATTGCTCAAAAAGAGAAAGAAAAACTATCAGGAAAAATGGACTCCCTGATGACTAGACTCGACGCAATAGTTATGCCCACCGTGCCAATAAATGCTCCACGAATAGATGAATTAGAGCGCCTCTCTCTTCAGGAACGACTCGTGATTCATCGAAAACTTGTCTCCTTTACGCATCTCTTCAACCTCACAGGCTCACCCGCGATATCCATACCGCTAGGGCATACATCTAATGGCCTTCCGGTTGGCGGCCAGATAATTTGTAAAAGAGGACTAGATTCACTGGTCCTCAGCATTGCCTATGCATATGAGAATGCATACGGACCATTCAGCCACCCATCACCACTAATCTAGGAGTAAACCTACGGCAGCTGTCCCTAGATGTTTTCTATCAGTCAGTTAAATAAAGTTAAATTAATATAGATGATTAAGAGAGGTTTTTGGGGGGCATTTTTGAGGGATAAGTATCATATCCCGGAAGACTACTACTATACAAATGACCATGAGTGGGTGAAAGTTGAGAAGAAGTTCGCGACGGTGGGGATAACCGACTACGCCCAGAAGAAACTGAGGGAAATAATCTATGTTGAGCTTCCAAACGTAAATACAAAGGTTCAGAGAAAACAGACACTAGCGACTGTCGAGTCTGTCAAAGCAAGTGCAGACGTCTACGCGCCACTGTCAGGAAAAGTCATAGAGGTGAATACCAAGCTAATCGATAGCCCTGAAATCATAAATGAGTCGCCCTACGATGATGGGTGGCTCGTCAAGATCGAGTTAAGCGATGAGTCCGAGCTTAATTTTCTAATGGATGCAGATGAATATGCCAGATACCTAGAAGAGCTAGAAGAAGCGGCTGAGGAAGAAGAATAACGCTCCTAATTCTCAAATAATTATATAGTAGACATAACAAATTATTCTCAATGTGTGGTGTAAGAGTTAGGGTGTACAGGGTTACTGCCTATAATGATCCAGAGACCGGCAGGCCCGGAAAATTAATCGAGCTCGTCGAGGTTAGGCGGAGGGAAGGCGCCTTCGTCGGTCCTGGAACGGAGGAGACATTAATCGCGCAGAGACTGATTCAGGGAGTATTTATCCAGCTCCAAGGGCTTGGGCTCGTCCCACCGCCGAGGGACGCGATGTATCCCAAGATAACTCTGATACTCAGCGAGGAGGAGTATGAAAGACTCGGTGTGAGATTCGATGTCAATGAAGAATTCGAGCTTGATTTTAAGGATGGAAAAATATCATTTAACCCAATATAGACCCGAGTTATATTATCGGACAAGTAATGAAATAGATAATAAATTTCATACAGAGTCAGAAATAAATAATGGTAGATTTCCAAATAGTTCAGAATGAAGGAGATTAGGTATAGATGCATTATGTGCATGGAGGAGCGTGTGGCTGTAAATTATTTAGAGATTGGCGACAAGGTGCTCCTTCTCTGCCCTAGAGGTCATAGGCAATTCTTACCAAAGAAGATGCTTCGGATTCACTGATGGATGAAGATGTATGTCTTGGGCTCTGGGTCCTTTATGCAGTATCCGAACCTCTCGAACTGGACCCTCATGCCTATCTTTATGCCCGCCTCATAGGGCTCGACGAGACCGGTGACGGTCTTCAGACTGTCTACCTGGAATTCCTCATTCCTGAATAATTGTCCAGGAATGATTATTCTTATTTCATGCGAGTCCTCCGGTGCCCACTGGATTATCTCTATGCCTGGCTCCGGCTCGCCCTCCCTTGCCTCTGCTAAGATATAGTCCTCGCCCTTCTCGATGACTCTGCAGTTTGCCAAGTACTTCAGCCTAAACTTATCTCCAACATTGAATTTCTCTGCATCTCTTCGAGGTACATATAGCTGGCTGGATACCTGAAGCTTTCTCTTACCCAGATCACTCGTAGGATGGAGCGGCGCCTCGATAACCTTACAACCAAGCCCACTCAGAACGAGCTTGACAGGCTCCGGGACAAAGAAGAGCCTAGGGGCCGCTGAGTCGATTATCCTCCTATTTATTGCGTAGAGTAGGTCCCATGAGTATTCCTTCTTAGTCGTGGTTAGCGCGGTGTATCTTAGGACGAATTCCCGCAGGGCTTCAGGCAGGATTCCTCTCCTTCTAACCGCCATGATCGTCGCGAGTCTCGGATCATCCCAACCCTTGACTAAACCACTGGTTATGAGCTCCCTTATCTCTCTCTTAGCGACAGGTGTGCCCTCAAACTCGAACCTTGAATACTCGACGTATACTGGGTTGGGCAGTCCAAGGTATCTCCTAATCATGTCCTGAAGCTCGTCCCTGAACATAAACTCAGACGTCCTCAATACATGCGTGACTCCACACAAGGCATCCTCGATACTGACCGCGAAGTCATATGTAGGCCAGACCAAGTATTTCTCACCGCAGAGTGGATGGGGATGATTAACGATCCGAAGCAGCACTGGATCCCTGAGAGCTGTATTCATCGATTTAAGGTCGCCCATGAGCCTGATGGAGATTTCTCCTTCTCTGTAGTGTCCACTGAGCATCCTGTCCCATTGCTCAAGGCTCCAGTCCCTGCTCATTGATCTGTGAATACAGGCCTCTCCGAGCGCCCTCCTCTTTCTCAATTCCTCCTGCCTGCATAGACACGCATATGCCTTACCCTGACTAATCAGCCTCTCGGCATATTCATACATAAGCGGTATATCGTCGCTGTTATTCTTCTCGTAGTCCCACTTAATCCCGAGCCACGTATATCCATCCCTGAACGACTCGTAGTATTCTGCCTTCGCCTTTCTTGGATCGGTGTCCTCAAACCTCAGCCACAGCTTACCGTCATACATCTCCTTGTAGAGATAATTGATGAGCCCACTCAATGCGTGTCCGATATGCATGTAGCCGCTTGGCTCGGGTGGAAGCCTAGTCACTACCGCCCCCTTTACTGCCCCCGGAAGCGGTGGAAGCGCTCGCTTCTCCTCCTCTCCTCTCTTCTTCTCCAGCAGCTTAGGATCAAGCTCGGTTAATGCGTGCTCTATCTCCTCGATGCTCATTGAGTTTACCAGCTGAACTGCCCTTTCAACCTCTGACTTTAGAGTTTGTATATCAGATTTCGCCCATGGCATCTCTGCGATGACTTTCGAGATCACTGCCCTATCGATCGCCTTTCCTGAATGATCATATGCATTTTTGAGTGCCCATTTATAGGCGGACTTAAAGATTTCGTTTGTGTCCGACATATCTCTGATTTCTCTTGGACTGTTTTATCCGTGAGACATGGCTGAGTGTATCCTCAGAATGTCGCGGTCCTTGGGTTTATAGTCTGCTGGAAGTCTGAGACCGGTCCTAGCATCGATGGCGTAGAGTAATCCCTTGGCGAGGTCTTTATGTATCCTTTCAGCGAGGTCCCTGACTGACGAGTCTGCAGGCAGCAGAATGGCGTCAGGCAAGACGTTCCCCCTACTATCAGTAAACGTCTTCACGTCATAGACCGGGTAGACGACGTTCATCCTAAGCAACTTAAAGACAGCGACGTTTACCGCGAACTGCACCCCTGTCCTCATATATTTTGAGAGTATTCTCTCGTTGACCATCTCGAGCGCCCACAACTGCTGCTGGGTCAGGCTTGTCCTATCAACTATCTGGAAAGACTCTTCTCCGGGAATATATTTTATCAGCCCCTTCTGCTCCGCACGTCTCAAAATTAGTTCTGCCTCCGCGCTGCAGGGCACGACGATCTTATCAGTGAATCTCTCGACAAGCTCGGTGTAGTATTTATGCGCTACGTCTATGTCCATCTTATTGGCAATGATTATCGTTGGCTTTGATATGTCGCGGAGAAGTTGGGCGAACTTTCTATCGTCAGTCATGCTCCAGTTCTCGAAGTCCTTCTTCTCGAGGCCTGAGTCCTTAAGCGCCTTCTCGACATGGTTGATCGTTATCCTGAGTCCAAGTAGTGGCTCAGCGATGGCCTCGGCGAGGGACTTGCCTGACTTGATTGCCTTAATTATTCTGTCTTGGTTTCTCTCGATTATCTTCATCAGCCACATGACGAGTTCCTCCTCGATGTCGAAGACGTCGGCGATTGGGTTGCCGGTTCCAGGCTCTGTTAGTCTTCCCTCCTCGTCTACGCTTCCTGATGCATCGACTACGTGTAGAAGCGCATCTGACTGGGCGGCGACTGATAGGAATTGGTTTCCAAGCCCCTTTCCAGCCCATGCTCCTTTGATCAGCCCGGGAAGGTCGATGAGCTCTATTGGTATGTGTCTCCAGCCATCAATGCACGTCGAGTTGCGTGGATTACACTTTATGCCTAGCTCTACGTGTACGCATGGAGTAATGACGTTCGTTACTCCAAAGTTTGGCTGCTTAGTCGTGAATGGATATGTCGAGACCTCGGCGGTCTGAAGCGTAGCCGCATTGAAGAACGTCGTCTTCCCAGTATTGGTCTTACCTATTAACCCAAGCTTGACCAATCCTAACCATTTATAATTGTCGCAGACCCATAAAATACCTTCCGCTCCATATCCATGCTGTATAGATAAATCTCAGTCAGTTAGATGTATTAGCGAGGGGAAATAGGTTGGTCGATGTCTCCCAAGAAGGTAAGCAAGCATTCAAAGAGGGGGAAGAGGCCTTTTGGAAGGTCCTAACATGGCTTGAGGAGCATCAGGAATTCTTTTCGAAGAGCATTCCACTCATAGCGAGTGAGAACGTGCCCTCACCGGCCGTGAGGGAGGCATTGATTAGTGATTTTGGCAATAGATACGCCGAGGGTTATCCAGGCGAGAGACTCTACGCGGGCTGCCGCTGGATAGACATGGTCGAGAGCCTGGGGATAGAACTTGCTAAGAAGGTCTACAAAGCCGAGTATGCAGACCTCAGACCGATATCCGGCGTTGTAGCCAACCTTGCGGCCTATACAGTCTTTGCCGAGCCTGGAGACGTCATGTATGCTTTGCCGATACCCTTCGGAGGCCATATTAGTCATGGCAAGAAGTCTTGGGGAGGAACCGCGGGAGTCGTGCGGGGACTCCAAGTAGAGAGATACGAGTTTGATATGGAGAGGTTTAACATAGATGTAGACGGGACCAGGAAGAGAGTCGAGAACCTAATAAAAGAGGAGGGGAAGAAGCCAAAAATATTCATGCTTGGCGCAAGTGTCTTTCTTTTCCCACATCCAGTAAGGGAGATTGCGGACTTAGCCGCTGAGTACGATGCTAAGGTTGTCTACGATGCTGCACATGTGGCGGGCCTAATAGCTGGAGGAGTCTTCCAAGACCCCTTAAGGGAAGGCGCAGATGCAGTAACTATGAGCACTCATAAAACGCTAGCCGGACCGCAGCATGGAATGATCGTCAGTTGGAATAAGTATGCAGAGAAGTTCAAGGCTGCGCTCTTTCCTGGTCTTCTCAGTAATCATCACCTTCATGCAGTGGCAGGCGTTGCGATTGCTCTAGCTGAGGCACTGGCGTTTTATCATGAGTATGCTCCGCAGGTCGTTAGGAATGCGAAGAAGCTCGCTGAGTCGATGGCTGAGAGAGGACTCGAGGTTCTATATCCAGACCTCGGATTCACTGAGTCTCACATAGTTCTTGTCGATGTGAGTAGGTATATGGGTGGCAGGGAGGCGGAGGACAAACTTGAGAGAGCGGGAATAGTTCTGAACAGGAACCTCATACCGAAGGACTACAAGCTTAAGACAGATTATAGAAACCCGAGCGGGATTAGGCTTGGCTCTCAGGAAGTTACTAGGCTAGGAATGGGAAAAGACGAGATGGACATAATTGCAGAATTCATAGCGAGAGTTATCGTGAAGGGAGAAGAGCCTGAAAAAGTCGCGAAGGACGTAGCTGAGTTTAAGAAGCAGTTCAGAACGGTTAAGTATGCCTTTACGAGTCAGACGGAGGCATACCAATACATAAAGATAAGGTAAAGATTGACAAGACATGCTCGATATAAAACTGATGCGTCAAAACCCGGATATTTTTAGGCATGGATTAAGAAGGAGAGGGATAGATCCATCGATCGTCGATAGATGTATAGCGATGGACGAGGAGCGGAGGAGCCTAATTACACGTGTCCAGGAACTCAGGCATCGGAGGAACGAGCTAGCAGAGGAGATAGGGAGGGCGAAGAAATCCGGCATCGACACTTCAGGAATGATGAGAAGCGTTGCAGAGATCAGCCGAGAGATCGAGCATTTAGAGACTAGACTTGAAGAGGTCGAGACGGAGCTTCGCTCCACCCTTTTTAAGCTTCCAAATATTCCACACGAATCTGTGCCTGAAGGAGAGGGCGAGGAGAATAACGTCGTATTGAGGACTTGGGGAAGACCGTTGAAGGAGGATTGGATGAAGGACCACGTAGACATATTGATGGGGATGGGGCTTCTCGACGTCGAGGCGGCCGGCAAAGTGGCTGGGGCGAGGTTCTACTATATCTTCGAGGACATAGTCCTCCTCAACTATGCCTTGATAAACTATGCATTGGACTTCCTCTCATCGAGAGGATTCAGACTCGTTCAGCCACCATACATGCTTAGGAGAGAGATCATGGAGGGAGTGATCTCTCTCGAAGATTTTGAGTCAATGATCTACAAGATTGAGGGCGAGGACCTATACTTGATAGGTACGGCTGAGCACCCCATAGCTGGGCTCCATGTAGACTCGATCCTCGATGGAAGAATGCTCCCTCTGAGATATGCAGGAGTCAGTCCATGCTTCAGGAAGGAGGCCGGAGCGCATGGGAAGGACACGAAGGGAATCTTCAGGGTTCACCAGTTCGAGAAGGTTGAACAATTCGTCTTCTGCAAGCCCGAGCAGTCCTGGAACGAGCATGAATTACTGATAAGGAATGCAGAAGAGATTTACCGCGGGCTGGGGCTGCCATACAGGGTCGTCAATATCTGTATAGGCGAGCTTGGACCGATTGCTGCAAAGAAGTACGACCTTGAGGTCTGGATGCCGGCGCAGGAGAGGTACAGAGAGGTAGTCTCATGCAGCAACTGTACTGACTATCAGGCTAGGAGGCTGAACATCAGATACAGAGAGGCGCCACACATAGAGGAGACAAGATTCGTCCACACACTCAACAGCACAGCAATAGCGACTGAGAGGACAATCGTCGCAATAATTGAGAACTATCAAAGACGTGACGGAACAATCGAGATCCCAGAAGTGCTGCATCCATACATGCGTGGAAAAACCGTTATCAGGCCTCCCTAATGGTCGTTGGGGCCTGGGGCCGGCATTATTAAATCACTCACTTTTTGATTCTTCTTCTGTACTGCTAGTCTGCTTCACTTCGCTGCTACTTCTCGCTGTCTTCCTAGCTGCCCTCTTGTAGTATTGGAGTGGATTCTTTATTCCTGGACAGAGTCTCCCGTCCTCGATGCATAGCCCATGCGTCCTCATCGTGGTGCATGAGGGCGTAGTGTATTTTGTTCTGCTTCCCTTCATGCCGGCTATGTGTTCGGCCTGATACCTGGCCAGCCTCTCGTCAAAGTCGCTGCGCTGCGCATACATCGAGATTACTGACTCGACAGTATAGCCAATGTTGAAGAGAAACGACGCGAAGGCAAAGTTGCCGAAGTGTCCAACGTTCTGTCCACCTATCAAAGCAGATTTAAGAGCCTTCATGCATGGCGGCCAGTTTTCCTCAGAGCTTGAAACCACTGCCTCCTCGTATCCTCTCCTAGAGGCCAGCCTAGACCTAATCTCCTCGATGTGTGTCTTTAGGAAATCTGGAACCGAAGATAGCTTAACATCAGCTAGCCTCTCCAGTATTCTCTTAATGATTGCCTCCCTGGCAAGCCTGGCGAGGTCCCTCTGAGAAACATATACCCAGCCATTTCTCACCACTCTATTTACAAGCTTCCACTCAAGTGCATCTATCCTAGAAGCATGGATGAGATAATCCCTGATTCTCACCTTGAAGTCGCAGAAACCAGAAAGCTCCTTCTCCCTCTCGTCCGTCTTCTCGACACTTATGTCCAGCTCTCTTAATAGCTCGATGACGATTGATGCGTCCTCAGTAGATATGAAGGATTCACACCTCACTGCCTCTGCGAGGGCCCACCGCCTCGAGAGCCAACCATCCCCAACCGAGGATACTATCATCAACGCAATCGGAAAGCTTATCACGTCTACTTCTGGATCATCATGCAAGCCGATCTCCGCGGCCTCTCCCCTCTCAAGTGCCTCTCTTATCCTGAATAATGCTCTCTCGACGTCCTTCCTGTGCCGCGCCTCGCCCAGCTCCTCTACCCTCACGCCCCAAGAGGCTACAATTCCACGAGCCACACTCGTGAATGGATACTTCGCCAAGAAATCGGCCGTGAGGCGGAGACTCATCCAAGAAACTATTCACGCGCCAACATATTTATCCTTATCCACGACTAAAAAATGAGCACAAGACAGTAAAACTGATCATGAAGTGGCTGCTGAATTATGGGACTAATCCTCTACTTGGAGTTTTATGGAGAGATCGACGGGCCTAGTAATTCTTAGGAGATACTCACCAGGCCTAGCCTTTACTAAGAGTAACGCGGGATAGTATGGGCCATGCCTCTCGACTGTAACGTCCATCACAGCCTCCGTCTCTCCAGTCCTCAAGGATGTTAATTCAAACCTAAACTTCTTGTACTCTTCTCCAGCCGATTCAAAGACCCATGCATACACGGTGAACTCGCCATAGCCAGAGCCTCCGGCCGCCGTCCTCGTCCTGTCTACTTGCAATGCGTAGGACCTAGTTGACCCCTCCGCGGTAATCCAGCCGGTTGTATCGTCAGGAGATAACGAGCCTAAATAGATAATGGATGCATCATAGGCCCTTGGAGCCAATGATAAATAGATCCGTCCATGACCAGTAGCCTCACTCCAGGAAAACTCTACCGATAGGAAGTATCTTCCAGGCTTAACCATCATGGGAGCATCATATCCAGGAATAATCATAGTGACCCTCGGACATGAAACATTGAGAAAATGAATGCATGGCATATTGACGGTATAAGAATTGTTATGAGACTCAAGCATCACCCTACCACTCAGAATGACTGATGATAAGCCATCGACCCTCACGTCGACCGGCCTAAAGAGGAAGGAATCAATCTTCTCCACATTCATCAATGCGACATCTCTAAACTCCTTCACTCCCTCCGCGTTCTCAATCTCTAATTCAAAATTAATTAACGACGGGTCAACAAGCATCATCTCAGAAGTGGCGATCGAAGTGTAAGTGCTGGACGTGGCTTCTGGAGGATAAGGATTATAAAGATAAAAAAGTGATGCAACAAGCCCAATACATATAAAAGCAATAAAGAGAAGACTTACCCTAAAACCAAGTCGAAGAGGCAAATCCAGCCATAAGACCGACGCTTCAACTGTCTAATATTCTTTACTAATGCATCTCTCAGTATGCAAGGCAGGAATTAAAACACTCACACGTATAGATGATCGAGCAGTATCTTTATTCCCAGCAGTATCAGCATGGCGCCCCCCATTGCTTCTGCCCACCTGCCAGCAAGTCTTCCGATTCTAGCCCCTAGCCAGTGCCCAGCAAGCGTGAAAACAAAGGCCGAGACACCTGCATACACAGAGACCTGAAGCACATCAATGCCCATGAATGGAACCCCAATACCGACTGCCAACGCATCGATACTCGTAGCAACTGATAACCATAACAACATAGAAAAACTCAACACGAATACTTGGCCATCCATAAATCTACCAGACTCAAAAATCATATGAAGCCCAGCCACAGAAAGCATGATGAAAGCCACCCAATGATCGACCTCAGAAACGAAATCAGCCAAGACACCACCACCAACCCAACCAACAACAAGCATCGCAGACTGAAAGAAACCAAAAGAAGACGCCACCCTAAACCCAGACGAATAATCAGACTTCCTACAAAAAACGCTCAGACCAACCGCAGCAGAGAAACAATCCATAGCCAATCCCAGAGCAATCAGCAGAGAAAGAAGAGACATTTAGATAACGAAGCATACAAGGCTAAATAAAAATATTAAGAGACAATATCATCAAAAATATTTATTGTTTTTGCTCTATCTCAATATCAGGATAGCTTAGGAATCTTTTCCTTCATCTGCTCAGCCGCCCAGTCAAGAGCATCCTTAGGAGTCATTTCCTTCATCAACGCCTTAGACACAGCCTCGATTATAATCTCCACTATTGTTTCTTGCTCCGGGAAAGTGGGTTTAGGAATATACTGATAAGTTGTATAGAGACGGTATGCCACTTCTGTATATAGCTCAACTCCTGGAATCATTCTTCCTTCTGCTTCTAGCTTCTCAAACTCCTCAACTATCCTCTTTGCCACGTCCGGTCTCCCAGTAGCTCCACCCTTCAAATGCTTTTCAAGCTCCACCATCGGCGACGTCATCCAAACCATAAACAACCACGCAGCCTCTTTATTTCTCGATGAATGAGGAATTCCAGCAAACCAGCCCTCTACTTCGAAAACCTTAAGCTTTTTCTCCGGATGAAGAGGTAATGGTCCGAATCCACATGCCTTGCGAGCTCCTAATTCAGCTGCAACTTTTGAGACTGAAGGGTCAACGTATGCGAAGGTTGCGTCATTCCACATTATAGTATGTGAAACCAAACCTTGCTGCATAGCGGCCATTGCATCATCCCAGAAGTATGAAAGAGTTCCAGGCGGACAATAAGGAAGTAGATCCACCATATATTGCAGAGCCTCTACACCTTCGTTCTCATTTATTACTACTTTTCCGTACTCGTCTCCGCTCGCTTGATCTATTACCTGTCCGCCATAAACGTGTAGCCAGTCAAGATATGAATACCAGAGCGCGGGATGTCTCTTACCCTCAATACATGTACCATATTCTACTTGTGGGAACGCAGATCCCGGCTTAGTGAAATATTCTGCCAATTTCATGTATTGATCCGTAGTCAAATCCCATGGACTTGGTATATCAAATCCATATCGATCCTTTACATTCTTTCGATGTTCGGGATCTTCCCATAAATCCTTTCTATACCAAAGATGCCTAGTAATGGTCTTGTCAGGCAATCCATATATTTCACCCCTATAATCACAGATCTCGCCAAATATCCCTTTAGTAAGCTTCAGGCCCCTAAACGTAGAGGTAACACCCTTCCAAAACTCATTATAAGGATCAAAACCCGGAGGCGTCAGAGCCGGATTAGCGATATATCTTCTCAATGGTACAAGCCAGCCATTTTCCGCTAATTTTCCAATTTCGCGGTGGGGGTTCAATATTACATCATAGATACCTGCTCCAGATGACAGGTCAAAGGTTACTTTTTGAACAACTTCTGTATGTTCATACATCTCAACTTCTACATTAATACCCGTCTCGTCTTCAAACTGATCTTTTAGCTTTGCAACTGCCTCCAATGGAGGTAGAAACTCACCAATAATTCTTATTGATGCACCCCTGTAAGGCCTAGCAGCCTCCCTGAGAGACCACGCAGCAGCAGGCGTTGTAACAACTGTCTGACCGACCGTCTCAGTACGAGTAATAGTAGTTGTCTGTGTAGTAGTAATATATTTGATCTCAGGAGTCCTCGTCAGAACACCTGCTGCGTAGCCTACTCCAATTCCGACGATTCCAGAGACCAAATATTTGAGAATATCCCTTCGAGAAGAAGTTTTAGTACTAGAGGTCATAGCAAGAGATTAAAATTACTAACTAATAAACTTTTATCTTTTCAGAAATCACTACATCAAGGTTAATCCAAAGATATTAATTGTCCATTTTTTGAATCAAACAAATAAACATTTTCCTTACTGACATTTATTGAGACCATTTCATTTATACTACAATGCAACTCCGTTTGAGGAGTTGACGCAACAATTACTGTTTCATCTGGCAACATTATGTGGATGTAGGAATCAGGAGGTGCTTCTTCGATAAGAATTACTTTTCCAATATTTGGACCAGGCCCAGAGATCTTTGATATCTCTACATGTTCTGGTCTAAAACCTAAAATAAACTTGTCACCTGATAGATTTCTAAACTCGTTCACACTTCTATCAGAAAACAAAAATTCAATACACCCAGAATCATTTCTAATAATAGATTTACCTCCTTCAATCTTAAGAGAGCAATTTTTGATTATATTCATTGGAGGATAGCCAACAAAAGTTGCTACAAATATGTTTTTAGGATTACTATATATGACTGAAGGTTTATCAAATTGTAAGATTTGCCCATTGTTCATGACTGCAATTCTGTCGGCTATGCTCATGGCTTCTAGACAATCCGGACTCGAATAAACAACAGATACCTTTAATTCTTTAAGTATTCTCCTTAATTCGCTCCGCATCATTATTCTGAGTTTAGCGTCTAAGTTAGTAAGGGGCTCATCTAGTAAATATAACTTGGCCTCCATGATAAGTGCTCTGGCCATCGCAACTCTTTGCCTTTCACCTCCGGACAATTCTCCAGGTTTATGATCAAGTACATGTCTGATCCTTACCATCTCTGCTATTTCAGTTACTCTTTTTTTAATTTCTTCTTCTGGCATTTTTTGAACCCTCAAGGGAAGAGCAATTATATCATAGGCCTTCATGTTTGGATATAGAGCGTATGATTGGAATACCATACGAACATTTCTTTCCCATGGTTCTAGTTCGTTTACTAATTCATCGTCAATGTATATATTCCCAGAGGTGGGCTTCTCAAGACCAGCTATGCATTTAAGCGTAGTAGTCTTTCCACAACCC
>Ga0105162_1001042_pt1 | contig 16607 bp, 17 predicted proteins | sample JNZ201metaG_FD_81532 | JGI IMG/M metagenome (GOLD analysis project Ga0105162, IMG submission 81532) | Hot spring microbial communities from Jinze hot spring, China to study Microbial Dark Matter (Phase II) - JNZ 20120812A | ecosystem: Environmental > Aquatic > Thermal springs > Hot (42-90C) >...
AAAAGGTAAGGTCTATAAAATTTAATATATGGAAAAATTAAATAAAAATGCTTGGAATAAAATTTTTAAAGAAAAAGGAAAATTTTTTACAACTCCGCAAGAAGATATGCCAAAAGTTGTAAATTTTTTTAAAAAACATAAAGTTAAAAGAGTACTAGATTTGGGTTGTGGTTCTGGGAGGCACTTAATCTATCTACTCAAAAATGGTTTTGAGGCTTACGGAATTGATATAGCCTATTATGGTATAAAAATAGCAAGAGAATGGCTTAAAAAAGAGAAATTAAAGGCTAATTTGCACATCGGAGATATATACAAGAAATTACCCTATCCAACTGATTTTTTTGATGCAATAATAAGTATTAGGACTCTTAACCATGGAAAAATTAGTTGGATAAAGAAATGTGTGAAAGAAATGGAAAGGATTCTAAAACCAAAAGGCTTCATTTTTATAACTGTGCATAAACATCTACCTAAAAAATATATACCTAAAGAAAAACTCTACGGAATAAAATGGATTGGACCTCGAACTTATGTGATTTTAGGAGGTCCAGAAAAAAATATGCCACATTACAGATTCAATAAAAAGATTTTATTAAAAGTGTTCAAAAACTTTGATGTTCTAGACTTTTGGGTAGATTCAGAAAGCTATTATTGTTTGTTAGGACAAAAAAAGTACTAAGAAAATAAATATTTCATAAGTTTGTTTTATTGTTAATTGATGAAATATGAGGTTTGCGAAAATAAAAAATCGGAATTTCTATGAGCGTGATGCATTAACAGTAGCAAGAGAACTGCTTGGAAAATATCTTGTTAGAAATTCTAAAGAAGGTATAACTATTGGCAAAATAGTTGAAACTGAAGCTTATATCTTTGTAATGGTCCTCTAAGACTCACCAAATTGCCTTCTTCATGTTTCAATAAGGCTGCTGTAGTTTTCCTGCCCCGAAATTTTAAGGATATTTTTTCATATCAAGAAAATAATGTGTAGTTAGAAACTAAAAAGTATGTTCGAACTAGATTAAATTTTTTCACTTAATCATAATTAAAAATCTAACCCAAATCTTGTCGAAAGTCTTTCTAAATCGTTAATTATGTAATCAAATACATAACTTTGCCATTTTCCAAACTCTTTTTTAGCAAATGTCTTTAGTATTTTAAGGGAAAAATTGAAAACCTTGAAGTGAAGTTGAGATTGAGTTAAAAATATGAACTTAATAACATCGAGAGTTTTGGGGGAACCCTTTATTTAACAAAATATTCTTTTGATTGACATAGAATTGTAAAAACAGTTAAAACTTCCTCTTCTTGAAGAGACATCAAATTTTTCTTCAGAATTGTAAAGAATGCCAATGTTGTTTAAAAGTTTAAATTTTCGCACTGCTAAACTTTTCTTTGAAATTTTCTATAGCTTGGGCAACAATCTCCATAGCTTCTTTTGCATTTTTCCATCCTTTAAATTTAACCCATTTATGTGGCTCTAACCTTTTATAAATTTCAAAAAATTCTTGAATTTCTTTGAGTTTGTTGGGATGAACGTCTTGAATGTCATTATATCCTTTAAATCTTTGGTCGCTAATTGGAACTGACAATATCTTTGGGTCTTCTCCTTTTTCGTCTTCAAGCAAAATTGCACCAATAACTTTAACTTTTACTAAACAACCTATTTCAAGCGGCTCATAACTTAAAGCCATTATATCCAAAGGGTCGCCATCTTTGAATAAAGTTTGAGGAACAAATCCATACTCAACTGGAAAAACAACAGGTGAAGGAATTATTCTATCTAAAACAAACACTTCTGAATTAACATCATATTCATATTTATCTCTAGAGCCACTGATGACTTCTATTATCATGTTCAAAATTTCAGGTGGTTTTTCTCCTGGTAGAATATCTTTCCACAAATTCATAGTTTAAGAAATTGTCTCAAGGAGATATTAATTTTACTGTTGTGATTAAGTTTAAATACTTGTTTTTAGAATTACCAATTAGCCAAAGGGAGGAAAGTAGAGGAAAACTCTACTTCTAACTCATGAGGTGAATTAAAGAATTAAAGGAGGGTTTGAAATGGCTTTTGGAAGAGGTTTTAAAAAATTTGGTTTTAGAGTAGAAATACCAAAACCAGTGAAAGTAGGAGAAGAGTACGATGTAGAAATAAATGAAGTTGGGGCAAAAGGCGATGGTATAGCAAGGATAAAAAACTTTGTGGTCTTCGTGGCTGGAACAAAACAAGGAGATAAAACGAGGATAAAAATAAAAGAAGTTAAAAACAGGTTCGCAATAGGAGAAAAAATAGCAGAATCGAAAGAAACGGGAGAAGAGGGGTAGACTCTTCTCCTATTTTTCTTTTATCAAATTCATGAACTCTAAAGCATTCTTGTACATCATGGTGTTGTTGAACATAACCCAAACTTCTTCGACTTCTTTCTCTAAACCAAAAACTTTTTCTTTCAATTCTTCTAGCTCTTTTTTGCTGAAATCGTAATTGTAAATGCTAGTTGAGCCAAAACCATGTAAGCGAAAATAAGCTATTTTTTCTTTACCAAAATGGAGAGGCTCATTCCTGAAAGGGTCTACACACTCGATTAAATCAAATTTCTTGCAAACTTTCTTCAACAATTCAGGCTCTTCATGCCACTTCCCTCTTGGCTCCCAAACCAAAATCAGCTTTTCCCTTTTAATTGCTCTGAAAAATTCTTCCATTCTTTTCAAATTTTCTTCTTCAGGTTTAAAGCTCGCTGGTGATTGAAAAAGCAGAATCTTTGCTCTCAAAACTTTGCAAATTTCTTTCATTTCGTTGAAAGTTTCAACAGAATCTTTTGAAAATTTTGCTTGATGAGTTATGGTTTGATTAGCTTTTACTGTGAACTCGAAATTTTTGTTTATTTCATCAACTTCTTTCCTCCATTTTTCTGCTGTTTTAATTTTTGGTATTTTGTAAAATGTTGAGTTTACTTCAACTGAAGGAAAAATGGATGAATAAGCTTGTAAAACAGATTTGAAATTTTTGGCTTTACTTCCGAGGAAATTTTTTGAGTTGAAAAAACCCCAACCGCAACAACCAACTTTGATCATCTTTCACCTTGATACAAATTTATTGCCTTTAATAAAAAATCTCAATTTTTTAGGTAAATCTTTTTTCACACCAATTCTGTAAGAGCAAGCGATTTCAAAATTTTTTTCTTTAGAATCAAAAAAATTTATTTGGCTTTTTTTGCTTGTTGAATCAATTCCATTAAGGCTTTTATCTATTGCCAAAGCCTTGGAAAGCTTTCCTGGGCCTCTTGTTAAATCAAAAATGTTTTTTGTTTCCCTATTCTTCTTCATCTCTTCTATCCCTTCAAAAGGCTCAACAGCTCTTATCAAAACTGCTCCTGTTTTCCCTTTTTCATGAGCCACAACATTCAACAACCAATTGTTATGAACATTGTAAATCAAAATTTTTCCTGGCTCATCTTTCATAAGCTCAACACAATGTTTAGGCCTTCCTGAATGAGCTCTTGATGCAGGGTCTTCTTCACCAAAGTAAGCTTCTGTTTCAACTATTTTTCCGGACAAAACTTTTCCATTCAACTTCCTAACCAAAATTTTTCCCAACAATTCCTTTGCCACTTCTTCTGGACTTTTTTGAAAGAAATCTTTCTTCAAAATTTTCATAAATTTTTCACCAGCTTACCCAATTTCTTAAAATCTTTTTCCATTAGCTTTTTAATTTTTGGAAATCTCATCCCAGCAGCTGGATGGAAAGTGAAAAAATAAATTCTTCCATCTTTCTTTAAAGTTTTGCCATGAATTTTTGAAATTTTTTCTTCGAAACCAAAAGCTTCACAAGCAACATCTCCAAGTAGAACAACAATTTCTGGATTTATAACCTCAAGTTGCTCAAGAGTATAGGGAACGCAATTTTCAATTTCTTTTTTACTTGGCCTCCTGTTTTTTGGAGTATGACATTTCACTACTCCTGTTACAAAAACTTCTTCTCTTTTCAAGCCAATAGAAGCTAGAAGTTTATTTAAAAACTTTCCAGACATACCTACGAACGGCTTTCCTTGTATGTCTTCATTCTTCCCAGGATTCTGACCAATAAAAGCTATTTTAGATTTAGCATTACCTTCTCCTGGTACTGTTTTTTTCCTGAACTTGTAGAGCTCACATTTTTTACATTTCTTTATTTCTTCAGCAATTTCCTCTAAGCTCTTCATATAAGTAAAATCGTAAAGCTTATGCTTTAAAATTCACATATATTATGCGATTTTCATGATTCGCTACGTTAACATAAAAAAACCAAAACAAGATGAAAAAGTTTTAGCTTTACTTAGACCTTATGTTCGCGAGTGGTTCAAAAGAAATTTCAAAGAAATGATAATTCACCAGAAATTTGCTGTAGAGCTGATTCACAAAGGAAAAAATACTTTGATCACAGCACCTACAGGCTCAGGCAAAACCTTAAGCTCTTTTCTATCAATTCTCGACCATTTGTTTAGACTTGCAGAAGAGGGTAAGCTTGAAGATATGGTTTACTGTATTTACATTTCCCCACTCAAAGCTTTGGACAATGACATTCACAGGAACTTGCTTGTTCCGCTAAAAGAAATAAGAGAAATTGCTAAAGAACAAGGAATAGAACTACCTGAAGTTAGGATTGGTGTTAGAACGGGGGACACTTCAGCAAATGAGAAGCAAAAACAACTCAAGAAGCCACCACACATTCTTGTTACAACTCCTGAAACCATTGCTATTGTTTTGAGTACAAGAAAATTCAAAGAAAAGTTCAAAAATGTGAAATGGGTTGTGGTTGATGAAATTCATGAGCTTGCAAATTCTAAGCGTGGTGTTCACTTAAGCTTAAGCTTAGAAAGGTTGCAAGATTTTGTCGGAAAACCTTTGGTTAGAATAGGGATGGGAGCATGTTTAAAGGCTGACCAAAAAATTTGGTTAAGCGATAAAATAATAAGCATAGGAGAATTTGTTGAAAAAGAATTGAAGTCTAATAAGAAACATATATTTCTTAATGGAGCCGAAGGGGTTGATATTTCCAACAAAAATATTTTTATTTTTTCTTTTGACGGAAAAAAACTAACGAAAAACAAGATATTAAAAGTTTGGCGAATACCCTCCCCCACAAAGATCGCAAAAATTGAAACAAAAAATGGAAAACAGTTATGGGTAACGCTTAATGATAGATTACTCTCTTTAACAAAAAATGGCTATGAATGGAAGTATGTGGAAGAAATTAAAGAGGGGGAAAAAATATGTTCGCCCTTGTATGTAGATATAAACTCTTCTAAAGATGTGCTAGATTTAATCCTGGAAAGTGACTCACTACTCTCTAAATTAAAAGTTGTATGTGATCTCAAGTTTTACCGTGCTATTTTAGCTAAAAAAGCTCGAGAGAAAAAAATTACTCTTAAAGAATTGTGCAAGAATGAAAACTTAAATTATGATTGGTTGGTTTCTCAAAGATCGAGTATAAAACTAAAAGAGTTTTTGAAGATGTGTGAAACTTCTGGATTGGATGTTAAATCTGAAATCAAGAAATGGAAAATAGCAAGTTATAGAATGACACATCAAGCCATTCGGCTCTTTTCCTTTTCCCCAGAGTTCATGAGATTTTTGGGTTTAATAGCTTCTGATGGACATAATAAAGGTGACAGAATAACGATTGTCAATAAAGAAATAGAAGTTTGTAAAAAAGTTAAAAAATTTCTGTCATCTCAACTTGGATTAAGAAGTGTTTTAAGGAAAGTTTTTGTTGAAAAGAAAACCTATTACTTACTTGTATGTAAGTCGAGAGCTTTATGTGAAATTTTAAACTACCTTGGTATAAAGATTGGGAGAAAATTCTCAGATATGAGTCTTCACCCAGCTATTCTATCTTTACCAAATTACTTGTTGCTAGAATTTTTAAAAGGCTACTTAGACGGGGACGGCTCAGTAGTTATCACAAAAGACAATAAAATAAGAATCTCAATACATTCAACTTCAGAGAAAATGATAGACCAGTTGAGGTATATTTTATTTAGGAATGGAATAAGCTCTTCTAAAGAAATAAAGAAGAGGGTGGGCAAATGGCACGAGTTGTATTCCATTCGAATTTTCAGAAATGAAGATTGTATCAAAGTGGCAATGGGAACTTTCAAAGGAAAAAAGATAAAGAATATAGTGGTTGGGAGTAGAAAACCAGATTTTGTTCCTATAGGACCTATACTTAGAAAATTCAAAGAAGATTATAAACTCAGTTTTAAAGAGCTTAATAAACTGACTAACACTTATGTTCTTGACATAATAGAAAGAGGTTATTGTACGCGTGAAATAGGGCGAAAGATTTCCAGATCACTTGCAGAAAAATTCCCAGAAATAAGTAAAGAAATTGAAGACATTTGCAACAATATGATTACTTCTGAAGAAATCAAAAAAATTGAAATTTTACCATTCCGTGAAAAATATGTGTATGATCTTACGGTAGAAAATTCCCATAATTTTGTGGCTGAAGGAATAATAGTTCACAACACATTGGAGCCTTTAGATGAAGTTGCAAGGTTTTTGGTTGGATATGAGAATGGAAAAGAAAGAAGTTGCACAATAGTAGATGCAAGATTTGTAAAGCCGATGGACATAAAAGTTTTGTCTCCAGTTAAAGACATAGTTTATACTCCAGCTGAAACAATAACAAGCAACATGTACAAACTTTTGCATGAAATGATTTCAAAGCGAAAAACAACGCTTGTTTTCACAAACACGAGAAGTGGGACAGAAAGGGTTGTTCACCATTTAAAGCAAATGTTTCCTGAAGTTTACAGCGATGAAGACATTGGTGCTCATCATAGCTCTGTTTCTCGTGACATAAGGCTTGAGCTTGAAGAAAAGTTGAAAAAAGGCTTGCTCAAAGCGATAATTTCTTCAACAAGTTTAGAACTTGGGATAGATATTGGTTACATTGACCTTGTTGTTCAGCTTGGCTCACCAAAAAGTATTTCTCGTTGTTTGCAAAGAATAGGTAGGGCAGGTCACAAGCTGCATGAGACTTCTGTCGGAAGGATAATTTGCATGGATCGCGATGATTTAGTTGAGTGTGCAGTGATGATTCAGCAAGCTTACCAATACTTTTTAGACAAAACCCGAATCCCTCAAAATTGTCTTGATGTTTTGGCTCAACATTTAATGGGGATGAGTTTAGAAAAAAAGTGGAATGTGAAAGAAGCTTTCAATTTAATTAGAAATTCTTATTGCTACAGAAATTTGAGATGGGAAGATTTTCTTTCAGTTTTGGAATTTTTGTCGGGAAGTTACCATAGCCTAGAAGATAAGAAAGTTTATGCTAAAATTTGGTTTGATGCTAAGGATATGATGTTCGGTAGAAGGGGGAAATATGCAAGAGTAATTTACTCTTTGAACATAGGCACGATTCCAGATGAAGTGAAAATAAAAGTAAGAACTTTGGACGGAAAATATATTGGTTCAATAGAAGAAGAGTTTTTGCAAAGGCTTTTGCCAGGAGATGTTTTTGTTTTGGCTGGAAAAACTTACGAATTCGTGAAGGCAAAGCAAGTAACAGCTTTTGTTAAGCCAGTCAAAGAAAAAAGGCCTACAGTCCCTTCTTGGTTCTCAGAAATGCTTCCCTTGAGCTTTGAACTTGCTTTAAAAATTCAAGAGTTTAGAGGAAAAATGTTTAAGCTTGTGAAAAGCAAGAGTAGGAAAGAAGTAGTGAATTGGCTCTTGAAGAATTATTACCTCGATGAGTGGAGTGCAAACTCGATTTACGAGTACTTCTTTTGGGAGTACAAATTCTTGAAATCTTTAGGAGTAAAGAATTTCCCTGATGAAAAAACAATTTTGGTCGAAAATTACATAGACGAGAAAGGAAATCAAAACATAATTTTTCACACTTTGTTTGGAAGGAGAATAAACGATGCTCTATCTAGAGCTTTTGGCTATTTGTTGACGAAAAAAATTAAAAAGTCTGTTGGCTTGACAGTTAGCGATAATGGTTTTGTAATTTCCATACCTTCTGAAAGTATAGGTAGTGAATGGCTTGACTTGATAACTTTAAGAAGGAAGATAAGAGAAAGGGAAGAAGAGAGAATTGACCCAAGAGAAATTGTCAAGCTTCTTAAATCTTATGAGCTCGAAGAAGTTTTGAAAAAAGCTTTGAAACAAACTGAGCTCATAAAAAGGCGTTTCAGGCATTGTGCTACTCGAAGCTTAATGATTCTAAGGAATTACAAAGGGTATGAGATAAAAGTTGCAAGGCAGCAAATGAATGCTGATCGCTTGCTGAAAATTTGTGAGAAATTTGAAAATTTCCCTGTGCTAAAAGAAACTTATCGCGAAGTTATGGAAGATTTCATGGACATAAAAAATGCAAAATGGGTCTTGGAACAAATTGAAAAAGGAAAAATAAAGTACGAATTCTTGCCTCAAAGCAATGTTCCAACTCCATTTGCCCACAATTTGATTGTTTTGGGAGAAAGTGATGTTGTTCTAATGGAAGATAGGAAAAAATTATTATTAGAGTTGCATAAAAAAGTTTTGGAAAAGGTGAAAATATGAAACAACTTGTTGGAAAAAAAGTAAAGATGGTGATAATGGTTGGGGATACTTCTATTTCACTTGAAGGGATTTTAAAAGAAGTTAACCAGTGGGTTGTGTTAGAATCTGGAGGAAAAGAGAAGATAATAAATAAGGATGCTGTAATATATGCGGAAGAAAAATGAAGAGATATTCCCAGGGATAAGGATTGTGGATAGCCATAATGCTATTTACATAGAAAAAATAAACTCTCTTGTTATTTCAGACCTTCAACTTGGAGAAGAGCTCTATTTTGCAGAGCAAGGAATTTTTGTTCCACAAGTTCAGTTGAAAGAAATCTTGAAAGAACTGAAAGAAATTTTCAAAGAAGTTAGGCCTAAAAGCTTGATAATAAACGGCGATGTTAAGCACGAATTTGGGGAAGCTTCTTCACAAGAATGGAGAGAAGTGAAAGAGCTTGTGGATTTTTTGAAGAAAAAGGTTGAAGAAATAATTTTGGTGAGAGGTAACCATGACAATTATCTTTTAACTATAGCGAGCAGTCTTGGCTTGAAAGTTTTTGACCCTTATTATCTAGCCGATGAAATTCTATTCACACACGGCCATAAACTGATAGAATTCCCAGAAAAAGCTAAAACAGTTGTGATAGGACATGAGCAACCTGCTATCCTTTTAGCTCATGGTTACGATAGGGTAAAAATTCCTTGTCTTCTTTACGGAAAAACAAAAGATGGAAGAAAATTCATATGCTTACCTGCTTTTTCGCCTCTTGCTTCAGGAGTTGCTGTTAATGTAGTTGAAAAAGAAGAATTGTTATCGCCAATTCTCAAAGAAGAAGTGGATTTTGAAAATTTAATACCAATTGGAATAGATAAAGAAGTTGGGATTTTGAAATTTCCTAAGTTGAAATCTTTAAAAGATTTAATTCATGTTTAACATCTTAAATTTATGGAAAAATTGAAAGAGAGCAGGCTTTCTTACATTCAAAATTATTTTCTAGCTTTCCTCCTCCTCATCTTCTTGCTTTTCCTTCAAACTTTGAAATTAGAAGAAGAGTTAATGGTTCCAATAACTTTTGGAATATTTGCTTCAATAACCTTTCTTTTTTTAGAGCCAGAGTACAAAAGAGTTGAGAAGTATTATTTGATAGAAGAGAAGAACATAATCATGGAAAAGGGGATTTTTTCAAAGAAAAGAATTTCTATACCTTACGACCAAGTAGCTGATGTCTCGATTTCAAAATCAATCCTTGGGAGAATCTTCAAATTTGGCGATGTTGTCGTGACAGGAGTTAAAAATCAAATCGAGATGAAAGGTATGAGAAATCCCGATAATCTTTACGAAAAAATTAAAGCAAGGATTGATAAAAGTAAAAAGGGTTAAAGCTCTTCTCTCCTCGCTTTCACTATTTTCTCTTTTTTCTTTCTCTTCAAGCTCTTCCCTATTTTTCTACCAAGCTTTTCAAACAAATCATCGAGAGTTGAAGGTACATCCCAACCTACCGCTTTAGCTGTGAACAAAAAATCTGATGCAACGACTTTTGCATGCATCGAATATTTTTTCCTTCCTTCAGGAGAATGCACATCAACATCAATTTTAAATTTTGAAATATTCCACCTTTTACCAAACTTTTGCAAAAATTTTTCAACTTCTTCTTGTATTTCAAGCTTTTCAGGCAAACCTATGTTTGAAATTTCAACAATCGCCATATAAATTATTTTTTAAAATAATTATATGAAAATTGAAGAAGGCCAAATTATAGAAGAATTTGAAGCCAAAGACGGTAAAAAAATAGTTTTCAGCACTCCAAAAAATTCGGATGTTGCGCAACTCTTAAATTTCATCAACAGTTTGATAGAAGAAGACACTTTTATTTCATTAACAAAGAAAAAAACAAAAATTGAAGAAAAGAAGTATTTGAAAAAGATTTTGAGATCGATGAAAGAAGGAAAAGGATTTTGGCTCGTTGCTTTACATGAAAATAGAATTGTAGCTCATGGTGGTGTTCGTGTTAAGGATGAACGAAGAAGCCCGCACGTTGGTAAAATTGGATTATGTGTTATTAAACCTTACAGAAATTTGGGAATAGGAAAGAGGCTGTTTTTCCATTTAGTAGAGTTTGGTAGAAAATTGGGCTTTAAATACCTTTTACTTGAAGTTTTTGCAAGCAATAAAATTGCTTTAAAGCTGTACAAAAAATTTGGATTTAAGCAAGTTGCAAAAATCCCTAATCTTTTGATTCACAAAGGCAAGTATGTTGATGCTATTTGGATGATGAAAAAGCTAAAGGTGAAAAGTTGAAAAAAATATTTTTCGTCTCTTTTGGATGTGCTTCAAACTTAGCTGATTCAGAAATAATGAAAGGGTTGCTTGCAAAGGAGTTTGAGTTCGTTGAAAATTTAGATGAAAGCGATTTGATAATAATCAACACTTGTGTAGTCAAAAACCCAACTGAAAAAAGGATGATACACAAGATAAAAGAATTCACTAAAACTGGAAAACCTTTGATAGTTGCAGGTTGTATGCCAAAAACTAGAAGAGAATTGATAGAAAAAATTAACCCAAAAGCTAGCATGATTGGTCCAGATTCTATAGAGAAAATAGTTGAAGTTGTGAAAGGAACAATTGAAGGAAAAAAATTAGTTTTTTTAAAAGATTTGAGGAAGCCAAAGTTGTGCTTGCCAAGAATTCAAAAAAATCCAATAATAAGGATAATCCAAATAGCAGAAGGTTGTGCTTGGCAAAAGTGTAGCTATTGTATAGTAAAGTTTGCAAGAGGCAGAATTTTCTCTTATCCTCTGGATTTGATAAAAAAAGAAGCTGAGCAAGCAATAAAAGAAGGGAACAAAGAAATTTGGTTAACTTCTCAAGACACTTCTTCTTACGGCTTTGAAAGAGGTAGGTTAGATTTACCTTTGCTTTTGAAGGAAATTTGTAGCATAGAAGGAAAATTTTTTGTAAGGGTAGGGATGATGAATCCTTTGTTTGCAAAGAAAATTTTGGATGATTTAATTCAAGCTTATAAAAACGAAAAAATTTTCAAGTTCTTACATTTGCCTTTGCAATCTGGAAGCAATAGGATTTTAGAGTTGATGGAAAGGGGCTATTCGGCTGAAGAATTCTTGAAAATAGTTGAAAAATTCAAAAGAGCTTTCCCAAATTTAACTTTGAGCACTGATGTGATAGTTGGGTTTCCTTCTGAAACTGAAGAAGATTTTGAAAAAACTCTTGAAGTTGTGAAGAAAGCAGAGCCAGATATCATAAACATTTCTAAATTCGGAGCAAGGAAAGGAACGAAAGCTGCTGAAATGAAGCAAGTTGAAGAAGAAGCTAAAGAAGAAAGGGTTAAAAAACTACTTGAAATCTTCAAGCAAATTTCTTTGAAAAACAACGAAAAATGGGTTGGTTGGAAAGGAGAAGTTTTAATCGATGAAGTTGGCAAGAAAGGAAGTATTGTTGGGAGAAACTTCTCTTACAAACCAATTGTCTTGAAGACAGAAGAAGAAATTTTTGGCAAATTTGTGGAAGTTGAAGTGAAAGAAGCTAAAGAAAAATTCTTGGTAGCAATTTTAAATAAAAGTTGAGTTATATTATATATTAACTAGTGAAGAAAGGCTGAAGGATGAATAGTTCTAAAAAATTGCTTTATCAAGAGCGTAAACTTTTTGAAAATTCTTTGGTAGTTGGGAATAGAATTCCTTACCACTTTTTCATAACTTCTGGTGTAGGCGAAAGCGACGAATCTTTCCACACAGGCTCTTTTCACCTTGCGTTAACTCAAGCCGGGATAGGAAAATGCAACATAATCAACTATTCTTCTATTCTTCCAAAAATTGCTGAAGAAGTTGAAAAACCAAAAGATTTAATACATGGCTCCGTTTTGGAAACAATAATGGCAAGATGCGATGTAGAGCAAGGAGAAAGAGCAACAGCAGGCTTAATCATAGGATGGCTTTACAATGCTGAAGGAAAACAAGGAGGGCTTGTTTGTGAGTATAGCGGGAATGATGATGAAGAAGCTGCAAGGGAAAGTTTGGAAAGGAGGATAGAAGAAGTTTACAAGAGTGAGTTTTCTGAGAATTTTGAGTTGAGAAATTTAAAAATAGTGACAAGAAGTTTTGTTCCAAGAAAAAGATATGGCACAGCTTTAGTTGCAATTTGTTTTTTAGATTACCTCATCCCGATTTTAAAATAATCACTTCATGAGCTTCTTCACAATATCCATCACGACTTGAGCTTCTATCCTTCCCCTAACTTTACTCATAACTATTCCAACAGCTTTTTCATAACTCATTCCAGGCTGAGAAATTATTTCGCTTGCTATCTTCTTAACTTCAGCCACACTTATTGGGAAGAGGTTAAGCTCTTTTATAACATTTGCTACAGTTTCTCCAGGATATTGTGCCAAATATTTCAGAATTTCCGGTATAGCTTCTTTCACTATTTCTTTCTTAGCCAAAGCTTCGAAAAGTTCGAAGAAATGCTTTTCAGAAAGCCTCTCGATTTCAACTTTTTCCCTCCTCTTCAAATCTTTTAGAGTATTAACAAAAGTGTTAGCTACAAGCGAAGGATTAACTTTGTATTTTTGAACTATTTTCTCGAACAAATCAAAATACTTTGATTCAAGTAAAGGTTTTGCTAGCTCGTCTGAAAGCTTGTATTTTTTCTTAAACCTTTCATATTTCTTAGTCCAAGGTTCTGGAAGGTTTTTCTTCAGTTCTTCCAAGAACTCTTTCTTCAGCAAAATTGGCTTAACGTCAGTTTCCGGATAAAGCCTTGCAGCCCCCGGCAAAGGACGAGTGAAAATTGTAGCACCAAATTCATCAGCTTTCCTTGTTTCTTTTTCAACTCCAACTTCAAGTATTTTGTTTATTTTCTTCAAGAGCTCTTCAGCAACTTTACCTTGAGTTTTTTCTTCACCTATCAAGATAACTGCATCACTTTCTTTAACTTTCAAAAACTCTTTGATTTTCAAGAAATCTTGCGCAAGCTTGTATTTTGCTAAATCTTCGTCTGAATGGATTATTCCTTCAATGCCAAAAGCTTGAACGAATTCTGCCAGCTCTTTACCAAGAGTTTTCCCCGGATAAATCTCTTTTTTCAGCACTCCAGCAAAAAATGGAAGTTTCAAAGCAAAAACTTTCCCTCCTTTCTCAATTATTGCTCTTAAAATTGCGCAGTTGCTATCTTTGAGGAAATTGCTGACATCTTCCGGCTTGCTAGCTATTTTCTTCACACCTTTTTTTCTTAAATAGTTCTTGATTTCGATTAAAGAAAGTTGCCTCACAACTTCGTTTTCAATAACTTTTGAAACTAAACCAAGTTCTTGCACACCTTTAACTTCAACTCTTTCCCCTCCTTTTATTGAAATGTTTATGTCTTGCCTTATCGATCCTATTTCCCTTTTAACTTTAGTTGACTTGCAAATCATTCCTATCGTGTAAGCTATTTCTTCTATCTCTTCTGGAGAAAAACCTTGTAAAATGCCTGTTGAAATTTCAACAAGCGGAATGCCAAGCCTGTTGAGTCTATAAGTCACTTTCCCTTTTTCTTCTGAAACTATAGCTGCAGCATCTTCTTCCAAACACACGCTTTTTATTTCAATTTTTTTGCCTTTGTATTTCAGAAAGCCATTCAAACCAATTACCATAGTTCTTTGAAAGCCTGAAGGGTTGCTTCCATCTATAACAGTTTTTCGCATGACTTCAATTTCTTCTGGAATTTGACAGTTCAGCAAAAAAGCAATTTGTAAAGCAATGTTCAAAGCTTCTTGGTTTATTTCATGAGGCGGCTCTTCGTCTAGCTCAACCAAGCAACTTTCATTCTTGAAAACTTGGTAATAAAAAGTCCTGTCCCGCAAGTATTCGTGCTGAGCTGCTATGTCAATTTCTCCGAGCTCGCTTGCAACTGGATGCTGCTTCCTCATAATTATTGTTACAGGCTCTTTCTCTTGCATTGAAGTTGAACAGCTACAAAAAAGCTTCTCTTTCGTATCAAGTTGTTGGTGGATAACTTGGTTATGTGCAATCACACATAACTTTCAAGTCCAACTTTCAAACCAAGTGCTTTATAGTTGATTTTATCCAATTATCTTTTCACCCCCTTTTCGAAATCTCGCCAGCATAATTTGTGAGCATCATTTCTCTGACTTTTTTCATATCTTTTGTATGACCCAAAACCCAAGCAAGTTTAACAAGTGCGACTTCAGGAAGCCAGTCACAGCCATCACCAATAACTCCAACCTCTTCTAAAAGTCTTCCCGTTGAATAAACTTTGAGGTTGAGCCTGCCAAAGATTGTTTGCGGAGCAATGACAACAGGAATTCCGGAAGAAATCAAGCTTTTGATGGCAGGAAGCAAGCTTTTGGTGAACTTGTCATTTCCAGGATTTGTTGGGACATGACCCAAACCTGTTCCAGCTAGAACGATCCCTTCAAAGTGTTTGCTCAAACTTTCTATGAATTCCGGTTTAATACCTGGGAAGATTTGAATTAAACCAACATTTGGATTTATTTTGTCGTCAACTTTCAAATTCCTTTTTTCCCTTCTCTTGAAATCACTCCTCAAATATTCAATCTTCCTCTCTTGGTACCAGATCTTTGCAAAAGGTAAAGCATTAACAGATTGAAAAGCATCTCTCCTGCTCGTGTGAAGTTTTCTTACTCTTGTTCCTTGATGCAAGAAGCAAAAATCGTCGCTCATGCTTGCATGCATGCAAACTGAAACTTCTGCAATGTCAGATTGGCTTGCTGCCAAAACAGAGCAGAGTAAGTTCATGGCATTGTCGCTTGACCCTCTATCGCTACTCCTTTGAGCTCCAACCAAAACAACAGGAATTGGAAGGTCTTGAAGCATGAAGCTCAAAGCTGCTGAAGTGTAGTGCATTGTATCGGTGCCGTGCATTAAAACAATCCCTTCACAACCAGCTTTCACTTCTTTTTCAATTTCTCTTGCTATTATTTGCCAATGGCTTGGAGTCATGTCTTCTGAAAACAAGTCGAAAAGCTTTCTTGCTTTGATGTTTGCTATTTCTCCAATTTCAGGAAAAGAAAGGAGAAGGTCTGCGGGAGAAAAAGCTGGGAAAACTGCTCCTGTCGTATATTCTACCCTTGCAGCTATTGTGCCGCCACAACCCAAAACAGAAACAGTTGGTTTAGATTTATCGATTTTTGGTTTAAGCTTAGAAGGCTTGAACTTTATTGGCTTTCCCTTTTTCAAAAGCTTGAGCTGCATTCCTTTTTCGAATTTTATCCCAATGTTGTAGCCATTATCAAGCTTTATAACAAGGACTGAAGGGTCGCCCAAAGCTATCCTTGGCATGAGCAAGCCTTCATAGCTTACTTTACCTTTAGTAATCCTTACCCTATCACCAACAGAAATTCTTTTACTTTTAAGCAGTGATGAAATTTCTTGGGTGTACAATAGGCTTCACACTCCATTAATTAATTGGAAGAAGAGGTATTAATTTGTTTAGGATTTTTTTGCTGGAAGATTTTTTAAAGATTAATTTTTATGTGTAAAATTATGAAAAAAGCTCAAGAAAACTTGAAAAAATTATTGGAAGAAGCTTGCGAATGTGTGAATGAGCTTTTTGATGTAGACATAAATCCTTCTGAATTTCAACTCACAATTTCAAAAAGAATTGGTATTAGGATATATGGGAGAGCCAATGTTGTTGAAAAAACCATAGAAATAGATTCTAAACTTTTAAGAAAATACAAAAATAAACCAGGGTGCTTGAGAGGGGTTTTAGCAGAAGAAATAACACACATCGTAAGAGATGAAATTTTGAGAGAAAAAGGGATTCAGACAGATTGTGTGGTAGAGGAATTTTTTGCTCATTTGGCATATTTGTCGGCTGGCGGCGAAGAAAAAGGAGAAAAAATAATGAAATATTATCTTAAACATCTTTTTCGCGAATTTGAAGTAGAAGAGGTTGAGAAGGGGGTTGAAAAGATCAAAAATTTTGTTGAGCTTAGTTTTGAAAGATTGAAAAATTTGTTGAATCTTAGGGATGAAAATCTTCTTTCAAAAGAATATTTTAAATTTTTGAAAAGTTTTGATGGGAAAATTGATAAAATT
>Ga0105162_1001043_pt1 | contig 16603 bp, 14 predicted proteins | sample JNZ201metaG_FD_81532 | JGI IMG/M metagenome (GOLD analysis project Ga0105162, IMG submission 81532) | Hot spring microbial communities from Jinze hot spring, China to study Microbial Dark Matter (Phase II) - JNZ 20120812A | ecosystem: Environmental > Aquatic > Thermal springs > Hot (42-90C) >...
ACATAATAAAGTAAGACCAGGAATTGATTATAGAAAAATTTACTATAATTTAAGGTATTTTAAAAATAAAATTAATAATATTTCTATAATAATGTGGTCAACTCTAAGAGAAGAGCAAAGTTTTAAGGATTGTTTTGAAGCTTTTTTACAACTTTATGAAGAAGGATTAGTAGATTATTTCTATTGGCACTTTTTAGATACTCAAGAATCTTTTAGAAATTTTGGAAAATTTTATGAGAACTACAAAAGAGACTTAGAATATCTTTTACAAATTTATATCCAAAATCTTAAAAAAGAAAAGATTTTACCCATTTTACCCTTAAATGAATTAATATATTTTAATATTTATCAAAAGAGAAGAACAACTACGGCGTGTAAAGTAGAATTGATGAAAAATTTTGATATAGTAAGTGGTAAGGTAGTTCCTTGTATAGATATTCCTTTTAATTTTTACTTCGCTAAGATTAATAAAAAAGGAATTCTTAAATTTAAAAATTCTCATTTAATTCAAAAATTTTTTGATACTTTATTGGAATACAGACACTTTTTAAAATGTTTCGATTGTGAAGCTTATTATTATTGCGGAGGAAGATGTCCGGTTCAAGCTATGATTAATTTAGAAAGAGCTAAGAATTATTGTGAATTAACTAAGTTATTTGTGAAAGAAGTTAAAAATTTATTTGAATCAAACAGAATATTAATTAGTAGACTCATTTCTATAGAGAATTTTTACGAAAGATTTGTTTTCCCAGTTTATTTTACTGATGTAATACCTTAAAAGTTTTTTATTAATTTTAAAACTTCCGATAATATATATTATGTAAAATAAAAATTTTTATTCAAATAAATCTATAAATTCTTAATCTTAAGTAGAAAATTTAGAAAATAAAAACTCTTTGGTTTTTATAAGAAACGTTATAAACTTGTTAAAAGGCACATCTAAGCCCTTTTCTTCTGCAAGTTTAACTATAGCTCCATTTAAAGCTTCTATTTCAGTTTTTTTACCTGATTTAAGATCATAATACATGGAGGGATAATGATTAGCAGTTGGTGGGATAAGTTTTTTATAAAAATATTCTTTATATTCTTCAGCATTTTTCCAATTAAACTTTATCTTATGATGATCAATCACAATAAATATTTCTTCTATAATTTTATCCATCAAAAATTTCGTTTCTTCTTGCGAAGCTAGATCTCCATAACTACATTCAAGAATAGCGCCCAAGGGATTAAGGGCACAATTATAAATGATTTTTTCCCATAAAATAGAATAAACTTCGTTAGAAATTTTTGTCGGTATACCTGATTGATTTAAAATATGAGCTATTGTTTTCAAAGTTTCTTCTGAAATTGCATTGTCAGGTTGACCTATTATTACATTATCTCCAAAAACTGTAACTTCTGAAAAACCTGGTTCAATTAATTTAGCACCAAAAATTATCCTTGAAAGAATTACCCTATTTTTACCTAAAATTTTAGTAGCAATTTCATAATTTCCGTATCCATTTTGAGCTAAAAGTAATAAAGTATCAGGTTTTATAAAAACTTTTATTTGTGATACAGCCTTTTCAGTATCAAAGGATTTAACAGTAAGAATAATTAAATCTAAATTAAGATCTTTAATATCTTCAGGGTTTGTAAAAAATCCATCAATAAAAGCCTCTTTTTCTCCAAAAAGACCTATAATTTTTAAGGGTTTATCTTTCAAAAACGGAAAATGTGTATTTTTAATAAATCCATATACTTCATTTCCAGCAGTTTTTAAAGATACTGCAAATACAGTTCCAAGAGCTCCCAAACCAAATACTAATATTTTCATTTTATATTTTTAAAAAATCTTAGGAGAAGGAGGTAATTTTCTTTTATGTATAGTTTTTCTGACTAAATTTTTTACATATTCTATTTGTTCTAAAGATATATTCAATTTTTTAGAAATTTCATCAGCTTTCATTTTTAAATCAAACATTTTATGTAAAATTTGATCAAGAATAAGATAATTAATTCCTAATTCATCTTCATCTGTTTGATTTTTCCATAACCCCGCGGTAGGTTTTTTTTGGATTATTTTTTCTGGAACCCCGATTTTTTTAGCAATTTCCCAAATTTCTGTTTTATAAAGATTTAATAAAGGAGCTATATCACTTGCTCCATCTCCCCATTTAGTAAAATAACCTACAAGATATTCGCTCCTATTTGAGGTTCCCATAACTAAATAATTTTTAGCATTTGCATAAGAATATAAAATAACCATTCTTGTTCTTACCATTAAATTCCCTTTAACTATTTTGTTTGAATCAAATCCCAAAATTTTTTCAAATTCTTCTATTATACTTTTAATAGAAATTATTTTATATTCTATTCCTAGAATATTGCAAACTAATATAGCATCTTTAATTTCTTCATTTTCATAGTATGGTAATATAAGCCCTAAAACTCTTTCTTTACCTAAAGCTTTTACTGCTAAAAAAGCTGTAACTGCACTATCAACCCCTCCGCTTATCCCTATTACTATTCCCTTAGCCTTACTTTGATTTAATTTTCTCTTTATAAAAAAAACAATTTTCTCTATTATTTTTTCATAATTAAGATTTCTTAACATCTATCCTTCTCCGCCAGCTTCTTTTATCTGGGGTAAATGCTGGTGATACTCTTCTAGAGGAATTATTTTAAAAAATTTGTCTATAAAAATATCATAGTTGTCTAAAATATATTTAGCCCATAAACTTTGGGTATATAAATAATGTTGTTTTATAAACTTTCTGAGTTCTTCAATTTCCTCTTTTATCAAAAGTTTTCTTATAGTTACATAAGAATAGTTTACTTTATTTTCCAATTTTCCATCTAGATTTAACACATAAGCATATCCTCCGGTCATACCGGCTCCAAAATTAAATCCTACATTTCCTAATACTACTACAATACCTCCTGTCATATATTCACAACAATGAAGTCCAGCTCCTTCTATCACTGCTAAAGCACCACTATTTCTTATAGCAAATCTTTCCCCTGCCCTACCTGCTGCATAAAATTCTCCTCCAGTAGCTCCATAAAGACAAGTATTTCCCATTATTACATGATTAGGGGTATCTTCTATATTATCAGGTTTTATTATTATTTTCCCCCCACCCATTCCCTTACCTACATAATCATTGGCATCTCCTATTAAAGTCAGCGTCATCCCTTTACAATTAAAAGCCCCAAAACTTTGTCCAGCTGTTCCTATAAAAGTTAAATTAATAGTATCTGGTGGTAACCCATCATCTTTGTATAATTTAGAAATATAATAGTTAAGTATAATTGGAATACTTCGATCTATATTTCTTATCGGATATTCCTTAAAGACTTTTTCTCCTTTAATTATATAAGGAATAATTTCTTTTTCTAATTTTTTAGTTAAATCTGATTTTATAGGATTATCGTTTCTTTTTGTTAAACATATGAATGGTCTGTTTTTTGGATATTCATATGTAATAAATTTTTCTAATTTTATTCTTTTTGAACCTGGAAAGTTATCATAAGTTTGTATTTCTAAGAATTCGCATTTACCAATTATTTCATTTAAATTTTTTACCCCCATTTCAGCTAAAATTTCTCTTACTTCTTGGGCTACAGCCTTAAAATATGTCATCACTTTTTCTAAACTTCCTTTAAATTTTTTTCTATACTGTGGATCTTGGGTAGCAATTCCTGTAGGACATTTGTTAGTATAACAACTTCTACACATAATGCATCCTAAAGAAACCATTGCAGCGGTGCCAAATCCAAATTCTTCAGCTCCTAAAATCGCAGCTATAATTACATCTTTACCGGTTCTTATAGCTCCATCCACTCTTATGATTACTTTATCTCTGAGATTGTTTTCTATTAGAATTTTTTGTGTTTCTCTAACCCCTATCTCCCAGTAATTTCCCGCAAATTTAATAGAAGAATATGGGCTAGCTCCGGTACCTCCCTCTCCTCCACTAATTTGAATAATATCGGCATATCCTTTAGCTACCCCGGCTGCAATAGTTCCTACACCGCTTTCAGCAACTAATTTCACACAAATTTTAGCTTCTGGATTAATTTCTTTTAAATCATTTATAAGTTGAGCAAGATCTTCAATAGAATAAATATCATGATGAGGGGGAGGAGAAATTAGAGTAATTCCAGGTTGAGCATATCTTAACCTAGCTATATATTCATTTACTTTATCTCCAGGAAGTTGCCCACCTTCTCCTGGTTTCGCCCCTTGAGCTATTTTAATTTCTATTTCTTGTGCAGAAGCCAAATAAGTAGGAGTTACTCCAAATCTACCAGAAGCTACTTGTTTTATAGCAGAATTCTTATTTGTCCAATATCTCTTAGGATCTTCTCCTCCTTCACCGCAATTACTCCTCATTTTTAATTTATTAGCAGCTTCAGCTAATGTTTCATGTGCCTCTGGGGATAAAGCTCCCAAAGACATTGCACTAATTACAAATCTTTTTATAATTTCTTCAACAGGTTCAACTTCTTCTAAAGGAAGAGGATTTTTAGCTTTTTTATAAGTGAGTAAATCTCTTATAAAGGTCGGCCTTGTATTATTACAAAGTTCAGAAAATTCTTTATAATCTTTATAATCTTTTGTCTCTAAAAATTTATGCAAAGCTTTGATAACATAAGGTGACCAAGCATGCCATTCTTCTCCTTTTTTAAATTGCATTTCCCCTCCGTAGGGGATTTCAATTTTCTCACTTTCAAAAGCTAAATTATGTCTAATTTTTAAACTTTCTTCAATTTCCTTAATTCCATCAGCTTCTAATGTAACAATAGTTCCTGGAAAATACCGATCAACAAAATCTTTATTTAACCCAATTGTCTCAAAAACTTTGCCACAGTGATAAGAACTAAGGGTAGAAATACCCATTTTAGAAAGAATTTTTAGAATTCCCCCCTCTAGAGCTTTTTTATAATTTAAAATAGCCTTTTCAAAAGGACCTTCTATTTCTCCTTTTTTCCAAAATTCATAAATAACTTGATAAGCTAAATAAGGATAAATTGCAGAAGCTCCATAACCTATAAGACAACACATTTGATGAGAATCTCTTGCCTCTCCTGTCTCAATTATTATAGAAGCTTTAGTAGCAAGACCAATTTTTAATAAATGATGAAAGATGGATGAAACAGCCAATAGACTCGGAATAGCTATTTTATTTTTAGAAATGCCTCTATCTGAAAGAATTAATATTTTAGCTCCTGACTTTATTGCATTTTCTGAAGATTTTAAAATATTTTTTAAAGCTCTTTCTAAGGAAATCTTTTTTGAATAAATAAGAGAAATATGAGCAATTTTTAGATGTTTTTGATTTTTAATAGCTGAAAATTCGGATGGAAGTAAAATAGGACTATCTATGTGTATTTTTTTAGCATATGTCTCAACTTCTTTTAAAAAATTGCCTTTTGGACCAAGCCCCATATGAAGAGACATAACAATTTTTTCTCTTATAGGATCTATAGGAGGATTAGTGACCTGAGCGAACCTTTGTTTAAAATATTTAAAAAGTAAAACTGGTTTTTCAGACAGAGGTGGAATTGGGGTATCATTTCCAGCCGAAAAGGTTAATTCTTTACCTTCTTTAGCCATATATTTAATCACGCGATTAAGTTCTTCTTGAGTATAACCAAAAGCTATCAAATTTTTTATTAAATTTTTATTTTTCCGAATATAAATTTTATTAGTTGTAGTTAGTTTAGAAAGTCTAATTAAATTATTTTCAATCCAGTTTTTATAGGGTTTAGAATTAGCTAGTTCTTTAAGGATTTCTTCGGTTTCTTTCACGGTCTTTTTTTTCAAATCTACAATCAATGTTTCTCCTGGCCCTAATCTTCCCTTTTGTTTTATTCTTTTTTGTTGAAATTCAATCATTCCTACTTCAGAACCTAAAACTATTATTCCATCCTCTGTTATAATGTATCTACAGGGTCTTAGACCATTTCTATCAAGATGAGCCCCAACTATTTCTCCATATGTAAAAACTATAGATGCTGGCCCATCCCAGGGAGGCATCATAAAATTTTGAAATTCAAAAAACAACCGCACATCTTCAGGTACATCCGGAACATTTTCCCAAGCTGGAGGAATGAGCATATTAATAGCATGATAAGGCGAATATCCTGCTAGACACAAGATTTCAAATACTTTATCTAAAGAAGCTGAATCACTTTCTTCAAAAGAAATAAGAGGTTTTATTAATTCTATATTTTCTCCAAATAATTCGTGTTCAAGTTCATTTTCTAATGCTAAAATCCAATTTCTATTGCTCGAGAGAGTATTTATTTCTCCATTATGGGCTAAATATCTTAAAGGTTGAGCTAGTTTCCAATCTGGGAAAGTATTAGTAGAATATCTTTGATGAAAAACACAAAAAGAAGATTCTATATCTTCATCTTGGAGTTCTAAATAAAATTTATCTAACTGAGGTGCAACAAACATTCCTTTATAAACAATTATTTTAGAAGAAAAAGAAGCTACATAAACTTTATCTTGCAATTGTAAGTCTTTTTCTATTTTTTTCCTTAAAAGATAAAGCTCTATTTCTATTTTATTTTTTTCTACATTTTTTGTGTCTATTAACAAATGAAAAATTTTAGGCATTACTTTATAAGCTGCTTCACCAACAGCAGAAGTATCAATAGGAACTTCTCTCCAAGAAATAAATCGAAAAGGAGAAGTTTTAATATATTCTTCTATTTTTTTCCTTACATCTTTATAAAGAAAAAAAACCCCTACTACTAAATTGTTAATTTCAGAAATATCTAATTTATTTTTTTCTAAATATTTTGCAAAAAATTTATAGGGAATATTGATAAGGATCCCTGCCCCATCTCCAGTTTTACCATCTCCTCCAATAGCTCCTCTATGAGTTAGATTTTTAACAGCCTCTATTCCCCATTTTACAATTTGATGAGAAGGTTGATTATTTATATTACAAATAAATCCAACTCCACATCCATCAAATTCTAAATGTACTTTCATCTTTCACTTCATTTTAAACGGAGTTAAAATTGTTAATATAATTTATATTTTGATTTTTTACAATCCTAAGTTTTTATATATTTTTTAAATTTGAAATTTTTTGAAGCAAACTTGAACTTAAATTTTTTTAAAATAAAATTATAACACTAAAATTTTTAAGATTTCAAAAGACCTGAAATAAGGAGGAAGAAATGTTTGAAAAGCCTAGGGATGTTAAAGATGTTATGGAGCTTGTGAAAAAGTATGATGTTAAATTTGTTAGACTTTGGTTTGTAGATATTCTTGGCCAATTAAAAAGCTTTGCAATTCCTGTGGAAGAACTCGAAATGGCTTTTGAAGAAGGAATGGGTTTTGATGGTTCTTCTATTAGAGGATTTGCTCGAATTGAAGAATCAGATATGATAGCTATTCCTGATCCTACAACTTTTGCTATTCTTCCTTGGAGGCCAAAAGAAAGAGCTGTAGCAAGAATGTTCTGTGATATTTATGAGCCCAATGGTACCCCATATCAAGGAGATCCAAGATTTGTTTTAAAAAGAGCTTTAGAAGAAATGAAAAAAATGGGTTTTACCCATTTTTATGTAGGTCCGGAACTTGAATTTTTTTATTTTAAGTCTGATAAATATCCTGAAGTCTTAGATAAGGGCAGTTATTTTGATTATCCCATGGATGCTGCAGAGGATTTAAGAAGAGAAACTATTTTCTGTTTAGAGCAAATGGGAATAAGGGTTGAATATTCTCATCATGAAGTTGCTCCTTCTCAACATGAGATTGATCTCAGATATGCAGATGCTTTAGAAATGGCAGATATTGTAATGACATACAGAGTGGTAGTAAAGGAAGTAGCCAAAAAATATGGATTATATGCTACCTTTATGCCAAAACCAATTTTTGGAGTAAATGGAAGTGGGATGCATACTCATCAATCATTATTTATAGGAGATAAAAATATATTTTTTGATCCTAAGGATCAATATCATCTTTCTGATATTGCTAAAAAATATATTGCAGGAATTTTAACTCATATTAAAGAAATTACTTTAATTTTAAACCAGTGGGTTAATTCATACAAAAGACTTGTTCCTGGATATGAAGCCCCTGTTTATATCTGTTGGGCAAGGAGAAATCGCTCTGCTTTAATTAGGGTTCCTATGTATAAACCAGGTAAAGAGAAGGCAACAAGAATTGAATTAAGAAGCCCTGATCCAGCATGTAATCCTTATCTTGCATTTGCTTGTATGTTAAGAGCAGGGCTTGAAGGTATAAAGAGAAATTATATTATTCCTGATCCTATAGAAAAAGATATTTATCATATGAGTGAAGAAGAGAGAAAAGCATTAAATATAGAAAGTTTACCTGGAAGTCTTGATGAAGCTATTAAATATGCTGAAAAAAGTGAACTTCTTAGAGATATTTTGGGAGATCATATTTTTAATGAATTAATTCTAAATAAAAAATTAGAATGGGATGAATATAGAATTCAAGTTTTCCCTTATGAGATAGAAAAATATCTTTCTATTTTATAATCTTTGGCTTCTTCATAGTTTCTTGATTTCTTCAGTAGATATTTTAAAAATGTTGACAATCTATATAAAGCTCCTCATCAATTAATTTTTGCTAATTTATTTAGATTATTGCTTTACAAGCAATTTTTAATAAACTTATGTTTGATCCTATTCTTCTTTCCAGGAAATTGCTCCTACTGGACAATTATTTATAGCTTCTTCACAATCACATTGGGAACAGGCTTCTTGATTTTTAACATAAGCTTTTTCAATAGTTTCATTTAATTCAAACACCTCAGGACATATTTCTGAACATGTTCCACAACCTATACAAAGTTCTTCATCAATCATTAAATTTCTACTCACTTTTTCCTCCTATATATTTATTTCTGGATAAACTCCTGATTCCCATAATTTTCTTTTTACAAAAATCAGTTTTATTTCTTTTATTTTTTTAGCTACTAAATTTTTATATATCTCACCATATTTTCTTTCTCCCCACCCTTTATAAGTTATTACAAGAATAAGTTTTCTACAATAAATTTTTTTTAAAAAATATGTAATGGGAGGACAATTAAAAGTCCACTTAGGGAAACATACAATTATAGTTTCATTAGAAGGTACATCAAAAAAAGCTTTAACAGGAAAATAAGGGATAAAAGAAAGAAAAAGCCATATAAAATAAGGTAATGAATATGTCTTTATTTCCTTAGGTGTTATTTTAAATTTTTCTCCTAACCAATTTGCTATTTTTTTTGAAGTTCCTGTGTAAGTAAAATAATAAATATCCACTTTTAATGCATTTGTTTTTCTTTTAAATATTCTTCGATAAGGGTGTCTGGGGATTCCACTGAAGTATCACTTATTAAAACTTTTATTTCATTTTGAGAAATATAATCTGCTAACTCTTTAGGAGGATCAAACAGAAGAATATGAGTTACTACTTGATCTTTTAAGAACTCAACCAATCCTTGATCCTGGGTTTTTTTAACTACATCTTTTACTAAAATTTTATCATTTTCTATATCATAAAGAGCAAATAACTCAAATTTTTCGATAGAGGTTTCTATTTTGGAAGGGGAACTTATTGGAACGGCGATTCTCATAAATCTTTCTTCTAAGACGTCCTTTTTCATTATCTCTGTAGCTACAATAATATTTCTTACTAACTCTTCAAAGGCTTTTGCAGTCACACTTTCTGGATAAGCTGCAATTAAAGGTTTTCCTAAATCTCCGGTATCTACTATTCTAGGGTCTATGGGAATTCTTCCTAAAAATCTAATACCTAATTCATCTGCTAATTTTTGTCCTCCGCCCTTTTTAAATATATCTACAGGTTTCCCACAATGAGGACAAATAAACCCACTCATATTCTCTACTATACCAAGAATTCTCAATTTTATTTTCTGACAAAATCTTATAGCTTTTTTAACATCTATTAAGGATACCTCTTGAGGTGTGGTGACTATAAGAGCATAAGCATCAGGTATAGTTTTAGCTACAGTTAAAGGTTCATCTCCTGTACCAGGTGGAGCATCAATAATTAAATAATCAAGCTCTCCCCAGTCTATATCTCCTATAAATTGTCTTATAGCTGAATGTTTAATAGGTCCTCTCCAAATAATTGCAGTATCTTCTGAAGGAAGAAGAGGTTCTATAGAAAGAAATTTTAAATTGGGAGAGTATTTTATAGCTCCCATTCTTCCATCAGGTTTTCTTGAAAGTTTTAAATCTCTTGCTCCAAGCATTTTAGGTACATTAGGCCCATGAAGATCTACATCTAATAGTCCTACCATAAAATCTTGCAATGAAAGTCCCACAGCTATATTTACTGCTACTGTACTTTTCCCTACTCCACCCTTCCCAGACATAACAAGAATTTTATGTTTTATCTTTGAAAGTTGTTCTTTTAATTTTTTATCTTGTTGTTCCATAATAAAACTTTTTTCTTTCTTAAGCATTTAACCCCCATTTTAGTAAATTTAGGATTTTGGGTTAAGTATTTTAATACTAACTTAAGGTTTGTCAAATTGGATTAAATATTTTCTCTTGAAAATATCCTTACTTCATTTATTATTTAAATAGCTTAAAAATTTATTAAATTAAAAGACGGAGTAGATAAAAAAATGGATGTAGAAACTTTAAAAACTGATACTATTACTAAAGAATTAGTTTTTGAAGATTATCCAGTTCTTAGGGCTCTTTACGGAGAAAGAGGGTCTTATTTTAAAATTTTAGAAAATTACTTCAGAGTCCAAATATCTCTTAAAGGAAATCATGTTTTTATTACTGGAGAACCTATAGATTCTGAGCTTGCAGAAAGAACCTTAGAGGAATTGTATAATTTGATTAAATCTGGATATAATCTTTATCCTTCAGATATAGAATATGCTTCAAAAGTTATTTTAGAAAATCCTCAAGCCAAATTAAAAGATATTTTTCTTGATACTATTTTTGTGACTTCTGGGAAAAAGGTTATTACTCCTAAAGGTATTACTCAAAAAAAATATATTGAAGCTATAAGAAAAGAAGAAATAGTTTTTGGTATAGGGCCTGCAGGTACAGGAAAAACATATCTTGCTGTAGCTATGGCTATATCTTATCTTATGAAAGGTGAAGTAAATAGAATTATTTTAGTAAGACCGGCAGTGGAAGCTGGAGAAAAACTTGGATTTTTACCGGGAGATATAGCAGAAAAGGTAAATCCCTATCTGAGACCTCTTTATGATGCACTTTATGATATGCTTTCTTTTGATAAAGTAGTTAGGCTTTTTCAAAAAGGTGCTATAGAAATAGCTCCTCTTGCTTTTATGAGAGGAAGAACTTTAAATGAAGCATTTATCATTCTTGATGAAGCCCAAAATACTACCTCTGAACAAATGAAAATGTTTCTTACTCGTTTAGGCCAAAATTCAAAAGCTGTAATTACTGGTGATATCACCCAAATAGATCTTCCTGATCCTAAAAAATCTGGTCTCTTAGAAGCTATAGAAATTTTAGAGGGAATAAAAGGAATATCTTTTGTATATTTTACTAAACATGATGTTGTAAGACATCCTATAGTACAAAAAATTATAGAAGCATATGAAAAAAGAGAAAAAAGCTCGGATTAATAGATAAAATGTTAGATCTTCTCTTAAAATCAATTGTTCAAGTTATTGATCTTTTTTTAACTATCTACATATGGATTATTATAGCTCGTGCGATAATTTCTTGGATAAATCCCTATCCTTATCATCCTATCGTAAACTTCCTTTATAAAATTACTGAACCTATTTTATCTCCTTTAAGAAAAATAATTCCACCCATTGGTGGAATAGATTTCACTCCCATTATTGTTATTTTAGGAATATACTTTTTAAAAAATCTCCTTCAATATTTAGTATTTGGATGATTTTAGAAATTAAAGTCAAGCCTCAATCTTCTCAAAATAAAATTCTTGTGTTTAAAGAGCCTAATTTCTTAGAAATAGCCTTAAAAGCAAAGCCTGAAAAAAATCAAGCTAACGATAGCCTTCTGAAATTTTTAGCAAATTTAATAGGTATTCCTAAAAATCAAATAAAAATTTTAAAGGGAAAAACATCAAAAAATAAATTAATAAGAATTGAGGGAATAGAAGAAATGCAATTAAAAAAAATTTTAGAGAAGTATTTATAAAATGAAAGAATATATATTTTTTGATTTAGATGGGGTTATATTAGATAGTATGCTTTATCATGCTAAAGCTTGGATTGAAGCTTTCTCTCAATTTGGCTTAAAATTTGAGTATGAAGAGATTTATCTTTATGAAGGAGCTATAGAACTTGATACTGCTAAAGACCTATTTTTAAAAAAGGGAATAAGCCCTACTCCTGCTTTTTTTGAAAAAATTTTTAAGGTCCAAAAAGAAATATTTAAAAATAAATATTCTAACTCAATTAAACCATTTCCTGAAGTTCCGGAATTACTACAAACACTGAAAAAGAAGAATAAAAAACTTGCTTTGGTTACAAGTACTCATAAAGAAATATTTCAACAAATTTTTCCTAAAAATTTATATTCTTACTTTTCTTTTATCATTACAGGTGATCAAGTAGGAAAAAGGAAACCTAATCCAGATCCTTATTTAAAAGCTTTGAAAAGTTTTGGAATCGATAATAAGCATGCAGTAGTTATAGAAAATTCCCCTGCAGGAATAAAATCTGCTAAAAATGCTCAAATTTTTTGTATAGGAATTACAACTACTCTTTCCGAAAAATACTTAAATTTAGCAGATCTTATAGTAAAAAATCATAGAGAACTATTAGATCTTCTGGTTAATGAAAAACCAAAATAATCTATCTCAATTTAGTAAAGAATATTTCAACAAATATAAAGAAATAATTCCTAATTATGAAAAATTTCTTTCTTATTTAGAAATTCCTATGCCTCAATATTTCAGAATAAATACTTTGAAGATAAGAACTGACAAAGAAAAACAAGAATTGTTAAAGGTTTTAGAAAACAAAGGTATTTTTCTTAAAGAAGTTAAAGAAATCCCTCATTTTTATAGAATAATAAATGATCATGAAATTTCTATAGGGAATTTAGAAGAATACAGTTTAGGTTTAATTCATTCTCTCACCCTTACAAGTAGTTTACCAGTTATTGCTCTTGATCCCAAACAGGGGGAGTTGATATTAGATATGTGTGCTGCTCCTGGAGGAAAAACAGGACTTATAGCTATGATTACAGAAGATAAGTCTATTATCGTATCTAATGATAAAAGACTTGATAGATTAACTGCTTTGGTAGCTAATATTAAAAGATTAGGTATAACATGTGTAATAACTACTAGATATAGAGGAGAACAATTTCCGTTTAACATTCCCTTTGACAAAGTTTTAGTAGATGCTCCTTGTACAGGAGAAGGAAGATATAGAATAGGAGGAAAAGGAGAGATACTTTATCTGAAAGGAAGTGGAAGAACAAACTTACCTTCTATTCAAAAAGGATTATTAATAAGAGCCTTTGATATAGTAAAATCTGGAGGAATAATAGTCTATAGTACTTGCACCATAAATCCTAAAGAAAATGAGGAAGTAATTGATTATTTGTTAAAAAAGAGACAAGCTGAAATATTGGATTGGGAGTCACCTTTAGCATTTCAGGAAGGACTTACTGAATGGGAAGGCAAAGTTTATCATCCGTCTTTAAAACTAACTAAACGATACTATACTCATGAAGTAGAAGCAGTAGGATTTTATGTAGCTAAAATTAAAAGAGTTATATAATATTTTTAAAAAGAACAAGACTTTTTAATCTTAAAACATATGCTATAATACCTTTGAAAAGTCCTTCAAAGGGGGTATTATGTCTACTTTAGTGGTAATAGGAACTCAATGGGGTGACGAAGGAAAGGGTAAAATAGTAGATGTCCTCACAAAAAAAGCAGATTATGTAGTAAGATTTCAAGGTGGAAGTAATGCAGGGCATACCTTAGTAATAAATCAAAAGAAATATATTTTCCATCTTATTCCCTCAGGTATATTTTGGCCTCAGACTATTTGTGTAATAGGAAATGGAGTAGTGGTAGATCCTGAGATTTTAATAGAAGAGATAGAAAAACTCAAAAAAGAGGGTTTAAATATAGGCCCTCATAAACTTATGATAAGCGAAAGAGCACATGTAATTATGCCATATCATAAAGCTTTAGATTTAGCTAGAGAAAAAAAGTCCAAACAAAATAAGCTTGGTACAACTTGTAGGGGTATAGGTCCTTGTTATGAAGATAAAGCTGCAAGAAAAGGATTTAGATTAATAGATTTAACATATCCTAAATTTTTTAAAGAAAAATTAAAAGCTGTTATAGAGGAAAAAAACATAATTTTAAAATACTTGGGGAGTAAATCTGTAGAATTTAAGGAAATATATGAAAGGTATGTAAAATATGGAGAGTATTTAAAACCATACCTTACTGATGTATCACAGATTTTATGGGAAGCTAAGAAACAAAATAAGAATATTTTGTTTGAAGGTGCACAAGGAACTTTTTTAGATTTAGATCATGGCACTTATCCTTATGTTACTTCTTCTAATACTTTAGCTGGCAATGCTTGTTGTGGAACAGGACTTGGACCTTTAGATATAGATTTAGTTATAGGTATTATAAAAGCTTATACTACAAGAGTTGGCGGAGGGCCCTTCCCTACCGAATTAAAAAACGATATAGAGGAATATCTAAGAACTGAAGGAAATGAATATGGTTCTACTACAGGAAGACCAAGAAGATGTGGATGGTTAGATTTAATATTAGTAAAAACTGCTATAAGATTAAATAGTATCAAAGCCCTTGCACTAACAAAACTTGATGTATTAAGTGGTCTTGAAAAAATCAAAATTTGTATTGGTTACGAATATCAAGGTCAAAAAATAGATTATTTACCTTCAAGTATATTGGAAATAGATAATCTTAAACCTATTTATAAAGAACTTCCGGGATGGAAAAAAAATATTAAAAATGTTAAAAAATTTGAGGAACTTCCTGAGGAAACAAAACTATATATAAAAACTATAGAAGAATATCTAGGCATCCCTTTTTATTTAATCTCTACTGGTCCAGAAAGAGAAAATTGCCTCATTTTAAAAAATCCCTTCGAAAGCTAAAAAATTGTTCTCATGAAAGAAAGGGTACTTATTGCAAACAGAGGGGAAATTGCATTAAGAGTAATAGAGGCTTGTGAAGAGCTTGGTATAGATTATGTTGCAGTTTACACTAAGGAAGATGAAGAATCTCTCCATGTGAAATTAGCGAAAAAAAAATATAGAATTTCAGATTATAAAGACATGAACGATCTTTTAGCTGTGGCTGATGAAGCCAAATGCACAGCTATTCACCCTGGTTATGGGTTTCTTTCAGAGGATTATAGATTTGCAAGAAGAGTAGTAAAAAGAGAAAGACCTCTTATTTTTATAGGACCTTCTTGGGAAGCTATAAGAGATTTGGGAAATAAACTTTTTTTAAAAAAATTAGCTAAAGAATTAAATATCCCTGTAATACCAGGAACTACACAACCTATTTTTAACGAAATTGAAGCTGAGTTAAAAGCAGAAGAACTTTACGAGAATTTAAATTTTCAAGGAAATTATAATTACTCTCTTATGGTAAAAGCTGCTGCTGGTGGTGGAGGTATGGGAATTGCTGAAGTTAGAAGTTTAGATGAACTTCGTCCTGTTTTTAGGAAGGTAAGAACTTATGCAAAAAGATTTTTTGGAGATGAAGGAATAATAATAGAAGTAAAAATTCCATATATTCAACATGTAGAAGTTCAGATTTTAGGGAGTAAACACGGTGAATGTGTACATTTTGGCACAAGAAATTGTACTATTCAAAGTCTATCAAAACAAAAAAGAATAGAAATTGCTCCAGGCTTTCTTTATAGTGGAGAATATAAATTTGATGTTAAAAAGGTAGAAAATGAAATTATTAACTATTCTTTAAAATTGGCTAAATACTTTAACTATGACAATGTAGGAACGTGGGAGTGGTTAATAACTCCTGAAGGAAAATACTTTTTGATGGAAGTAAATACCAGAATCCAAGTTGAAAATGAAGTTTCAGCAAAAATTTCTTATGTAAATAACAAACCCATTAATTTGATAAAAGAACAAATAAGAATAGCTTTTGGAGACAGACTTGGATATTCTCAACAAGATATAGAATTTAAAGGTACTAGTATTGAATTAAGACTGGTAGCTGAGGATCCTGCAAGAGGTTTTATACCTTTAAGTGGAACAATTACTGAATTTTCATGGATACCTAAACCTTGGCTTACTGTAAGAACTCATGTTCCTCATGATAAACCTTATAACATCCCTACACAATTTGATCCTAATTTAGCTCTCGTTATAATTTATGGTGAGTCTTTTGAGGTGGTAAAAAAAAGAGCTTTGGAATTTTTAGAAAATGTGAAAATAGAAGGTAAAACTTCCAATGGTGATAAATTAATAACTAATATAGAATTTTTAAAAGAAAAAGTAAACTGGCTTTATAAATTTGTTCCTGCTTAAATTTATGAAATTAGATTTACATAGAAAACTTAAAGACCTTTTAGATACTGTAATTTATATAAAGGATATAAAG
>Ga0105162_1001045_pt1 | contig 16592 bp, 16 predicted proteins | sample JNZ201metaG_FD_81532 | JGI IMG/M metagenome (GOLD analysis project Ga0105162, IMG submission 81532) | Hot spring microbial communities from Jinze hot spring, China to study Microbial Dark Matter (Phase II) - JNZ 20120812A | ecosystem: Environmental > Aquatic > Thermal springs > Hot (42-90C) >...
CCCCTCGTCCCACCGCCAACCCAGCCGAGCCCCGCGGCCCCGCCAATCGGACTTGAGGGCGAAGTGACAAACCTAATGTCTAACATCTCGGCGATATACGCTAGAAAAATCGCTCTATTCAAGCTATTCCAGTCCGGAGAGGTTTCAGAGAAAGTTTTCCAAAAGCTCTATAACGAGTATAGCGGCAAGCTAAGCGATCTCCTGAACGCTAGGGTCCGCAAGCTTGAGGAACTTAGGAGGAAACTTGACGAGGTGAATAGGCGCTTAAATGAAATAGCCTTAAACATTGAGGAGCTCTCCGTACGCTATAAAATTGGTGAAGTGGACCTTGGCACCTTCTCACAGAAATCTGAGAAACTTAAGGGCGAACAAAGAGAGTTAGAGATGATGGCTAGGAACATTAGGTCGTGCTTAGACCGCCTCGAGAGATTACTGAGCGATAAGGCTCCAATAGAGATAAAGAGTATGGGGGATGATTTAAGGGCAGCCTATGAGACCATAAAGGGCATGGTTAGCGAGGGGAAGATCCCAAGCGAGGTGCTTAATGCAGTGAAAGTCGATGTCGAGGAGACAATAGGCTTCCTCGACTCGCTCATAAGGGATAGAAGAGAAAGGGAGAAGGCGCTTAGGGAGGAGCTTGAGACCCTTCATGTGAGATACAAGGTTGGCGAGATAGGCATCGAGGAATATGAAAAACGAAAGAAGGAGATACAAGAAGAGATAAATAAGGTTTGGTCGTAGACCAATAGACTTAAGCGGTTTCACAAAACGGAGAAAGAGAAGCTCGTGAAACTACTATGGAGTTTAGATCCCTCGTTAAGATCTGTGAGAAGATAGAGAAGACAACTAAACGTAACGTGATGATAAGAGCCCAGAGGAGGCGGACACCATAGACACAGTGCGCAAAATATATGAAGGCCAATTCAATAGAAAATCTAAGGTCTTTCATGAAGAGTAAATCTATGCAGGTTCTTATAAAGAGGCCTGTTGTGGATAGCATATTAAGCTATGCTAAGATGTGTCACCCGAGGGAAGGAATACTCCTCCTAAGGGGGAGAGCTAAAGGGGATGTGATTAAGGTTGAGGAGGTTTTGATCCCACCCCTAAGCATCCGTGGCAATGGCTTCTCATCATTCCCACCGCACATGCCCCCTAGACCTCTCAATCATAGGTGTTGCCCACTCCCACCCCTCAGGAATTCTAGCCCCATCAACAGCGGATCTAAACAACTTTTATGGCAGGATAATGATTATAGCCGCCTACCCATATACAAGCGAGAAAAATATGATTATAATAAACGGTAAGGGGAAGAAAGTAGACTATAAGATTATAGAGGAAGAGGATTAGAGGTGTTCTAATGAATGAGGCAACAGTTATTGCAGAGAGCTTAGTTAACTCTGGGGCGCTGAAGTTCGGCAAGTTTATCTTGAAATCTGGCATCGAGAGCCCATATTATATAGATTTGGCTTGGCTACTATCATCGCCAATAGACTTTGAACATGTCTCAAAGGTGATAGCGGATAGGATTCGTGAGATAGCTCTTAGGAGAGCAGTAGAGAAGTTGGCGACGATAGAGCTTAAGGGCGCGCTAATATTACCCCATGTGGCGGGCATCCTTAAGATGCCGTGCGTGATTGTGAGAAAGGAAGCAAAGACGTACGGTCTCACTGGCAGAATAGTTGGGGGAGAAGTTAGACGCGGTGAGCGCTTCATCTTCTTCGATGATGTGCTCACCGATGGTAAATCAAAGATTGAGGGTATAAGACCCATTGAAGAGGAGGGAGGGGTAATTGACACGATACTGGTTGTTGTGGACAGGGAACAAGGGGGGAGAGAGAACCTTGAGGCCTTAGGATACAATGTCGAGTCAATAACAACGATCTCAGAGGTGGTGAATAGATTGCTGGTGATCGGTAAAATAAATAGTGAGGAAGCTGAAAAGATGATGGCTTACGTTAGATCTCGAGGAAAGATCCAAAGATAAACGCTAACAATATTAGTCATAATAGACTTGTAGATAGTGATGAATTATGTTAAACAAGGGCTTCTACATTGCTAAGATAGTTGGCGTAGATGGGATTTACCCATATAAGAGTAAAGTTGAGAGGTACTTAAGTGATATGCGAGAGCATTTCATGAATAGGCAGGCTGTCGAGGAAATTCTCTCTTCCGGGAGGAACCCCTTAATTTACGTTGTATATGAAATAGCTCGAGAAGAACAGGGCGAGCTTAATGTCGGATGCACGGTAATTTATCCTGGGAAGATAGGCGACGAGTACTACTTCACTAAGGGCCACTTCCATAAGAACCCTCTGGCTGGTGAAATTTATATTGGAGTTAGTGGTGAGGGGCTTATATTGATGCAAGATAAAGGCGGAGCATTCTCTGTTGGGGAAATAGAGTCTGGAACGATAGTTTATGTTCCCCCCGGCTTCGCCCATAGAACGGTGAACACGGGTAAGACAGAACTGGTCTTCCTAGCAATTTATCCCTCCGATGCAGGCCACGACTATGAAACAATAATGAGGACTGGCTTCGCAAAGGTTGTGGTTGAGAGGGGAGGTAAACCTACATTAATCGATAACCCAAACTATAGAAGACTTTAAAGTAAATTTCCCTAAGTTGAATCTCAAACGCGTCTTTATTTAGAAGATTCTTTAGCTTTTATTTTCACAGGAATATGGCGATAAAGATTAATAGTTTTCTTCAGTATTTTTCTTCACGAAGTAGATATGGCTCTCTTCCTAAGAGAGAATTGCGGCGTAGTAGGGGCGTTCTCGTTAGAGGGGCGTAATGTAACCCCATTGCTGGTTGCTGGCTTAGAGGCCCTTCAACATAGGGGACAGGAGTCCTGGGGCATGGCCGTCGCCAATAACCAGACGCTTAAAAGACCCGGTGTGGTCTCTCTCTCAGTTGATGCCGAATACAATGAGATATTTAGAATTAATGGTGGCCTTGGAATAGGACATGTACGATATTCTACAACGGCTAAATCAACGATCGAATACGCGCAGCCAATAGACATAGGAGAACCAAATTACATGGGTTTTAGAATTGCGCATAATGGGACCCTTGACAGAGAGATCCTTGCGGAAAATTTGAGGGGGCTTGGTTTACCCCCGCCGCGAGGCGCATCGGACACGGAGCTCATGGGGTTAAATCTCTACGCTATCTTAAAGAAGTGTGGGAGTTGGGCTGAAGCCTTCGAGAAATTAAACCCATGCTTAAATGGCTCATTTTCAGTGGTCATATTAACATCTAATGGCGAGCTCATAGCAGCAAGGGATGAGAGGGGCTTCAGGCCGCTGTGCTTAGGGTGGCATGAGGAAACATCATCATATGTGGTGGCCTCAGAGAGCTGTGCCTTAGAAGTCCTCGGGGCGAGGCTTATAAGGGATATAGATCCTGGCGAAATAATTACAATAGGCAGGGATGGCTTAAGGTCGGAGCATTTTGCTAAATGTGAGAACCATGCGCACTGTCCATTTGAGTACACTTACTTCGCCCACCCAAGCTCAAAGATTGAGGGGATCACTGTTTATAATGCTAGAAAAAATATTGGGCGTATTTTGGCTGAGAAGTACCCAGTTGAAGGAGATATAGTGGTCCCAGTGCCAGACTCAGCTAGACCCGCCGCCCTTGGCTACTCTGAGAGGACCGGAATACCCTTCGAGGAGGGACTATTAAAAGACCGGTATAGGCGTAAGGGGGGCTGGAGGAGCTTCATCGAGCCCGAAAAGAGAGAGGTGATAGTGTCAAAGATTATTGCCATAAGAGAGGTTATTGAGGGCAAAAAGATAATACTCGTCGATGACAGCATTGTTAGGGGGACAAGTTCAAGGATAATAGTTAGTAATAAGCTTAGAGCTGCGAAGAGCGTCTCCCTACTGTTGACCTTCCCGCCAATAATTTATCCATGTTACATGGGAATAGACTTTCCAAGTCAGGAGGAGCTCTTAGCCTATAGAGTTTGCGGGGCATCTAAGAGTATTGAGGAGATTAATAAGAGGGTTGCCGAGTATATTGGCGCAACAATTGTTGGCTACAATGATATAGATGGATTAAGTAGGGGAATAGGTCTGCCAAAAGATCAGATCTGCTTAGCCTGCACGACTGGAGACTATAGTTGCTTAAAGCGCAAGCCAGTTTTCAGATCCAGAGAGGAAATGAGAAGATAATTCCGCTTTTCCTCTCAATTATTTATGCCTGGAAATTATTGCGTTTTTGTGTTCTTTAAAGAGTTGAGAGGATGCTATCCGCAAAGCGCTTCATCTCATCAATCCCCGGGAAGGTTATTGTGATATATGTGATGCCAGCGTCAGCGTATTTAAGGATACTCTCGATCATCTGATCCTGCTTATTAAATGGAAGCTCACTTAACGTAACTGCAAAGTCCATCTTTTCGCTTCCTCTAATTCTCTTTATGAAGTCTATACTCTCCTTTGCCTTCTCCGGCGTAATTGGTCGGCTGTACCAGCCATCGGCTAATTTCGCTGAAAGCTCCATAGTCTTATGGGAATTACCACCGACCCATATGGGAGGATGAGGTCTTTGAAGAGGCTTTGGCTCCATAACAGCATCTTTAATACAATAATATTTTCCGTAAAAGGTGGCGGTCTCCCGAGTCCAAAGGGCCTTGATAATTAAAATAGCCTCCTCTAATCTATTAATTCGTTCGTCATGTTCTTCCCAAGGAATACCAAAAGCCTCGTATTCTCTTTTAAACCAGCCTGCGCCTAGACTCATTATAAGTCTTCCCTTAGATATGATGTCAAGTGTTGCGGCCATCTTTGCTAAAATTGCTGGGCCCCTAAATGCTGGAATTAGAACGTGAAAACCTAATTTAATGCGCTCCGTTAATGCTGCAAGCGCCGACATCAGCGTCCACGCCTCATGACAATAGAATTCTGGCTTACCAGGCACCGGGAAAGGATGCATCAGGTGGTCAGAAACCCAAATGGAGTGAAAGCCTAGCTCCTCAGCTTTCAAGGCAATCTCTTTAATCTCATCCCAGCTTGGCGTAATCGTTCTTCCCTGTAAAACAACTCCAAAGTTCATTTTCATAGCTCACCCAACTATGATCTTAGGAAGCGGCACTCTATAAAACTTTAAGACAGCTCCTTTCGGCTTTAAAAGTCTCGCTAGCTAAAGTTACTTTAGTGGTTGTGTCAAAGTTAAAAATCTACTTTTTTACTCTTGTAGTTGCTTCTTAGCCTTTTCGCGTTCTCGCATTTTTCGCCCGGGGTGCCAGAACAGGAAATTCCTTGCTAAAAGTTTCTGCTGGCTAATTTTAAGACCCAGAAAATCTAAAAAATTTTCAAAGAATTTAAAGCATCCCAATGCTATAATCTATGGTCTCTAATATAAAGAGAGCGAGGTGATGGCGTGGCTAAAATCTATAATTCTGTTCTTGAGACTATAGGGAATACTCCTTTAATACGCTTAAATAGGATAGCTGAGGATCTAAAATGCGCCATCCTCGTTAAGCTTGAGTCAAGGAATCCTGGTGGAAGCATTAAGGATAGGATTGGACTGAGCATGATCGAAGAGGCTGAAAGGCTTGGCCTAATCAGTAAGGACACGGTGATTATAGAGCCATCAAGCGGCAATACAGGCGTAGCTCTGGCGATGGTAGCGGCCGTTAAGGGCTACAGGCTCATCATTGTTATGCCCGAAAACGTTAGCGTTGAGAGGCAAAAGATTATTAGGGCTTATGGTGCTGAAGTGGTTCTAACCCCCGCGGGGGAGGGCATGGAGGGGGCTGTTAAAAAAGCTAATGAGCTAGCATCAAAGATCCCGAACTCTTTCATTCCAAACCAGTTTAAGAACCCCGTCAATCCGAAGATACATAGAGAGACAACAGGCCCAGAAATTTGGAGGGATACTGATGGGAAGGTGGACATATTTATAGCTGGCGTTGGGACTGGTGGAACAATAACAGGTGTCGCGGAATACATAAAATCGCTTAAGCCAGAGTTCAAGGCCATCGCTGTAGAACCGTATGGCTCCCCGGTTCTAAGTGGTGGCAAACCTGGTCCCCACGCAATCCAAGGGATAGGAGCTGGTTTCATACCTGAAGTTCTTAGGCTAGACTTAATAGACGAAGTTATCAGGGTTAAGGATGAGGATGCTATTAAAACTGCCCGCCTACTTGCTAAGAAGGAGGGTTTGCTCGTCGGGTTTTCCTCCGGGGCAAATGTCTTCGCCGCCTTGGAGGTCGCCAGAAGACCGGAGAATGAAGGCAAGCTAATAGTCACAATTCTTCCAGATGGCGGCGAGCGCTATCTGAGCACAGCCCTGTTTGAAGAACCGATGAACCGATAAATTTTTCCCTAACCTTTCAATAGAAATTGAAGTTATTTAGGGTTGTGTGAGGATTGGAAAGGTTCCTTGAGAAGACTGATAAGACAGCCCGTGTATGGGCCTCTAAGGAGATGCTTGACTTACTCCTAAAGGGTGAAGAATATATTGAGGATAATTGGCTTGAAAATGGTCTCCCGAAGCTTATTGAGAAGATGATTAAGAGCTATGAAGAGTGTGGCGGAATAAACCGGCCTGGAGACATGGAGCTACCATCGAAGCAAGCAGTCATAGAAATACTGGATGATCTGCTCTCCCTGTTATTCCCAGGATATTTTGGAGGCATCAAGGTCGATAAGGCCAACATAAGATACTTCGTTGGCAGCACTTTAAGTTCCGTGTACTCTAGGCTTGTAAATGAGGTTGAGAAGAGTCTCAGATACCTCTCCAAACACTTTGGGATCGGCTCTGAAGAGACCTGTCGAAAAAGAGCTAAGGCTATAGTGAGGGAGGTTCTCGAAAAGCTCCCAGAGATAAGAGCCATGTTAATTGGCGATGTTCAGGCGGCCTATGATGGTGATCCAGCGGCTAAGAGCACAGATGAGGTTATACTAAGCTACCCGTGCATCTTAGCCATTGCAACATATAGGGTAGCCCATGAACTCTATGTTAGAGGCGTGCCCATTATACCAAGAATTATGACTGAATATGCGCACTCAATAACTGGAATAGATATCCATCCCGGCGCTAAAATTGGGAGAAATTTCTTTATAGATCATGGAACAGGAGTTGTCATCGGAGAGACGACAGAGATAGGCGATAACGTTAAGATTTATCAGGGCGTTACCCTCGGAGCCCTAAGCTTCCCGAAGGATGATAAGGGTAAGCTGGTTAAGGGCTTAAAGAGGCATCCAACTGTCGGAAATAATGTTGTAATATACGCTGGCGCAACAATTTTAGGCGGGGAAACAGTAATAGGTGATGACGCGGTTATAGGCGGAAACGCCTGGATAACATCATCAATCCCAGCTGGAACAAAGGTTATAGCAGCGCCACCAAAACTATATTATGAGAACAGCGCTGAAAAATGAGGTATAGACAATAATAAATAACGCAATGAATGGTACCCGCTCTGTCCGACAACAAACGAATCTAAAAATATTAATGGATAAACTTTTATTTTATTAATCTTTGATTTGCTAAATTATTTATTTGCGGTTGAGGCTGATCGATGCTTTGGTGGATCTTTGAGAGCCTTGGACTGGCCGGTAGCGCTGTTGTTTTTTTAGTTGGGATGCTAGCTCTAGATAAATTAAGCGACCTGACTGTAGAAAATGCCGTTAAAGTTGCCGAATTAACTAGGGTTGGTAAGATGACAGTGGGCTTCCTGCTTATATCTACTTTTACGACACTACCAGAACTCTCAGTCTCGGTTTTCTCTATAGTGGATCCAGAAGCTATTGGGGTTGCTATAGGAAACGTTTTGGGATCAAATATTGTAAACATCTGCTTGATTCTAGGATTATGCATTTTAATATTATCATTAATGAAACCCCGTAAAACATATCACTTAGGTAAAACATCAACTAAAGAGATAAGAAACCTGTATTTTGGGTTATTTATTGCGTCATTAATACCATTAATCTTGGTTTACATTGGTTACGCAGGTAGCATTATAGGATCGGCTTTAATAACCATATATATAATTCATGTTATTCAACTTATAAGGTCCGAAAATAGAAAAGAAGAACGCTCCTTAAGCGAAGAAGATAGTGTTTCTAGACCTACGCTATTAACTATCCTCGGCGCAATTGGAGTGGTTAGCTGCGCCTTCTTCATTGTGGAATCGGCCACCTTTATTGCGGAGACCTTGGGTATTCCAAAAGTAGTGATTGGCGCAACGATTGTTGCCTTTGGAACAAGTTTACCAGAGCTTGTGAATGGCATAAATGCCACAAGGAAGGGGCATATTGAGTTAACTTTAGGCAATATTATTGGCAGCGGGTTCGTAAATATAACGTTAATTTTAGGTGTGACGTTGCTGGTTGGGCAATTCAGGGTTAATATGGTGGCATACTCTAATTTGGCGACCTTTTCAATAGTGGCTAATCTTATACTATGGTATTTCCTGTCTGGTGAAAGGATAGGTTGGAGGGAAGGCGCTCTTCTGCTCTTTATATACATATTATTTATTGTCACGAGTTTCGGTGCGCGCTGACCTAAAAGTTTTATTTATCTCTGGGCATGGAAAAGATTATAGGTAAGATTCCTCAATAATGTAGCCTTGCTCTAGAGAGCCAGGAAAGATATAAGGGTTGCCAAATGATATTTACATGCTTAGTGTGGTGAAGGTTTAGGTATGGGGCGCTATAAGCAGATTGCAGAAATAGTTAAGCTGATGGATGATCCAAAGCACGTCAGAAATACTAGCATAATTGCTCACGTAGATCATGGTAAAACCACTCTTTCAGATAGCTTGCTCGCTGCAGCTGGCATAATAAGCATGGAGGTTGCTGGACAGAGGCTCTTCTTAGACTCTTGGGAGCTCGAACAGAAGAGACAGATGACCGTCTTCCCATCAAATATAAGCTTAGTCCATGTATATAAGGGCGAGGAATATCTTATAAACTTAATTGATACGCCAGGGCACATAGACTTCAGCGGAGCTGTAACGAGAAGCCTAAGGGCTGTAGATGGGGCTCTTGTCGTTGTAGATGCAGTTGAGGGCCCAATGACCCAGACAGAGACCGTTTTAATGCAAGCTCTACGTGAGAGGGTTAAACCGATCCTATTTATAAACAAGGTTGATAGGCTAATTAAGGAGCTGAGGCTAACCCCCCAAGAGATGCAGCAAAGGTTCGCAAAGATAATACTTAGGATAAATCAACTGATTGAGAAATACGCTCCGCCCCAGCATAAGAAGGATTGGCAGGTTAGGGTTGAGAATGGCACGGTTGCTTTCGGCTCGGCCCTGCATAAGTGGGGCTTCACCCTACCATATATGAGGGCTAAGGGCGTAACTTTCAAGGATGTCATCGATGCATACTCTGGCACACCTGAGGAGGTTGCCAAGAAAGTTGATGCGTTAAGCAAGACAGTCCCGCTATATGAGCCAGTGCTTGACATGTTTTGTGAGCACCTGCCTAGCCCGCTAGAAGCCCAGCTATATAGGCAGACTCAGATATGGCCGGGGGATCCGAAGAGCGAGGTTGGCTTAAGTATGGCTAAGGTAAATCCCAGCGGCCCACTTCTTATGTGCGTTACGGCCGTTGAGGTCGACCCCCATAGTGGCATCATTGCAATAGGACGGGTCTTCAGCGGGGTTGTTGAGAGGGGTAAAGTGATACAGCTGGTTACTAGCAAGCAGAAGACAACCATACAACAGGTTTACATGTACATGGGTACCGATAAAATCATTGTTGATAGAATACCAGCTGGGAACATAGCAGCTATTTCGGGTTTGCCTCCCCTACAGGTTGGCGAGACGATAGCCGATGATGGCGTGGAAACGGTGCCCTTCGAGAGTCTAAAGTATGTCTCTGAGCCTGTTGTAACGGTGGCCATTGAGCCGGCAGATATTAGAGACCTGCCCCTCTTTGACAAAGTTGTACGCAAGATAACTCTAGAGGATCCAAATCTACATTTCACAATAAACAAGGAGACTGGAGAGTACCTTATGAGTGGAATGGGCGAGCTACACTTAGAGATAGCTGCCTACCGAATGCAGGAGGTAGGTCTTAAGGTTAAGATGAGTAAGCCGATAGTGGTGTATCGTGAGACAATAAGCCGAGACTATAAGGGCTCTCCAGTCATGGGTAAGAGCCCAAATAAACATAATAAGCTCTGGGTTACCGTGGAGAGACTTTCAGAGGATGTTATCGAGACCATAAAATCAGGTAGGATATCTGAGATGCAGAAACGAGATGAAAGACAGAGGATACTTATGCATGAATTCGGCTGGCCAGCAGAGGATGCTAGAAATGTAATAGCGATTGAGGGCACAAATGTTCTCGTAAACAGGATTAAGGGTAGACAGTTCGTGGAAGACGTCATAGAGCATGTTAAGGCAGCCTTCAGGGACGCTGTAAATTCAATGCCTCTGGCGAAGGAGCCGGCCTACGGCCTTAAGGTTAACCTTGAGGACATACTCATCCACGAGGATCCAGTGCATAGGGGACCAGCTCAAATAATGCCCATGACTTGGCGGCCAATATGGGGCAGCTTCTTATTATGCGAGCCGAGGCTCCTAGAGCCTATATTAAGCTTCGAATGTAAAGTTCCAAGCGACTTTCTAAGTCAAGTTATTGCAATTATCCAGAGGAGGCGTGGTAGGCTCATAGATATAACGAGCGAAGAGGATATAATGCTAGTTAAGGCTGAGCTGCCGGTAGCTGAGTCCTTTGGGCTTGCCGATGAGCTTAGGTCTTCGACTCAGGGAAGGGCTTTCTGGGCAACACAGTTTAGTAGGTGGGCGCCGGTGCCAGACTCGATGCAAATGGACGTAATAAGACAGATACGTGAGAGAAAGGGCCTAAGCCCAGAATTACCCAAGCCAGAGGACTTCTGCGACATGGAGTAAAAGGATAATGTTTAAAAGCGCCAAAACGCTCAATGAGGTAGTGGTCTGCTGGTGATAATATGCCGAGGGAGTTTAGGTATAGGGGATATACGCTTGAGGAGTTAATGGATATGTCGATGGACGAGCTCATGCAGTTGCTTACGGCGCGGGCTCGAAGAAGCTTGAGGCGCGGCTTATATTATGAGCAGAAAAGGCTCTTGGAAAAAGTGCGGCTTGCTAGGGAGGGTGGATATAATAAGCCAATTAAAACCCACTGCAGAGATATAATAATACTGCCGGAGATGGTTGGTCTAACAATTCACGTCCACAATGGTAAGGAGTTTGTCCCAGTAGAGATAAAGCCTGAAATGATAGGGCATTATTTAGGCGAGTATGCCATGACAAATAAGACAGTTAAGCACGGAGCCCCGGGCATAGGGGCTACGAGGAGCAGCATGTATGTGCCATTAAAGTAGAAGTATTTCACATTCTTTCGGGTGCCTCTATACCAAGAAGACTCAACGAGTTTCTCAAAACTATCCTTACAGCATCAACTAATAACAGTCTCGCGTCGCTTAACTCACGTGTCTCAGCTTTTATAACGGGCAGCAACGCATAAAACGTATTAAATTTATCTGCCAGAGAATTTGCGTAGTCTGCTATTAAGTTTGGTCTAAGGTTATCGGCCGCCTCAGCGAATATTTCTGGGAAACGCGCAATCATAAGTATTATCTCACGTTCAATGGGTTCTTTAAGTAAGGAGAAGTCCGCATCATTAACTTCTCTCGAAGCCCTCCTTAGTATACTACACGCCCTTGCATGAGTATATTGTATGTATGGCCCGCTGTTCCTCTCAAAATTCACAACTCTATCCCAAGTAAATATGACAGGCTTTAGCGGGTCCGTCTCGATTAATGCATACTTTACGGCGCCTATACCAATTTTCTCAGCTATTTCATGCATCTCGTCTTCAGATAAATCTACTGAGCGCCTTTTAACCTCCATGTATGCTCTCAAGATAGCCTCATCCATGACCTCATCTAAGGTTACGTAGCGCCCCCTCCTACCAGAGAACTTTACACCCGGAAAGTTCACAAGATTATATGCAAAGTGTATGAGGTTCTCTGCCTCCTTTCTATAGCCAAGGGCATATAACGCCAATTTAAGCTGTAGCTGAGCTAGCTTCTGCTCCATTCCTATTACGTTTATAACCTTGTCAGCCCTCTTAAACTTCCATATACTGTAGGCTACGTCCCGCGTTGTATATAGCGTTGTGCCATCTGATCTACCAAGCGTTAGGGACGGTATTTCATAGTCCTCTTTTAGGCCCATGCCCCTCTTAAGGTTAAAGTCTCTTGCAACGCTTTCGGCATCGAACTCAAGCACATCGCCCTTGCGAAAGACGTATGGTGTTTTCTTTAGCATCTTTAAGCACCTCGCTACATCACCGTTCCAGACAAAGCTGCTCTCCCAATCCCATGAATCAAAGTAAACATCGGCTTTCTCAAGCGTCTGCTTAAATCCCTCTAAGCATATAGATGAAACCTCGCGGACCAGGTTCTTTGCCCCCTCATCCTCCCTCTCATAGCTCCTCATAAGAGCGTTTATCTCAGCCTCCGGATCCTCTATTTTCTCAAAAGCATCCAGCATCTTATTGAACATGTCTGGAAATTTTTCTCGAAGTTCTGCAGCCACTCCAACCCATTCATCCAGTTCCATTTTAATCCTTTGAATTTCATCCCACATGCCTTGCTCTTTTTCTAACCGCTTTATTGTATCCTTAAGTATCTTAATCTCGAGTAGGCAGTTGGTAATAGCATATATGGCTCCCACAAAATGGTCTGGTTTCCCCTTTGGGGCGGGCTTGTCCAACAATTTATAGCCGAAAGCTGCTATCGCTGACTGCCGACCTACATCATCAACATAATAGTGTCTTGCTACTACATGTCCCCTAGCTTTAAGTATACGGGCTAGGGAGTCCCCTAGAAACGTGTTTCTCGCTGAACCAATATGGATTGGGTGGACGGGGTTAACGCTTGTATGCTCAACTATTATTCTCTCAGGCATGTTGATCCTAATAAAACCATACTCCACATCAAGTTTTCTGGCGGATATTATTGACAGCGATGTCAGCTCGGCATAGTTCACGTAAAAATTTATGTATCCTTGAGCCGCAGCCACATCCCTTACTAATGGGTAATCTTTAATCTTATTCTTAGCCTTAATTTCAACTTCTTCAGCAACTTCCTTTGGCGTTCTTGACAAGCACCTTGCCGCCTCAAAGCATATAAGTGAGGTTAATTCGCCAAACTGTGGTGGCGGTATATCGAGTGTAGCCTTAAATGCAGCTAGGTCAGGAGAAATTTCCTTCAGAGTCTTTAGCAATAGATCCTTGCATTGCTCCCTAAATTCTGTGAAGGGGCTATAGGATACCTTTTTCTTCATAGACTTTCACGCCGTTAGGGTGTTGAGTTCTCAAATAAAGCCTAGCACCATCAGCTTATTAAGGTCATCGCACTAAGTATATTAGCGATGATGAAGATCATTGGCCTCATTAGGATTATACGCCCAATAAATTGTGTAATGATGGGGTTCGCTGTTATAGTTGGCGCTGTTATATCTGCTGGAGGAAATATCGCTGAGGAGGGCATAACAAACTTAACATTCGGCTTTATAACCGCTTTCACATTAACCGGGGCCTCTATGGCGATAAACGACTATTATGATAGGGAAATTGACGCTGTAAATGAGCCGAGCCGACCAATACCCAGCGGACTAATAAGCCCTCTGGAGAGCATAGTGATATCAGTAGCACTAGTAATTGTTGGACTGGCTTCGGCAATATTGACGAGCCCGCTCTGCCTACTTCTGGCCACGGTATCATGGGTAATATCGGTGGTCTACTCGAAGTCTGGTAAGCGCACCGGCTTACCTGGAAACATGATGGTTAGCGCCTGTGTTTCCATTCCATTAATATACGGTAGCATATGCGCAGGGAAATTCATAGAACCCAGGATAGCAATCTTTGCCATTCTAGCCTTTTTGGCGAATACTGGCCGCGAAATAATTAAAGGCATTGCTGATATGGAGGGTGACAGAATAAAAGGCATTAGAACGCTCGCGACGTCCAGGGGGCCGAAGAAAGCGGCGCAGGCGGCCCTAACCTTCTTTACTATAGCGGTCGCCATAAGCCCGCTCCCAATAGCCCTAAAACTTGTAAACATGTATTTCATACCACCTCTACTCATTGCGGATGTCGGCTTTTTAGCGTCAGCGATAAGCGTAGCAAGAAATGCAACAAGGGAAAACTCCAAAAAAGCTAAGAAAGAAATCCTAGTATGGATGCTAATAAGCATAATAGCGTTCTTGATCGGAACCGTAAAGTAAAAAGGACCCCAATATTACAATATTTAGCAGAGGTAGCGCGGGGATAGCCAAGCCAGGTCAAAGGCGCAGGCTTCAGGAGCCTGTCCCGTAGGGGTTCGCGGGTTCAAATCCCGCTCCCCGCACCAATACCCCTAGTTCTGGTGCGGTTACCATAAGCCCAACTTTTAAATCTTCGAGTACAGAGTTTGCGCCGCGGTAAATACTGACTGAGGGCCTCAAGAAGAAAATAAAGGAACTTGGGATAGAAGTCAAGGGACTAGACTAAGAGCTTGGGAAACTTGGGAAAACTTGGTAAAGGCTTAATAGAGTTCATGAAGCTTAGTAGAACCTTCTGTTATTGGCTAAGTAAATGGGGAGAAATTGTCTTTGCTGAAAAGTTTGGCATGCCATCTGATAGAGCGATAAATGAGCTTGGGGCGGAGGGAAGACATCAAAAGCAGTAGCCCTAGAAGTCATTAAGGAATGGCTTGAACCAGAAGGATATAAGGTAAAGAAAGAGGAAGAAATTAAGACGCATTTAACTGAAAGTGAAAGAGGCTACACAGACCTAGTGGCAGAGAAAGATGGAAAAACCTTAAGGATTGAAATTGAACATCGCTCACCAAAAGAACAAGTAGAGAAAAACATAAGAAAGAACTTAGAGTATGCAGATACTCTTTGTATTATAGCTACTGATGAAACAGTAGAAAGAAAAGCCATTCAAGTTACATTAGAAATGTTGTTCAGGTTGAGGAAAGAAAGGCCTGAAAAAGATTTTGTGATAAAAGTTGGTTCGATAGGGAAACCTTAATAGAGCCTTTATGATTGCTTGCTGCTGGCATTTGACTTAAATTGCTTTTGCTTTAATAGGCTTTTTATTCCATCTTCTAGGGCTATCTTCGCCTTAAAGCCTAGGAGTCTCTCTGCTTTGGTCGTGTCCGCTAGCGTGTGATAGACGTAGTTTTTGATTAGGTTTGGCTCGTAGATTGGCTTTATGTCCTTCCTAAGTAACTTGTTAATCATGTCAACTATGTCGTTAAAGCTATGCGCTTTTCCCGTTCCGACGTTAAATATTTCATATTTATAGTCATATTCGGCTGCCAGCATAAATGCTTCTACGACGTCCGACACGTGTATGAAGTCTCTTGTCTGCGTTCCGTCTCCATATATTGTTGGGGACTCATTACGTTGGATTGCCCAGAGGAATTGCGAAATTATGTTTGCGTACTCGCCTTTATGTCCTTCCTTAGGCCCATAAACACTGAATAGCCTTAAGCCAACAGACTTGACTCCGTGTAACGTATTATAAAGCTTTGCCAGGCGCTCAATGGTATACCTGCACTCAGTATAATAGTCCGTCACGTATATTGGCATATCTTCTTTATATGGCAGCGGGTTGCCGTTATAGATGCTGCTTGTACTCGCGTAGACAACTTTACAGTTCTTTTTTCTAGCATACTCAAATATTGTGATGGCTTCGTTGATCGTCTTTCCAACCAAGGATGGATCACGCTTATACATTGGTGAGCTGGATGGCATGCCAAGATGGAAGATGAGATCGCTCTCTGGCGCGAGGTCGAATAATTTCTCATAAGGTTCTTTAAAGAACCTTACATCTAATCCCTCAATATTCTTCAGGCTACCAGTAGATAGATTATCGAAAATGATTACCTCATAGCCTTCTTTAACTAGGCACTCGACAAGATTGCTCCCAATAAACCCGCATCCGCCAGTAACAATAACCCTCAACGACAACATCCCCAACTACAATCAAAGAGTATGACAAAGATAAAATTTAACATTAGCACCGTAATGGCGCTTCCGGATCATCCCTGTGTGGGTGGACCCTAAGCCAATCTAGGAGCGGCTGCGTGGACGCTACGAGCAGTATTCGTTTAATGCCGGTCTTGCCGTTAACCGTTATTAGGCAGTAGTCCCTCTTAAACTCAACACTGCTCGTCTTCATGCTCAGTAGCTCGCCGGGCCTCAAGGCGCCCTCAAACAACACGTGGAGCATGGCCCTGTCACGCGGATTATCAGCAGCCTCCACCATCGCCCTAAACTCATCCTCGCCTATAAGTGCATGGCGTGGTCCTGCTATTCCTATCTCTAATAGTGAGCTTTACCCAGGCGACCTCGGGCGGCATAGGCGTATTCCTATCGCAGCTACCATACTTGGCGTACTGGATCATCTTCCTCAGGGTGATCTTCTTGTCATGCTTAGTCCACTCCCTATATGGCTGCCGATTAATCCACGCAACTACACGCTCAACATCCCTCTTAGTAGCCTTCTCCAGCTCAAAGTCTATTACGCGGAGTAATGCTATGGCGTGATCCGCGTACTTGCAGACCCTGGCCACACTAAGCC
>Ga0105162_1001046_pt1 | contig 16581 bp, 15 predicted proteins | sample JNZ201metaG_FD_81532 | JGI IMG/M metagenome (GOLD analysis project Ga0105162, IMG submission 81532) | Hot spring microbial communities from Jinze hot spring, China to study Microbial Dark Matter (Phase II) - JNZ 20120812A | ecosystem: Environmental > Aquatic > Thermal springs > Hot (42-90C) >...
GAGGAACTTTTGAAGAAAATTTATAAATACACAGGAAGGGCTTATAAAATTGGTATAACAGGTCCGCCAGGCGCTGGTAAAAGCACGCTCGTTTTTCAACTCACAAAACTTTTGAGAAATGAAAAAGCAAAAATTGGAATAATCGCTGTTGATCCAACAAGTCCATTCACTGGAGGGTCATTGCTTGGCGATAGAGTAAGGATGAATGAGCTGTCCCTTGATGAAGGCGTCTTTATAAGAAGTATGGCGACCAGAGGAAGTTTGGGTGGATTAAGCAAAAAAGCAGTTGAAGCAGGAGATATACTTGATGCAGGTGGATTTGATTATGTAATTTTTGAAACGGTCGGGGTGGGTCAATCCGAACTTGATGTTGTAAAAGTTGCCGATACGGTCATAGTTGTTCTCGTCCCCGAATCAGGTGACTCAATTCAAGCAATGAAAGCTGGATTAATGGAAATAGCCGATATATTCGTTTTAAATAAAAGCGACAGAGAAGGTGCAGATATAGCTGTAAATGCAATTAAAAGTGTGTTAAGTTTCAGGGTTAAGAAAGACGAATGGGAGGTTGAGGTTGTAAAGACAATTGGAAGCACAGGCGCTGGAGTTAACGAGCTTCTGAATTTGATCAAAAAACATCGGGAATTTTTATATAACACGGGTGAATTTGAAAAAAGAAGAAAAGAAAAGTTAAAACTGAAGATAAAGGAAATAGTTGAAGAGAAGCTCCGTGAGGATTTCTGGACAGATGATCGTCAAAAGTTGCTTGAGGAAAAAGTCAATCTCCTTACAAACTTACATATAAACCCATTTGAAGTGGCGGAAGAACTAATTGAACATTTTTACCAGCAAAATTCACTATAGAAAAATCGGAGTCAAAAGCTCCATTGAAAAATAATTTAGGGCAAAAGTTATGGACTTTTATTTAACCGAAACTCAAAAGCAAGTTAAACAACTTGCTCGTGATTTTGCAGAAAATGAAATTTCACCTTATGTCAAAAAATTTGACATAACAGGTGAGTTCCCAGTTGAGATAATAAAAAAGCTGGGTGAAATTGGTTTCCTCGGGATAACATTTCCCGAAAAATACGGCGGTGCGGGATTAAGCTACTTGGATTATGTTGTGATAATTGAAGAAATAAGCAGAGTTGATCCATCAATAGGTTTGAGCGTTGCAGCACACAATGGGCTTTGTTCAAATCATATTTTCATGTTCGGAAATGAGAAGCAAAAGCAAAAATATCTTCCTGAACTTTGCAGTGGTAAAAAGATAGGTGCTTGGGCTTTAACAGAACCACAAGCAGGAAGCGATGCAGCAAATTTACTAACAAACGCCGTTCGTTATAATGATTATTATGTGATTAATGGAAATAAAACCTTTACAACGCATGGTGGTGTTGCTGAGGTAGTTGTGGTTATAGCTGTGACCGATAAAAGCAAGGGTAAAAATGGAATCTCTGCTTTCATAGTTGAAAAAGGTTATAGTGGTATAATCGTTGGTAAGAGGGAAGATAAACTTGGGATGAGAGCGAGCGAAACATGCTCGTTAACATTTGATAATTGTAAGGTTCCAGCTGAAAATTTAATCGGTGAGGAGGGACAAGGATACAGACAGGCAATGGAAATTCTCGCTGGTGGTAGAATTGGGATAGCTGCGTTATCTGTTGGGCTTGCTCAGGGAGCTTTGGAATTGAGTTTGAAATATGCAAAAGAAAGGAAGGCTTTCGGGAAATATATAGGTGAGTTTCAAGCCATTCAATGGAAACTTGCAGATATGGCCACTCAAATAGAGGCAGCAAGGTTGCTTACATATAAAGCAGCTTATCTTAAAGACCAAGGTAAAGATTACTCACTTTATGCATCAATGGCGAAATACTTTGCAAGTGAAGTTGCCGTCAAATGTGCAAATGAAGCTGTTCAAATTTACGGCGGATATGGCTATATAAAAGAATATCCCGTTGAAAAACTTTACAGAGATGCGAAACTTTTAACGATAGGTGAGGGGACAAGCGAGATTCAAAAGCTCATCATAGCAAATAAAATACTTAAGGAGCTTTCACATCTGGACTAATTTGCAATGGCGATAGATAAAGCCAAAACTCGTGAAGCTCCAGCATCAACAAGTGCCTTCGCACACTGATTCACAGTTGAACCAGTTGTGATGACATCATCAACAACAATAAATTTTCTCCAGGGGACGAAATTTTTATATTTATCTTTGACCTTAAAGGCATCTTTTACATTTTCTTTTCGCTGTTCAAGATTTAACTTTGTCTGTGTTTGTGTGTTTCTTACTCTGATGAGAAGGTCATTTATAAGGTTTATTCCAGTTACTCTGCTTATGCCTTTTGAAATTAATTCACTTTGGTTATACCCCCTTTCCCTTAATCTAATTTTGTGAAGTGGGACGGGAATTAAAGCGTCGGAAGAGATGAAATCAGGATCATTTTTAACGGAATTTCCCACAATTTCTCCAAGAAGTATTCCAATTGATGGTTTATTTTGGTATTTAAGTTCGTGAATTAAAGTTTGAATTATGCTCTCATCTTTAAAATAGAAACAAGCAAATGCTTTGGATATATACCCATCGCTCCTAAATTTTGTCGCAAAGGTTCGTTCTATATCAACAGGTTCAACTCTTTCAATTTTATGTATGCACTCAGAGCAAATTATCATTCGTTTATCTTCAAGATGCCGATGACAGATTTCACATTCATAGATAAAAATGAAGTCAAGAATTGAATCAAGAAAGAATTTGATCGTTGACAGAAGCATTTTATCCGCTATTAATTAGGAGTTCTGCAATTTGCACTGCGTCATATAGAATTAACAGCACAAGATAAATATAACAAAGAAATTTCCTCGCGTCAAGAGATTATGATTTTGAAGAGCGATTCACTCAAAAAATAAGCTTGGAATGGGAAATGAAATTTAAATTTTGAATATATAAGTTATTTTGATTAATTTTTTTAAAAACCTCAAACGGAAGTGATAGTTCTTGGGATAGAGACATCGTGCGATGAAACATCCGCTGCTGTTTTAAAGGATGGGAAATTGCTCTCAAGTATAGTTTCATCTCAGTATTTTCATTCAAAATATGGTGGCGTTGTCCCAGAGCTTGCATCAAGGGCACATCAAAGGGTAATTGTAAAAGTTGTAGATGAAGCTTTAACCTCAGCGGGGATTAAGAAAGAAGAAATTGATGGAATTGCCGTAACCTATGGACCTGGATTGATTGGTTCATTACTTGTTGGCGTTAGCTTCGCAAAAGCGATGGCTTATGGGTTAAAAATTCCAATTGTTGGTGTCAATCATATTGAAGGTCATGTGTTTTCAACTTTCCTTATGGATGAGCATCCGGATTTTCCATTTATAGCGCTTGTTGTCTCGGGTGGTCATACTATGCTTATTCTCGTTGAGGACTTTTTGAAGTTGACACTTCTCGGGCAAACCCGAGATGACGCAGCTGGGGAAGCTTTTGATAAAGTAGCAAAACTTTTGGGGCTTGGTTACCCCGGGGGACCATTTATAGATAAACTTGCCCGTGAAGGTGATCCAAATTTTGTGAAATTTCCAAAGCCAATACCATCCTCAAAAAGCAAATCTTCAAGGGAAACCGATGAGTTGAACAAATATGAGTTCAGCTTCAGCGGTTTAAAGACCGCGGTTCTTTATTATTTGAAAAAAATAAACTTTCAAAGTCTTGGGGAAGAGGAAAAAAACAAATTGATAAGAGATATAAGCGCAAGTTTTCAAAGGGCTGTGGTTGAAGCACTCGTTGAGCAAACTATAAAAGCAGCGAAAGATTTTAATGTAAAAAACATAACCATTGCAGGTGGGGTTGCCGCTAATTCCGAACTCAGAAAAACAATGAAGGAAAAAGCTGAAAATGAAGGCTTAAAACTTTACATCCCAGATCTTGCATATTGCACGGATAACGCTGCAATGATCGCTTTCGTTGGATATATTAAACTTAAAAGTGGAATTAAACATGATTTTGATTTAGCCCCTGTCCCGAATTTAAAAATTTAAGTTCAAAACCGATGAACAGAATTCAAAATGTCTTAAATACCAAAAATAAAATGTTAATTCCTTACATTACGCCTGAATTCCCAATCAAAGGAGTGACTTTACCTTTACTTGAAGGGCTTTTTGATGCTGGGAGTGATATGATTGAAATTGGAATTCCGTTCAGTGATCCGATAGCAGATGGACCCACGATTCAGCATTCTTCTTATGTTGCTCTTAAAAACGGGGCAAGTTTTAAAAAAATTTTGGACGATGTTTCAAAATTTAGGAAAAAATATTCAACGCCAATTATTTTGATGGGTTATTATAATTCAATTCTAAGTCGTGGAATTGAAAATTTCGTCGTTGAAGCTATCTCAAACGGGGTTGATGGAGTTATAGTCCCAGATCTTCCAATAGATGAGGCAGATAAATTAATTGAAATCTCTCAAAGATATGGATTGAGCAATATATTTCTTGTCGCTCCGACTTCAAGCGATGAGCGTATAAAGCTGGTCTCGGAAAAATCAACCCATTTTGTTTATTGCGTGTCGGTTATGGGTGTAACAGGTGAGAGGGAAGAATTCGGCGGAGAAGATTTTGAAAACTTTATGCTGAGGGTTAGAGCAAACTCAAACAAACCATTTGTCGTTGGATTTGGTATATCAAAACGAGATCATGTTTTAGAGGCGTGGAGATGGGCTGATGGCGCTGTGGTTGGATCAGCGCTGATAAAAAAGCTCTTCAACATTGACGAAATTTCAAAGTGTGTGAAAGTTGCCTTTGAATTTATAAGTGAGCTCAAAAATGGACTGGTTGAAGAGAAAAAATAAATACTATGATGAAATTGAAAGGTGGCGCAAAAAAATTGATAAAATTGATATCAAAATTGTCCGACTTCTAAATAGAAGAGCGAGGTATGCAAACGAAATCGGAAAAATAAAACAAAAATTGAATTTACCCATCTATTCACCAGAACGAGAAAGTCAGGTCATCCAGAATGTCATGAAACATAATTACGGTCCTTTATCGGATATGGCAATTAAAAGGTTATATGAAAGAATCATTGATGAGTCAAGACGACTTGAAAGGGAATCAGCGGAACTCAGAGGAAAAAATAAAATTCAAGCAATAAATGTGAATTCGTTTTCAGGAAAAGCGATGTTTGACCTTTTAAGGAAACTTGTAATTTTGCTGATTTTAATTTTTCTTCATATAATCAACAGTGAATTTTTCCTTTCCAACTCTCCTGCGACCAAGTTTGTTTTTATTGAGGTACCTAAAAATTCAACATTTAAACAAACAGTTGAAATTTTAAACTCCGAGGGGATTTTGAAAAGTAAAATAATTTTTTATTATACCGGCAAGGTGCTTGGCTTTGATAGAAAGGTTAAGGCTGGAAGATACATTTTTATAGATAATCTGCCAATGGCTATTGTGGTAAAAGAGATAACAAATCCAGCCTATATTATATCCGTAAGCGTCACAATTCCAGAAGGGATAACCGCGCGAAGAATCGCAGGTATATTGAAATCAAAAATTGGGATTGACTCAACAAAATTTATGCAACTTGTCAACAGCGCTGATTTTGCACAAAAGCTTGGGATACAGGCAAATGGGCTTGAGGGTTATCTTATGCCAGATACATATATTTTCGTGTGGGGAGATGATGAAGAAAAAGTGATTGAGAAAATGGTTTCAGAGTTTAAGAAATTTTACAATGATAGTTTGATGGGAAGGGAAAAAGTTGTTGGATTAAATACTCATCAAGTTGTGACGCTTGCTTCAATAGTTGAGGGAGAAGCAAGGTTTGAGGATGAAAAACAGCGAATTGCGGGTGTATATTTTAATCGTTTAAAAAGAAAGATGCCACTTGAAGCTGACCCAACGATTCAATATATAATTCCAGATGGACCGAGAAGATTGTTTTATAAAGATTTAAAAATTGAATCGCCTTATAACACATACCTAAATCCTGGCTTGCCCCCAGGACCTGTGAATAATCCAAGTAGAAGTTCAATTCTAGCTGTTCTCTATCCTGAGAAAAATAAGTTTTTATATTTCGTCTCTGATGGGAGTGGGAGACATGTTTTTTCACGAACATATGATGAGCATCTTAAAGCGGTGAGAAGATATAGAAAAGCTCTTGCTGAAAGAAGTGAGCGAAGCAAAACAAACGAAAAAATTAAATGAAGTTGATTCTGGAGATATTTAAGTTTTTACTCAAAATTGACCTTCGCACGAGGAAAGAAGGGAAGATTTCGTATGGCAGGCTCATTTTGATTTTTGTGACGAATTTTTTATGGTTTTTCATATTAAGTTCCACAATTGCAATTTCTGGGATAGACAAACAAAATTTGAGATTGTTTCTTCTTGATTTTTCTTTTGTAATTTTCTCGCTTGAATTTCTGCTAATTGCATTTACAATAATTGTTGAGTTTGATTTACTCCTATTAAATCCGCTGGAAGTTGAATTTTTTTCATTTCTACCCATCAACCAAACAATTTATGGGTTAGCGAAGTATTTCAATTTCTTGTTTTTTATTTCTTTATTAAGTTTTTCTTACAATCTTTCGCCAGCGCTTGTTCTTTCAATTTTGAATTTTTTTACTTCTGGAATTTATGAAAATTCGTTTTTGAAAATTTCACTTTCATATCTATTCGTTTCGTTTTTATATGTGGTTTTAATTTCAAATTTTGTGCTTCTTGGATTGCTTTTTCTTGGAAGGGGGGTCAAGATTGAAAGGCTCAAAAAATTTATTTTCCCACTGCAAATTTTTGCTGTCTTCGCTGTGTTTTTCATTTATCAAGTGCTTAACAAATACCTTACCTCTAATGAAAGCGATGGCATATTTACACTTCTGGACAGGAAATTTTCATTTATTGCGATTTTACCACAATTTGTTTTTCCAAAAATTTTTATCATATTGTCGGGCGTTGGTTATGAGAGTTTAAAGTTTTTTGAAATTATCGTGATTGTGTTTTTGATGCTTCTAATAAGTCCTGTTTTCTTTCTGAAGCTTGAAAATCTCAAGAACATACTTGTTGGGTATAATTCGGGAAGAGGTGAAGGTGTGAGTTACTGGTTCATTGAAATTTTGAAAAGGTTTAAAAAATTATTCTTCAAAACGGGGTCAACTTTTGCAATTTATGAGCTCGTTTATGTCTACTTAAGAAGGGACAGGTCTATCAGGGTCAAAATTTTATCAGCATTTGTTATATCAATTGCAATAGCCGTCTACCTTTTAACTTTAGATCGGGTTGGAAATCCAATTCTTGAACCAGCATCAAGGGCAAATGTTATGATGTTAATTTCACTTTTCTTTAATGTCATCGCTGGGATTACCGCTATACAAAATCATCGGGATTATGAAGCAAACTGGGTTTATAACTTCATCGGCATGGATGAAATTTATGAGACATTTCGCTCTGGTTTTATGGTTCTCTGGCATCATATTTTAATTCCATTGCTCGTTATTTTCTTCTTTACATATTTGATCAGGACGGGTGAGTTTTTAGCTGTTTTTCTGCATATTTTCATAACGCTTTTGATCCTGAAAGTATTTTTTAATTTTGCCTTGCTTTTTTTCGTTAATTTGCCTTTAAGTCAGCCATATGAAAAGTTAAGTTCAGCCGAGAAGATATTTGCCCAGATTTTTGCATTGATGGCGGTTTTCATAGCTGTGATATTTGAGAAGGGAATCTATGGATTAGTTATAATTTCTAAAAGTTATTTTGTGCTTTTACCATTTTTAATTTTTCTTATGGTTGTTGAAAGATATAGTTTAAAAATTTTGAAACGAAAGGTAGGGAGGATTTTCAAATGTCAAATAAGCGGAGGGTGATAATTGGAGTATCGGGCGCAAGTGGTGGAATTTATGCGGTGAGGACGATAAGGGCATTTTTGATCCACGGTTTTGAAATTCATCTTATTGTTTCGGACTATGGAAATTTTGTTTTAAAGGATGAATGCGGGATTGATCTTAGGGCTGGGGAGCCAATGGAAATTTTTAGAAAGATGTTTGGTTCAGAGATTGAGAATGGCGAGATCGTAAAATACAATTTCAGAGATTTAAAAGCGAGGATTTCAAGTGGCTCTTTTGAAACGGATGGTATGATTGTGGTTCCCTGTTCTGTTAAGACGCTTTCTGGGATTGCAAATGGGACATCTTCAAATTTAATTGAGCGTTCCGCGGATGTTTGTTTGAAGGAAAATCGCCTTCTCGTTCTTGTTTTTCGTGAGACCCCGTTGAATTTAATTCACATTCAAAATATGCTTACACTTACTCAAGCTGGCGCTAAAATTCTTCCGGCTTCCCCAGCTTTCTATCATAAGCCAAGGACATTTGAAGAGCTTGCTGATTTCATAGCTGGGAAAGTTTTAACTCTTTTTGGAGTAAAACATAACCTTTACAAAAAATGGGGTGAGGAAGAATGAAAGTTTTATTCTTGTTAATTTTTTTGCAACAAATTTTTACTTCAATCATGCTCTCACAGGAAAGCGAAAGAAGGTATAGGGCAAGAGAATTGGGAATTGCGGTTGGGATCTTACCAACTGGAAAATATAATGCGATCACCGATGTTAAAGGGGTAAAAGTTGGACATAAAACGATAATCAAAGGTGATAGTATAAGGACGGGAGTTACGGTGATAATCCCGCATGAAGGTGATATATTTAAGGAAAAAGTTCCCTGCGCGTTTTATGCTGGAAATGCGTTTGGAAAATTTGTCGGCTCAACTCAAATTGAAGAGCTTGGGGAACTTGAAACACCAATTGCCCTTACTAACACACTTGCGGTGCCAAAGGTTGCGGATGCGTTAATTCAGTTTACACTTGAAAAATCTGGGATGGATATCCGCTCCGTTAATCCCGTCGTTGGGGAAACAAATGATGGCTATCTTAACAAAATTCAAGATAGAGTTATCACATATCAAGATGTTCTTGATGCGATAAATTCTGCAAGTTCTGGAGAAGTTGAGGAAGGTTCGGTTGGAGCTGGGACTGGGACGATCGCGTTTGGCTGGAAAGGGGGGATAGGAACAGCTTCAAGGGTTTTACCCAAAAATCTTGGTGGATGGACGGTAGGAGTTCTCGTGCAAACAAATTTTGGTGGAATTTTAAGCATAAACGGAGCACCTGTTGGGCTTGAACTTGGCAAGTTTTATCTTAAAAATGAGCTTGAAAAAGCAGATGGCTCAATTATAATTGTGATCGCAACAGATGCTCCACTTATGCCAAATCAATTAAAACGACTTGCAAAAAGAGCAATGCTTGGACTTGCAAGGACTGGTTCCCCATCTACAAACGGAAGCGGTGATTATGTCATAGCTTTTTCTACAAATCCAGATTGTAGAATTAAATCAATAGAGGATTATCAACCGCAAACAATAAAAGTTTTGCCAAACTTTGCTCTTTCACCACTTTTTCAAGCTGTCGTAGAAGCAACAGAAGAAGCAATTTACAACTCAATTTTAAAAGCAACGACGATAACTGGATATATGGGCAGAAAGGTTGAGGCAATACCAATAGATAAAGTTCTGGAAATCCTCAATAAATACAATGTCCTTAATTATGATAAAAAATTTAAAGCGAAATAAAAAATGGCTGAAAAAACAATCGCAATAATTGAGGATGACAAAGATATACTTGAACTTATAGCATTACACGCACAAAAAGCTGGTTTCAAAGCGAAAAAATTTGAAAATGCTGAATCTTTTCTCAGATATCTTTCAACTGATATCCCTGACCTTTTAATTCTTGATTTGATGTTGCCTGATATTGACGGGCTTGAGATTTGTAAGAAATTGCGAAGTGATCCTGCTACATCAAAATTACCGATAATAATTTTAACTGCAAAAATTGATGAAGTGGACAAAATAGTTGGGCTTGAACTTGGAGCAGATGATTATGTGACCAAACCGTTTTCTCCCCGTGAGCTTATGGCAAGGGTGAAAGCAGTCTTAAGAAGAACATCAGGAGAGGAACAAAAAGCTGAAATTATTAAAGTAGGTGATATGCTTACGATTGATGTAAACAGGATGGAAGTTTATGTTGAGAATGAAAAAGTTGATCTTACCTTGACTGAATTCAAGATACTCAAATGTCTTGCTGAAAAACCTGGATGGGTTTTCTCACGGGAGCAGATCCTTAACTCTGTGTGGGGAAGCAGTAAATTCATATTTGATCGGACGATTGATGTTCATATAAAAAAGTTAAGAGATAAACTTGGTAAAGCGGGAAAGTTAATCAAAAGTGTTCGCGGGCTTGGATATAAAATTGAATCTGAGTGAAAAATGAAAAACATCAAAATTTATTTTTTCATATTTTTGATTTTGACAGTTGTGTTGCTTTTTATCAACCCCATCATTGGTATTGTTTGCGCGCTTTTATTTGGGCTTTGGTGTTTGAAAAACTTTATTAACCCATTGCAAAAAATCAATGATAAAATAAAAAACTTTTCCATCTTTAAGAAGTCATCAGCCGATGAGATAACTCTATGGGAAACGGAGAGGGAAATTGATAAGTTGCTGTTTGAATATGAGAATCTTTTGAAAACTCTTGAAGAAAAAGAAGAAAAATTTAAGTTTTTTCTTGAATCTTTACCAAATGCCATTTTGCTTGTTGATGATAACGGAAAGATAAAGTATTACAATGGTAAGTTTTTTGATCTTTTTTCAAAGATGGGCGTGTTAATTCAGACTGCTGAGAAAATCGGGGATGGAAAGTTTTACTGGGAAATAATTCGTGATTTTAATTTGATTGAGTTCATTAAATATGCAGTTGGGTATAGGGGTAAGTGGGATAATTTGAAACTTTCACGAGAGATTGAAATTTATGGGAAAACTTTTAATGTTAGCGCATTTAAAGGCAATGATGAGGAAGTGTTTATAATTTTTGACGATATAAGTTTGGCTAAAGAACTTGTTGAGATAAAAAGGGAACTTGTAGAGAATATCTCACATGAGTTGAAAACCCCACTTTCAAATATAAAAGGCTATATTGAAACGCTTGAGGAAGAACTTAAAAGAATAGGGAAAAAGTTTAAACAAATTAATGAGATTATAATTTACCTTGACCCCGTGAAAAGAAATACAGATAGATTGATAAGAATTATAAATGACCTTTTGATACTTTCGGAGGTTGAATATGGAGTAAAATTTGAGGAAGAAAAAATTGATTTTAAAAAGATCCTCAATGGAATTTTAAAGATGTATGAGAAAACTTTGAAGGATAAAAAATTATTTTGTGAACTTAACATATCAGATGAGCTCCCTGAATTTTATGCTGACCCATATAGAATTGAGCAAATGCTTTTCAATCTCGTGGATAACGCTGTAAAATATACCGACAAAGGTGGTATAAAGATCAGGATTGAACCATATAAACAGCATTCTGAAAGAAAACCAAACGCAATAAGGATAATCGTTGAAGATACGGGAATAGGTATCCCAAGGGAGCATATTCCAAGGATATTTGAAAGATTTTATGTTGTGGACAAGTCAAGGTCAAGGCAAAGTGGAGGAACGGGACTTGGGTTGTCAATTGTGAAGCATATTGTTTTGATGTACAATGGTAAAATAAATGTTGAAAGCAAGGTTGGCATTGGAACAAGGTTTGAAATTGTGCTCCCTGTTAAAAAGCAAGACAAAATTAAACCGAAAGAAATTAAAATTTGATTTAACGATTTCTTAATATTTCTTTAACAAAATTTTAACCTTTGAAAGTTAACTTTCGCATGAATAAAAAATATAAACACCTTAAACGGATGGATTTGAAAAAGATCTTCATTATGCTTACCACCTTATCTTTCCTACTAACATCTTTTCTAATTTCTCAAGACAGAGAGCTTCTTGGAGCGGGTGCTACATTTCCATATGTTCTCTATTCAAAAATGTTTGATGATTATTACAAAAAAACTGGGATAAAGGTTAATTATCAATCAATTGGTTCGGGCGGTGGAATAAGGCAGTTGAAGGAAAAAACCGTTGATTTTGGAGCTTCCGACGCTTTTCTTTCCGAGGCTCAACTTAGGGAGTTTGATTCACCAGTTATTCATATCCCAATTTGTCTTGGTGCTGTCGTGATAACCTATAATTTGCCTGGAAACCCAGAACTTAAATTAACTCCTGATGTCATAGCGGATATCTATCTTGGAAAAATTAAAAAATGGAATGATCCAAAGCTTGTATCTCTAAACCCTGATGTGAAATTGCCAAATATGAATATAACTGTAATTCATAGGTCTGATGGGAGCGGGACTACATTTGTTTTCGTTGATTATCTATCAAAAGTAAGTAAGGAGTGGGAAACCAAAGTTGGTCGTGGCACTTCAGTAGCATGGCCAGTTGGACTTGGTGGCAAAGGAAATGAAGGGGTTACAGGGCTTGTTAAACAAATCCCAGGGAGTATAGGATATGTTGAGTTAATCTATGCGAAACAAAATAAATTACCTGTAGCTTTGATTAAAAATAAAAAAGGAAAATTCATAAAACCAGAGTTATTTTCTATCACTTCTTCTGCGAAGGTAGATATTCCAAGTGACACAAGAGTATCAGTCACAGATACCGATGCCGAAGATGGCTATCCGATAAGTAGCTTCACTTGGATACTTATTTATAAAGAGCAAAATTATAAAAACAGATCTCTTGAGAGAGCTAAACAACTTGTAAAGCTTTTATGGTGGATGATACATGAAGGGCAAGCGCATACAGAGCCACTTGATTATGCGAAGTTACCACCTGAAGTCGTTAAAAAGGCAGAAGCTTTAATCAAAACGATAACATATAATGGCAAGCCAGTTTATAAAGAGGTGGGAATTAAATAAAGATAAAATATTCAACTTAATTTTGGCTGTTTCAGCGGTTATTTTAATTATCCTTGGTGTTGGGTTTTTCTTGAGTTTATTTAACGCATCGCTTGTATCTTTGAAAAAATTTGGATTATCCTTTTTTACAGGTGTTATCTGGGATCCGGTTCAAGAGAAGTTTGGTGCATTGCCTTATATTTACGGAACGCTTGTGACATCTTTCATATCTCTTGCTATTTCTTTGCCATTTTCAATTGCGATAAGCATAGTCCTTGGTGAGTATTTTCAAAAAGGTTTTTTTGCTGAGATTTTAAGATATTTGACCGAGTTAATTGCTGGTGTCCCATCGGTTGTGCTTGGTTTTTGGGGGTTGTTTTTTCTTGTTCCATTGGTTCGGGAGTTTGAAATAAAAATTGGCGTTACTCCATATGGAGTTGGTATTTTAACAGCGTCAATAATTCTTGCTTTTATGATTTTACCTTATTCGGCTTCAATTGGGAAAGATGCGATGCGACTTGTCCCAAATGAGCTTAAAGAGGCAGCCTATGCACTTGGGGCAACACGCTGGGAAATGATAAAAAAAGTTATGCTTCCCTACGCAAGATCTGGAATAATTGCCGGGGTAATTTTATCACTTGGTCGCGCACTCGGTGAAACAATGGCTGTCACAATGGTAATCGGAAACTATCACGGGATTCCTGAGAATATATTTAGTCCCGGAAATACAATAGCAAGCGTCATAGCAAATGAATTTACAGAGGCAACCAGCGAGGTATATCTTTCAAGCTTGATGTATCTTGGCATGACCCTGTTTATAATAACTACGGTGGTAAATTTAATTGGCAGATTCATTTTGAAAAAATTACAACATTGAAAATGAAAAGTTATGTATTTTAGAATAATCAAAAGCAAAGCAATTTCAGTTTTATTAACTTTTATTGCACTTTTATCCACCATACCTTTTCTGCTTGTTCTTTACTTTATTTTGAAAAATGGGATATCTGTTATCAATTGGGAGTTTTTAACAACTCTTCCTAAGCCTGTTGGTGAACCCGGGGGCGGGATTTTAAATGCACTGGTCGGGACGATAATTTTAATTTTGATCGCTTTATTTCTCTCTGTTCCTTTGGGCATTATGGTTGGAATTTATCTTTCTGAACACCCTGAAGGTAAAATTGCGTTTTTCTCGCGACTTGTATCGGAAATTTTACAAGGGGTTCCGTCAATTGTAATTGGAATAATTGCTTATCTCTGGGTTGTTAAGCCAATGGGGCATTTTTCAGCTTTATCTGGAGGGGTTGCACTTGGAATAATGATGTTACCGCTTGTTATAAAATCAACAGAGGAAATTTTAAAGTTAATCCCTAATGAAATAAAAGAAGCTTCGCTTGCGCTTGGTGTGCCTTATTATAGAACAATTTTGAGGGTTATAATTCCAGCTGGTTTAAGTGGTATTTTAACGGGGATACTTGCTGGGGTTGCAAGAATAGCTGGGGAGACAGCTCCTTTGCTTTTCACAGCATTCGGGAATCCATTTTTAAATTTCAATATACTTAAACCAATAAGTGCAATGCCACTTCTAATTTTTACCTACGCAGTGAGTCCTTATGAAGATTGGTGGTCAAAAGCATGGGGGGCATCTTGTATTTTGGTTATTTTTGTCTTATCTTTAAATGTGATAACGAGATTGTTAAGCAAAAGATGATTTTATCTAAACTTTTTGGGATGAAAAACAAATTTTTTATAGAGAATGATTGATATAGTTTTGAGAACTGAAAATTTGACCGCTTCATACGATGAACATGTCGTTGTAAAAAATGTAAGTCTTTCCATAGTGAGGAATAGTATAACTGCGATCATGGGTCCTTCTGGATGCGGTAAAACCACACTTATTCGTTGCTTTAACCGAATGCATGAACTTTCACCTAAAGCAAGAGTTGAAGGGAAAGTTTATCTTATTGAAAATTCTTATAAGAGGGAAGAAATTGACATATATTCAATTGATCCAATGCTTGTGAGAAGAAAAATTGGAATGGTTTTTCAAAGACCTAATCCTTTCCCAACAATGACAATATATGAGAATGTGATAGCTGGATATATTCTAAATGGGATAAAACTTAAGAAAAGTGAAGCTGATGAAATAGTTGAAGAAACTTTGAAAAAGGTTTCGCTTTGGGATGAAGTGAAAGACCGACTCAATAAAAAAGGGACTTTTTTATCAGGTGGACAACAACAGCGTCTTTGCATCGCAAGAGCACTGGCAATGAAACCAGATATCATTCTACTTGATGAGCCAACCTCAGCGCTTGATCCAGTTGCAACAATGAGAATTGAGGAATTGATTGAGCAATTGAAAGATACCGTAACGATAGTTATAGTTACCCACAATGTCGGGCAAGCTGGAAGAATTTCAGATTATGTTGCATTTATGTATCTTGGGGAGTTAATTGAGTATGGTCCAACGGATATTGTATTTACAAGACCATCCCATGAGAAAACAGAGGAGTTTCTCGCAGGTAAAATTGGATAAATTAATTTATAGGTGAACTTTATGTTTTATGAAAAATTAAATAAACTTAAAGAAAAAATCATTGAACAGGGAAATCTTGTTGAAAGCATGATTGAGAAAAGCATCAGAGGGCTTTTAAACAAGGATAGACAGCTTCTTCTTGAAGTGATTCAAGTTGATGAGCCAAGATCCAACGAAAATGAAATTGAAATAGATGAAATGTGTGTTAATTTAATCGCAAGATTTCAACCGGAGGCTCGCGATTTGAGAACTGTTATAATGATTTTAAAAATGAATAACGATCTTGAGCGAATTGGAGATATGGCTGAAAATATAGCTGATAGTGCTCTTTTTCTGATTGAAAGACCGCAAGTTAAACCCTTGATTGATCTACCAAAGATGGCAGAAGAAACAATTAGGATGCTTAAAGATAGCATTGATGCCTTTATAAAAAATGATTCAAATCTTGCGAAAAACGTTTGTGAAAGGGACGATATAGTTGACGCTTACCGAGACCAGATTCTGCGGGAGTTAATTACATATATGATCTCTGACCCAACGACAATTGAAAGGGCAATTCATATTGAAAGGATATCAAGGAATCTTGAGAGAATTGCGGATCTTGCTACAAATATAGGAGAGGATGTCGTTTATATAGTTGAAGGAAAGGTTATAAAGCATGGCAGATATAAAGAGGCAGAAGGTGGAGCATAAGGTTGTTTGATAACCTTTTTAACTCACCCCCTTAGGTTGCCCCTCTCTACAGTTGTAGAGAGGGGGTTAGGGGGTGAGTTAATTTTTCAACTCTCTTCCTTTTAATTTTCCCCCACTCTAATTTTAGATGAAGAGGTTAGGGGATGGGTCAATTTTTCAACTCACCCCCTTTAAGTTCCCCCTCTCTACAGCTGTAGAGAGGGGGGTAGGGGGTGAGTCTATTTTCCCCTCTCTATTTATAGAGAGGGGGCAAGAGGGTGAGTCAATCTTTTTACTTCTTTTTTAACTCACCCCCTTTTCAACTCCCCCTCTCTAAATTTTAGAGAGGGGGACACAGGGGGTGAGTTAATCTTTTCCCCTCTCTAAACTTAGAGAGGGGGTCAGGGGGTGAGTCACTTAACCAAAACCATCTTCTTAACACTCACAAAACCACCAGCCTCAAGCCTGTAAAAATAAACCCCACTTGCCAAACCATCACCCCTGAACTCAACTCTATACCTGCCCGCTTGCATTTGTTCATCAATCAAAACCTTCACCAACCTACCC